>OCMC01000852.1_pt1 | contig 9723 bp, 5 predicted proteins | sample 1538951 | NCBI WGS metagenome assembly OCMC01 (sample SAMN04168656, study PRJEB22393) | human gut metagenome | biome: human gut microbiome; feature: stool | host: Homo sapiens | collected 2014-03-17 | reverse complement strand
GGATTGCCGGGATATGTGAAGAGTCTCGATCTGGCTCAGTACCCGAACTTGAGTAACTTGAATGCGGATGGATCTCTTTTGAGATATTCTACGGTAAAGAATTATCGGCAGATAAATTATAACGGTTGGGGGCACATAACGCTTACTTCCCCCTCGCATCCGGAGAGTATAGAATGGTTCGAGAACGGCGATACGATCGACCTCTCCTCGGAGGCTGTGATCGATGGCATAGAGACCGTATTCCTATGGGTAAACGCCAAATATGGGATAGAGGAGAAAGAGGCATTGAAGCCGGTACCAAACCGTCCGGGCGTATTCGTGCTGGACAGCAAGGAGGAAAAGTATGGAGACTACTATTGTAAGCTGATGAACCCGAAGTTCTGTAGAATCACGGAGATCAATGTACGTGACGGCTGGCAGATCGAGACCTCACGCATCCATGTGGAAACCACCGTCCCCCAAGTATTCGCCGAGAGCGATGTGGCTACCTTGGCACGTATCGTAGACGCTTCCAACAACAAGGAGCTGAGCGAGTGGTGGAGCAGCGGCGCATGGCAGACGAACGAGAACTCACAGTATGCGCAAGTGATCTGGAACGACGAGAACCCTCGACGTTTAGTGAAATTATATATGTATCAGATGGGCAATAGCTTCACGAAGGAAGTAGATCTGTCCGCCTTGGATAAGCTGCAAGAGCTATCGCTTTACGGCAACCGGGTAGAGAAACTAACCTTGCCGAAGAATAGCACGGTATTGAGCTCCTTGATGCTTGCCGGCAATACGCCGCTTTCTACCTTGATCGTCTCCATGTATCCCGCGTTGGAGTATCTGGATGTATCCAATACCGGCTTGAAGGCTTGCGATGTTTCCAATAATAAGAATTTGAGGGGGTTGTTCTTGAGCTGGACGGAGATAAAGCCGATAGAGGAGACTTGCCCGGAGATCGCCGCCTTATTGCAGACATATGGTGTTCCCAAGACTACTACCTCGATTGATTTGGATAGGTTCCCGGCTTTGAAGGCATTGCATACCTCCGGATCGGCTCTGGAGTTCAGCGGCGTACAGAACCCGAGACAGTTGGAATCCGCTGAAGGTGATGTGTTGCTTGCGGTAGGCAAGGCTCGTCTAGGTGGTTTCAGCCTTTATGGTGAGAAGATCGACCTGTCGGCTCAAGCCACGGTAGCGGGTACTGTCTCAGATTATATCTGGGCCGTGAATAACGATACGATAGATTTCAAGGATAACCAATATACGATAGCGGAGGAATTGATGCCGAATGACCTAGTGGTGGTTTCCGTGACGAATCCTTTATTCCCGGGCTGGAGAATAAGATATGTAACGACCGTCTACACCTGCGACGGCGACGCGAACCTCGACAAGTCCGTGAACGTGCAAGACGTGACCGCTACGGTAAGCTACATCTTGGAGGACAAGGATAACATGATCCCCAACTTCGGTTTTGCCGAGGCGGATGTGAACTATAATAATAATGTAGAGATCGCTGACGTAATTGGTATCGTCAACCTCATCCACGGCAAGCCGGTTACCAAGGCCGGTGCACTGCGTTCTGAGTCCGAGGTTCCCGTACAAATGGAGCTCGACGCTGACAACTTCTTGACGATGAATAGCCAAGTACCGGTAGCCGGTATCTATCTGGAGTTGGTGGGAGTCATCGACGAGATCCCGTTACTGGGCGACGCTGCTAAGTTCCTGCAGGCTTCCAGCTTGAACGGGGATACCTTGCGGGTGATCGGTTATAGCTTGGATGGCCGCACGATTCCTTCGGGCAAGAGCCGTATCCTGCGTATGCCGGCGGGCGTTACCTTGGTAGGAGCCTCCTTCTCCGACGCGAAGGCCAACAGCTTGAGGTCCGGTGGCGACGCGACGGAGGCGGCCAAATCCGTGACGATCCACGTATTCTCTGCGAATGGCGCTTTGGCCGTGGTATTGAACGGTCTGCCCGGCGAAGTGGGCGATAACCAATATTCGGCGGCTCTTACCTTACCGGCGGGCGTTTACTATTACCGCTTGACGGCAAAGACAGGCCATGGTGTGAAGGCAAGTAATACTAACATCTTTATCTGTAAGTAAATTATGAAAGTGAATCATATAAAACAATTATTCGTAGCCCTCTCCCTGCTGTTATCGGCGGGAACGGCTACTGCCGCCCAGTGGAAATTGGCGAAGACGAACCTGAACGCCGCTGGCAGTAAGGATACGCTCACGCTGGAGGTATCCGGCAATTCCTTTAGTTTTTCTTCCTTCCAGGTGGATTTCACCTTGTCCGAGGGTATCTTGCTAGATGGAACCCCGATCCTCGGCGAGTTGGCAAATGATCATGCTCTTACGTGGAGTAAGCAAAGTGACGGCAGCTTCCGTTGCGTGGTATACAGTGCAGGAAACAAGGATATGAAAGCCCCGGAAGGCCCTGTGCTCCGTATCCCGGTAGTGCTGGCGGCCTCTTTTGAGGGAGGAAAGTTCACGGCGAAAAACGGACTCTTGTCTAACAAGGCCTCCAATGGGCAGTCGGTGAAGGACTTGAGTGGAGCGACCCTTACAGCGTATAAGGAAAGAGCCCATCTGGTGGTGAACGTATCGGGCCAAGAGCAAGTGGTCAACCCGGCTATAGCCGCAGGATTGAGCTATACGACCATCCCGGAGGATAAGACGCTTACGGTCGCTTATTTTAAGGATGATTCTTGTAAAATAGCGGCTACCGACAATGACCGCAAGGAAGAGGGTATCCTGTATGTCAAGCTATCCTATGCGGGTGACACTGACTACGCTGAGTTCGAGGAGGTCTATGTCATGAGTCTGACGAGCAAGATCGCTATTGACGCAAGTAAAATCACGAAGCCGCAAACGACAGGTATCAAGGAGGGGCAATTGCTTTCAACTTCTTTACTGTCCGGTGGTAGCGTAAAGGATGAAGATGGATATACGATTGCCGGTACCTTCGTTTGGACGAACGGGAATGCGGTGATGCCGGCCGGGAAGCAAAGCTGTTCCGTCACTTTCTATCCGGATAACTCCTCTTATTACAATACAGCGGAGGTGTCTGTGGAGGTTGAGGTAACCCCTACGTATCTAGTCACCGCTACAGGGACAACAGGAGGTACCGTAAACGTATTGGGCAAGACCGAGGATGACGTGTACGTGAAGGGTCAAGAGATCTCCTTGGTAGCCCTGTCTCTGCCCAATTATAAGTTCGAGAGTTGGTCGGTAACGGGCGCGAGCGAGACCTTGCCGGCGAATGATTCCATCTTTGTTAAGGCGGATAATAATAAGACCTATACGGCGAACTTCTCCCCGATCATGCGTGCGGTAACGATCAATCATGTAGGCAACGGCAGTCTCTCGGTTACGGCCGAAGGTGCGAAGGTTGCGTCTGGAGCTTTCTTGCGACAAGGTACGATCTTGCAAATCGTGGCTACACCGGACGTGAACTCCCAGTTGGAATCATTGACTATAAACAAGAAGCCTCTAGAGGGTAACAAGGTGACGCTTACAGCGGATTTGGAGGTCAATGCCGCATTCAAGCCAAAAGAGGGGGCACTTGTCTCCATCGATAAAGATGTGGCGAACGGCTCTATCTTATTATATAAGGAAGACGGCAGTTTGATCGCTTACGGTTCTTCCGTTCCTGTTGGTACGAAGCTACGTGCGGTTGCGCTTCCGGATGCCGGGTATAGCTTGGATGGCAGTGTCACCTTATCGGGCGTGACCGGCCCTACGAACGACCTGTGGACCGTGACAGGCGATGTTACGGCAAAAGCTGCTTTCGGTGCGAAGAAATACATGGTGAAGGCCTCTGCCGTAAGCAGCAACCCGACTCAGACCGCTTCCGGTACGATCACGTTGGAGCCATCCGGAGAACAACCTTATGGTACGGAGGTTCGTATAGCGAGTGCCGAGGGACAGAACGGAGCGAGACTGCTTACCATCTTGGCGAACGGTAAGGAAATATCTCAAAATGATGTCTTGACCGTAACCGGCGACCTGACGGTGACAGCTGTATTCGATCCTCGGGTAAATATCGAGAAGACATACATCCTTTGGCCGTATCAAGAATACTACTACAGTGGCGTATCCCGCAACTTCGTGCCTTTCGCTTCGCAGACTTACGCTGGTTTCTCTTTTGAGGTCTTATATAAGAACACTAAGGGTGAGAAGACTGCTAAGGCAATCGATGCGGACAATTATACGGTCTTGTTGCATCGCGAAGAGGATGGTTTGTATAATGAGTTCAAAGGGGAGTATAAGGATGGCTTAGTGATCCATAAGTCCAAGGTCTCGGTAACGGAAGCGCCTACGAACGGAGGTAATCCGAAGACTCGCCCGGCAGAGGTGGACATCACAAGCACAACTACCAATGGCGTGACAAAATACGTGATTGAGCCTAGCAGCGATGCGGCTAAAAAGAATTACGAAGGCACGGTTTACTATCATTCTACGAAAGATCCGGTAAACTTATCCTTTGGTGAGTCTATCCTACGTGCGGGAGGGGAACCGGTATCACCGATGGGCTACGTACGTGTCACTAATGGCGGTATGCCATACGACGCAACGGATGGTAAGGTTTCTATCCCCGCCGGTATAACGGTGACGCTGGAAGCTGTGCCTGCGGAAGGCGCTAAGTTCTCTCATTGGTCTGATATTGAGTCTAACCCTGTTGACGCAAAGAAGAACCCTCGGGAATATGTGGTAGCGGAAGGCTCTACGGGGGTTACTCCTGAATTTGTCGGCAAGGATAAACTAGAGTTCAAGTTAGCTCAAACCTCCTCCGTATATAACGGTGCGGCTCAACTCGTATCCGTGACAGGTACGGGCAACGAGGCTTGCCAGATCACGTTCTTCTTTGACGAGGCCTGTACGCAACCGGCTGTCTTGAAGAATGTCGATAAGTATTATGTACGTGTTTATCGTTCAGCTGATGCGAAGTATAAAGAATATACTGAAGTATTCCCCTATGCGATAGAACAAGCCGAACCTGCGATTACGAAGTGGCCGGATGCTTCCGATATCTTGCTCGGTCATACACTGGCCGAATCAATTCTACAAGGTGGAAATCCCGGTATCGTAGCCGGAACATTCGCCTACGGCCACCGGTCAGCAAGAGGTTACCTTTACGCCGACCGATCCGAATTACAAGCCGGTTAGTAGCAAGATAGAGGTGAAGGTTGTTTCCGCTACTTTCTTGGATCCGGTTACTCCTCCTGTAGACCCCGTAGATCCGGAGAATCCAGACAAGCCGGACCAACCGGATACGCCAACCGGCATCGAGTCCATCGAGGAAGGCATGAGCCTGTATACAGCCAATCAATCTATCTTCGTGAATATGCCTCAGCAGGTAGCCTTGAAGGTAGTCGATGTGTCCGGCATCGTTCTTTACGAAGGTTCGATTCTTGGCAAGGCTGAGATCCCGGTAGGGCATGCCGGAGTCTACTTCGTCCGCTGCGAGGCCTTCGGCGATTCGTTTGTACGGAAAGTCGTGGTTCGCTGATTCTGCCACTGCCCATCGTAAGGTGCTTATGATGGGCATTGTAAACACCTTATACTGCCCATCGTAACAACCTTACGATGGGTAGTGTTATTTCGTAAGGTATACGATCGTTTGGCTTACGGTTTATAATAAATAATAAGTAAAAAACTTCGGATTATATTTGCTGGTCTCGAAAAAGGCCGTATCTTTGCAACGTTGAAACAAAAACAATAAAGACAAGAACAATGACACGCAACTTGCAAAATAGTCTCATTATTTCTCTAAACATTATTCTACTCTGGGAACGGGATAGGAAGTGAGACTGTATGCTTTGCGAGCATTACGATATATGAAAGAGCCTTTCTCACTTCCTTGTGAGAGAGGCTTTTTTAGTTAGTATAGGATATTAGTAAATTAAGAATATAAGATTATGTCAGACAGATTATTTATTTTCGACACCACCTTACGTGATGGTGAACAGGTTCCGGGATGCCAGTTGAATACAGTGGAAAAGATTCAAGTAGCTAAGGCGTTGGAACAGCTAGGTGTTGATGTGATCGAGGCTGGTTTCCCTGTCTCCAGTCCTGGGGATTTTAAGAGTGTGGTTGAGATCTCAAAGGCCGTGACTTGGCCGACCATCTGTGCCTTGACCCGTGCGGTGGAGAAAGATATCGACGTGGCAGCTGAGGCGTTGAAATTCGCTAAGCGAGGACGTATTCATACGGGTATCGGTACTTCTGATTCTCATATCAAATACAAGTTTAACTCCACGAGAGAGGAGATTATAGAGCGTGCGATCGCCGCCACGAAATACGCTAAAAAGTACGTGGAGGACGTAGAATTCTACTGTGAGGATGCCGGGCGTACGGATAATGAATATCTAGCCCGTGTCGTGGAGGCCGTGATCAAGGCCGGGGCTACCGTAGTGAATATCCCGGATACGACAGGATATTGCTTGCCGGATGAGTACGGGGCGAAGATTAAGTATCTGATGGAACATGTGGATGGCGTACATAACGCGATCTTGTCCACCCATTGCCATAATGACTTGGGCATGGCTACCGCGAATACCGTACAAGGCGTGTTGAACGGAGCCCGTCAGGTGGAGGTAACCATAAACGGCATCGGTGAGCGTGCGGGTAACACGTCATTGGAAGAAGTCGCCATGGTTTTCAAGAGCCATAAAGAACGTGATATCATCACCAATATCACGACGAATAAGATCTATAGTACGAGCCGTATGGTTTCTAGCTTGATGAATATGCCGGTACAACCGAATAAGGCTATTGTCGGACGTAATGCGTTCGCTCACTCCTCCGGTATCCATCAAGATGGCGTTTTGAAGAATGCGCAAACCTACGAGATCATCGATCCGAAGGATGTGGGTATTGATGATAATGCGATCGTATTGACTGCTCGTAGCGGTCGTGCGGCGTTGAAGCATCGCCTGCATGTTTTAGGTGTGGATCTGGAGCAGGAGAAATTGGACAAGGTGTACGATGAGTTCTTGAAACTGGCCGATCGTAAGAAAGATATTAATGATGATGATGTTTTGATGTTGGTCGGGAAGGATCGTACGGCCACCCACCGTATTAAATTGGAATATTTACAGGTAACTAGTGGTGTTGGAGTACAATCAGTCGCAAGTATTTGTTTAAATTTGTCGGGAGTAAGAAGATATGAGGCCGCAGCTGGTAACGGTCCGGTTGACGCGGGTATCAAGGCGGTGAAAAAAGCCATTAGTAATAGTGACATGACGATTCAGGAATTCTTGATCCAAGCCATTAATAAAGGTAGCGATGATACGGGCAAGGTGCATATGCAGGTAGAGTATAACGGGGCTACCTATTATGGGTTCTCTGCGAATACCGATATTATCGCTGCTTCCGTGGAGGCTTTCGTGGACGCCATCAATAAGTTTATAGTAGACTAAAAATAGACAAGACAATGAGCAAGACATTATTTGAGAAAATCTGGGACAAACACGTGGTGGACACGTTGCCCGACGGAACCATACAATTGTATATCGACCGTCTGTATTGTCATGAGGTGACTAGCCCGCAGGCTTTCGCCGGATTACGTGTACGTGGATTGAAGCCCTTCCGTCCTGCGCAAATCACTTGTATGCCGGACCACAATATCCCGACATTGAACCAAGATAAGCCTATCGAGGACCCTATATCCAAGAATCAAGTGGATACCTTGGAAGAGAACGCGAAGTATTTCGGCTTGACGTATTACGGTCTTCAACATCCGAAGAATGGTATCATCCATGTGGTAGGTCCGGAGACAGGCTTGACGCAGCCGGGTATGACGATCGTTTGTGGCGACTCCCATACTTCTACGCACGGTGCCATGGGCGCTATCGCCTTCGGTATCGGTACGAGCGAGGTGGAGATGACCTTGGCTACCCAATGTATCATGCAGCGTAAGCCGAAAACGATGCGTATCACGATCGATGGTGTACGCAAACCGGGCGTTACGGCGAAGGACTTTGCTTTATACATTATTAGTAAGATGAGTACCAGCGGTGCTACGGGCTATTTCGTAGAGTACGCTGGCGAGGCGATTCGTAATACGACCATGGAGGAACGTCTGACGATCTGTAACCTTTCTATCGAGATGGGTGCCCGTGGCGGTATGATCGCTCCGGATGATGTTACTTTCGATTATTTGAAAGACCGTGAGTTTGCCCCAAGAGGCGAGGAATGGGAGCGGAAGGTGAGCGAGTGGCGTCAGCTATATAGTGATCCGGACGCTAAGTTCGATAAGGAGATCGTTTTTCACGCCGAGGATATCGACCCGATGGTTACGTACGGTACGAACCCGGGCATGGGTATGAGTATCAGCAAAGATATCCCCTCCTTAGAAAGCGTGCCCGAGGCAGGCCGTATTTCTTATAAGAAGTCTTTGGATTATATGGGCTTCAAGGCAGGCGAGTCTATGTTGGGTAAGAAAGTGGATTATGTCTTTTTAGGTAGCTGTACGAATGGCCGTATCGAGGATTTCCGTGCTTTCGCCTCTTTGGTGAAAGGAAAGAAGAAAGCGGATGATGTAACGGTTTGGCTGGTTCCCGGCAGTTGGCAGGTAGAGCGGGAGATTCGTGCCGAGGGGATCGACAAGGTTTTGGCCGAGGCCGGCTTCGTCCTTCGTCAACCGGGATGTTCCGCTTGTCTGGCGATGAATGAGGATAAGGTTCCGGCGGGTAAATATGCGGTCTCCACTTCCAACCGTAATTTCGAGGGCCGCCAAGGACCGGGTGCGCGCACCATCTTAGCGGGGCCGCTTGTGGCCGCCGCCGCCGCTGTGACAGGTAAGATCACGGACCCGAGAGAACTGATGTAAAGACTAATCTAATAAAGTAGCATAAGATGAAAACAAAATTCAATATAATCACAAGCACTTGCGTACCTCTTCCTTTAGAGAACGTGGATACCGACCAGATTATCCCAGCCCGCTTTCTGAAAGCGACTACCAAAGAAGGGTTCGGCGAGAACTTATTCCGGGATTGGCGATATGATAAGGAAGGTAATAAGATCGAATCATTCGTCTTGAACGATCCTACGTATAGCGGAAAGATATTGGTAGCGGGAAAGAACTTCGGTTCCGGTTCCAGCCGTGAGCATGCGGCTTGGGCGATCGCCGATTACGGTTTCCGTGTCGTGGTCTCCAGTTTCTTCGCCGATATCCATAAAAACAACGAGTTGAACAACTTCGTGCTGCCGGTTGTTGTGACTGAAGAGTTCCTCGCTGAATTGTTCGATTCGATTTACAAGGACCCGAAAACTGAGGTCGAGGTAAATCTACCGGAGCAAACGATCACGAACAAGGCTACGGGCAAAAGCGAGCATTTCGAGATCAACGCCTATAAAAAGGATTGCCTGATCAACGGATTGGACGATATCGACTATTTACTGGCAAATAAATCAAAGATAGAAGCCTTCGAGGCAGCACGCTGATTATGATAGAAATAATGGATACAACCCTCAGAGATGGGGAGCAAACTTCGGGCGTCTCCTTCGCCGCTCACGAGAAGCTTAGCATAGCGCAAGTGCTGCTGAACGACTTAGGCGTGAACCGGGTGGAGATCGCCTCCGCCCGTGTGTCGGACGGAGAGTTTGAGGCCGTGAAGCGTGTAGCCGCTTGGGCCGCCCGTTCCGGAAACCTAGACAAATTGGAGGTCTTGGGTTGCGTGGATGGTACGGTCTCTCTCGACGGGATTGAATCCGCAGGTTGCCGTG
>OCMC01000848.1_pt1 | contig 9785 bp, 8 predicted proteins | sample 1538951 | NCBI WGS metagenome assembly OCMC01 (sample SAMN04168656, study PRJEB22393) | human gut metagenome | biome: human gut microbiome; feature: stool | host: Homo sapiens | collected 2014-03-17 | reverse complement strand
TTAAATCATAGTCCGGCATAGCTTCATTCTTTTATATCTGCAAAATTACGAAATAATTTTAACCTGTTTGATATTCAATCACTTTTTTATCAAGATAAGGAGAGGGAGAAGGATTCTTTATGTTTTCGTTCTTGTACAAAATGAATTCCCACCTCCACGCACTGAAAAAGAATTTTTCATTTCATTTCTCATATTCTCATTGTTTTTGATAAACGAAAGATAATCAGATAGATATTTTATGAGAAATACTTTTTAAAACGGCATTTCTCATAAGTTTACCCGTATTTTGGCTCAAAATCGACCTTATTCTCATAGTGTTTCAGGGTATTTCTCATAGTCAAAAGCCATTCGTCCTTCCTTTTTTCTTTCGACTTACCTTATTTTTATCAGGAAATGAAGCTACTATTTAGATAAAATAGTGGCTTTTTGCTTGAAGATGCTCATTAGTTCCGATTGTCCCATATATTGTGGGAAAGTATTCCCATATATTGAAGGAAAACTTTCCCACAAAATGAGGGAATCCTTTCCCAAGCTGTTGGGAATCTTTTCCCACAATATATGGGACTAAGGCACTGTATATGGAAACAAGCAAAAGGAATACATCGTTCTATTTATTTAATGCCGGCTTCCGGCACATTACACTATGAGAAATACCTTGAAACACTATGAGAATAAGGTCTATTTAGAGCTAAAATACGGATAAACTTATGAGAAATACCGTTTTAAAAAGTATTTCTCATAAGATATTAATCTGATTATCTTCCGTTTATCTAAAAACAATGAGAATATGAGAAATGAAAATGAAAAATCGTTTGCAGGGAGCACGGAATAGATTGTATTTAGTTCATTTTTTGTACCAATAATGAGTCTATTCATATCTCAAATTCAGTTTCATTTATTTTTTGTTGATCGTTTGTATCGTCCGGCATACCTTTCCGTTTTTATCCACGCCTTCTATGGTAATATCCTCCGGTGCAGTGCTGTCCGGAGTATAATATTCTATAGTTGCTTTTCCGTCTGCATCCAGTTGTAAGGATGGATTCCAGTAGATAGTACTTCGTAAATCCGAACGTTGATCGTTCTTTTTCTCGGGAGTGTCATAAGTCGGTTGATAGAACTCTACTGAATCGCTATATCCCAATGGAGTACATGTAATAATGCCCTGTGCCGGTCTTGCCGGGAGATCCTTGCCGTCTTTCAGGGTAATGACAATAGCGCCTGCCGAACCGCGGGAACCTAAAATTGCTGCATCAGCACCACGAAGAAGGCTCAAACTGGACATGTCGCTGGTTTGAATCATGGTCAGTATGTCGTTGTCGTCTTCATAGACAACATCATCAATGACGATGACGGGTTGTTCGGGATTGTTGCGGATATGTATTTCGTTGCCGTTTGTCACACTGACCCCCGGAAGCCTGCTGACTGCATCGAAAGCCGTCTGTGCACCGAATCCTTCAAGTCTGTCTCCTTCGATAGTGTAGGTATTGATGCCTCCTGTATAAATACTTTCCGAACTGGCTTTCTTGCGGCTTCCCGTAACCACTACTTCTTTTAGGTTGTATACTCTCATTCCACCCTCCATATAATACTGGTCGCGGGTATTTAGCAAATAATCTTCCATAAAGGAGGTTGACGTTCCATCATGAAAAGGAGATTTAGGAGAAGCTACCGGATATTGGGGAGCATCGATCACAATGTCCACTCCGGCGAATCCTCTTTTAGTACGTGCCTGAACGAGGAAAGTTGTGCTGTCTCTGAATGATGTATTGACGATGAATTCTCCTTTATCATCTGTGGTAGTAGTGGCAACGATGTTCTGTTTGGGAGCTAAAATACAAATAGGTCCTTTTTTGACGTTGCCGCCGAAGAAACCTTTGATACGTCCGCTGATCGTTTGTCCCTTTTCTATATAGTTGGTGAGGTTCAATGAAGGCGAAGTCAGCACATTTCGAATATGATGCCTGCGCCATCCGTGCGTCATCATCAAGAAGTCTATCGTGCGGAGAGTCCGCAGGTCTTGCTGAAGAACATAATATCCCGGATTTTCTACATATCCTTTCAAATCGGAAGTTAGTAAAAGATTCGATAAGATATTATCTGCAAGTGAGTCCGGCTGGATACTTCTTCTGTCTGTAATGCTGACGGAGAAACTACCTTCTACCGGAGTTCCGTTATCATCCTTTGCTGAAATTTGCAAGGAAACCTTTTCTCTTTTTCCGTATGTAGGCTTATCCGCAAGGATTTGCCATTGATGTGGATTCCGGTCGGGTACGAAAACTAAACGTTCGCTAAGTGCGTTTCCCTGTTGGTCGATTAACATAAAATGGGTGATACCTGCGTTGAATAAACTGTCGTTCATTCTTCCAAAAGTCCTGTCGGCACTGACCGTTGCAAGATTGCCAGCTTTCCACGAGTGTGTGCAATCAAGAATAACTTTTGAGGCCACTGGGTAGCTTCTGTTTTTTGGATTTCGTAGCGTATTTCCTTTTTGTAATGCGTCATGGAAAGAGCGATTCCTTTTTCTTCTGCGGCTGGAAGATCGAATCGCTTGGTAATGCCGTCACTAGACTTGGCAATCACATAATAGGAGTTCCCTGCAATCGGGTTCAAGGTGAAAACTCCCATACCATCATGCTCCGAGCGAAAAGCAGTTAATGTGTCTCCTTTTGCATCGAACAGAAATCCTTCTATTTCTGTGGAAAAACCATCTGATCCTTGAGCTTTGAAAGCTATGTTTTGATGAGCAACGGTCAAGAGAGCTCCGCCTTCCGGGAAGAACTTAACGTCAAAGTCTTTTGTAAACGAAGGCAGATAGAACGTTCTCTTATAAATATATTGAGGATCGTCAAATTCTACTTCAATCTGGCGTGCGGCAATAGGCTTCAGATCCGGCAGAGAAATAGAAATCAAACCGCTTTCGTCTGTCTTTCTTTTACCTTTATCTTTTATCTTTCCGTTTTCGATGGTGCGATAGCGGATGGTTGTATTTCCGAAAGCCTCTTGTGTGTTGCTGGTAAATCTGACCCTGGCTGTATAATGTGATTCGTCTTCTTGTTGATACTCAATAGTTGAAACAATCGTGTTATCAATCGAATTACCAATTTTCAGATTACGTGAATAAAAGAATTCCGGTTCCTGGTTAAGCATCCAGTTGCTATATCCTCGCAAATAATAGTCACCTGCAGGGAGAGTGGGAGGGAGGGTGAAAGCATTATGGAAACCTAACGAATCTCTGCGAATTTTCTTGCGTTCCACGATAGAGTCGGAACGATTGACAAGCTCCGTAATGATGAAGTTACTTTGTGTATTGTCTTGATGGGTGACACGAGATACCCCTTGAACCAGATTTTTTCTCCTGCTCCATAGAAAGGCTTATCCAAATGCAGATACAGTTTCTCTTGCGGAACTTTCTCCAGCAGATTGAAATACGCAAGAATTGTATCTTGTGTGTTTTGTCCGGATAATGAGGTAAAACAGAATAACATTCCGAAAAAGAAAGCCATTGAACCTCTATTCATTGAAAATGTAGTTTTGCTTTTCATACGATATATCTTTGAATACTGCGTAAAAGTACCACTTATTTCAAGATCGCAAAAAAGATTCATCAAAACAATACAGAATGTGTATGATATTACAAACTTTTGTACGAATGATGCCTTTATGATTTATGCATCCAGATAGAAAGTACTTTCCTCTTTACTGCCAGTATGTTAATTACCGATACGACAATGAATAACACAACGCCCATGCTGATAGCTGCCCATAATGATCCGGTTTCCAGTTGTGGAAACAATAATCGGATACTGTCTATGTAATAACTGCGTAGCCAGGAGACTAATCCGATGGATAATACAAGTACGATAACGTTTAGCCCTACCGTGAGTAACTGATAAGGCAATGCTACCTTGTTGGGACTGTATCCGATTAATAACAAACTCTCCAACTTAGTCGTATTTTTCTGCAAGAGCAAGAAAATGCTCAACATCAGGATATAGAATGAAAGAATACTGATAAATAAACCTACCCCCAATACAATACCTACGATAAGACGGAGGAAATAAGTCGTTTTTCCGGCATCCAGTTTGCCGTCTTCCGTTTCATATCCTTTCTTTTGAAAATAGCTGGCGATAGCGGAATCCGCCGGATTGCTCACTTCGATAATCAACCGCGCCGGTTGTGCTTCTGCATTCGGTGCGAAATTCTCATTCGCCCATTTCATAAAAGACTGGGGAACAAGAATCGTATTCAGACGATTGGAGAAGCCGACAATGTTTCCTTTGTACTGTTCCACCCGTCCGTTTCCACGCATCATAATATCCATTTGAATCAGCCCCATCAATCCTTCCGAGAGTTTGGGAAGACTACGGCTCTGTGCAAAACCGAAGTTGTAAAGGTTCAGATAGTTGCGGGGAATGATAATGGGGATGGTATGCGTGCTTTCGTCGAAGTGCCATTTGTCGAGTTTGATGTCGACAAACTCATCAGGAACAGACTCAAAGAACATATCCGTGGAAAGATGAATACCAGCTTCCTGCATGCCCAATCCTGCCGATACTTTGAATTGAGAAGGAGTGAAAGCCCCTATTGTTTTGGTAAACGGTTGTTTCTTCAAATCCGCAATATCTTCGGCAGAGAACGTATTACTCTTTCCTGCAAAAGAACCGAGTGTGCTGATTTTCTTTGTAGCTATGATGAAATCCTTTTTCATAAAGCTGTCTCCCTCGGTGAATACCGGAATGACATCTTTATAAAACTGCACGCTAAGCAATACAATCATCATGCCGAATAGATTGGCTAAAAAGAAACCGGCCAGTTGACCGATACTGATATGTTGGCGGAGGAGCTTCCAGACAAGAGTTGGCATTTTATTTATGATTTTACGATTTACGAATTGAAATGTTGCAGTGGAGGGAGACGGATGATTTTCTCACTTACTATTTCCCACTCATTTTTTTTGTTATTTATTACTCGTTACAGTTGAAGTATATGGTTGTAAGGCAACTCGATATGCTTACCGATGGAGGTTGCGATTACACCGGCTCCTTGTGCCTTTGCCTCGGCAATGATAAGTTCGCCCATGATGCGGCTGTTATCATCATCCAGATGGCTGATCGGTTCATCCAGAAATATAAAGTCGAACGGCTGGCAGAGTGCCCGGATAAAGGCAACACGTTGCTGCTGTCCGAAAGATAGTTTGCCGGCTTTCACATTTATTTTATCTGCGATACCCAGTTGCTCGAAGAATGATAAGATTTCTTTTTTCTTTTTGCATCCGGTAAGGTTATTCTTCAATTGTACATTTTCAAGAGCGGTCAGTTCGGTGAAGATGCGTAAATCTTGAAAAAGCATACTTAGTGAATGCTTTCTTAGGTCGACCCATTGCTTCACGGAGTATGCTTTGATATTGGTTTCATCGAAATTAATAATCCCCTGATAGTCGTTGCGATAACCATAGATATAGCTGCACAACGAAGATTTGCCGGTGCCGGAAGCTGCTTCAATCAGATACATTTCTTCTTTCCGAAAGATCAGATCCTGGTGCCATACATCCGAAGTCACTGAATTACGGTCAGCAAACACTTGGGGAAGTGTTTGCTGCAGGTGAATACTATTCATACCGTTTGTTTACAAATTAATTACATGCCGGCAAATTGCTTGGCAAAGTCTACGATTTGTTTGAGAGCGTTGACGTCTTTGTCTTTCAGGCAAAGGTCGATCTCGCTGATTTCTCCTTCTGAACTCATTGACAGATAAGAAACCTTATTGGCTAACTCAATATATGTTTTAACTTCCTGTCCTCCGAAACCTGCTACCATTTTAACAACAGGCAAGTCCAGTATTGCTTCAGCGTTGATTGCAACAAAGATGGTTTTACCCTTCATATCCGATGCGTAAGGAGCATCTTTTATCGATTTGTCGGCAGCTTTGCCCACGTTCTTGTAGAGTAATTCATCATTGGTAGCATACATTTGTTTATCCTTGATACCGAAGAATATATTCATGCCTTTTGTTTTGTAGACATATTCGTCCTTACCAAGTTGCATGATATCTTCCCCTCTTTTCAGTCCCAATGATTGCTTGTTCTTATAAATTGTTTCGAGGGCATTACCATTCTTAACATCCGCATACATCATGAAAGTAGGAGCACTGTTCATTGTTACGTTGATTAATCCCGCAGAAATATCACCATTGAACGAGCCGAACAACTCTTTTACTTCGTCTGCTTTAGCAATAGATACTGTATTGCGGAATTCCTTATTCTCGCTCAACAAGTTGTAAAGCCCTTCTCCTTTCACACCTACGTTGAAGAACATCAGCGTGGAAGACGGAAAGTATTTAACGAAAGTGTTGTTTGCTTTTCCAAATGACTCCATTTGTTTTTTTATAAGCGCTTTCACGGCTTCGTTTTCAGTATAGTTTTCTGTTTTGAGGGCAATCTTGCCTTTCTCAAAATTCAGTCCTCCTACAAGAGTGATGTCCTCTGCTTTCACCTCGGTTGGTAGCCCCATGCTTATCTGGTTGCGATAGGTTGCAGGGATAGCTTCCATAGAAGCAAGGAAGTTAATATCGCTTTTCTGCTTTTCCATTTTTTGGAAAGCTCCTGATTTTACGATACTGTTATCGGCCGTCTGTTTCAACAGATTAGTGATGGCTTCTTTGGCTTTTTCAGTTTGAGTGGTTCCGCTTACATTGACTATCAATACAGTAGAATTGTTGAAAGCGAGCAGGCCGCCATTCATTGTTGTAAAACTGTAGCCGTCAGCTTCGCTTATCGGCTGGCAGATTTGTTCTTTAGCCATCACGTCGAGTGAAGCATGAAGATTGTCCTCGTTGTTCACTTTACCTACAACAGTAGGGTAAGGGAAAGAAGAGGATGAGAATACATAGAATGGAGATTCGACATCGATTCCCGATTCACCCGGATTCTTCATGACCTTTTCCAGTTGTTGGAAGGTAGCGGCATTCATTCCGCTTTTCAGTGCTTCCAGTACTTTTTGTTTCGCAGCTTCATTCTCTTTATCATCCAATCCCGCTTTACTTGCAAGGGATTTGAGGTTGATAGAGGCAACTGCCGAGGCGTCAGCCGGTATCACATTTGTATATTCCGATGTTTTGGAACATGCTGCCAGAAAAACAATCAGTACTGCCAGTACCGAGAGTCGTGAAATCGTTTTCTTTGCCATACTTATGTTATTTAAAAGTTGTATAATCATTGATTCAGAATTATTGATTTTGTAGATTCAGCGTATGGCAGGCCACCAGTGCCGCTGTTTCCGTACGGAGTCGTGATTTGCCCAAACTAATCGGAACAAATCCCTGTTCGATGGCTTTCTTCACTTCTTCTTCACTGAAATCCCCTTCGGGACCTATCAGGACAAGGGCGTCTTCTCCGGGTTTCAGGACATTCTTTAATAAAGGTTTTTCACCTTCATAACAGTGGGCGATAAACTTCTGTCCTTTGAACTCTTGTCTGATGAACGGATCGAACTCAATCATCTCATTCAATTTAGGCAACCGTGCCTTGAGAGATTGTTTGATTGCTGATACAAGAATCTTTTCAATCCGTTCGGTCTTGATGACTTTACGTTCCGAGAAACGGCAGTTGAGGAAAGTCAGTTCGTCAAATCCGATTTCGGTAGCTTTCTCTGCAAACCATTCGTTACGGTCCATGTTCTTCGTCGGTGCCATGGCAATGTGTAAATGGCACGGCCATAACGGTTCCTGAAAAATCGTTTCTTTGATCGTTACAAAACAACGTTTGTTGGTCGCAACAGTAATTTCAGCTTTGTAGAAGTTCCCCTTACCGTCCGTAAGAGTGATTTCATCTCCGATACCTAATCGCAGAACGCGGGTACAATGTTGTGCTTCCTCTTCGGGAAGTTCGTTGCTTTTCTGTATATCGGGAGTATAAAATACGTGCATAATGTTACTTACTGGTTTTTATTTCTTGAATTGATTTGGTCACGTATCCGGGCGGCTAATTCATAATTCTCATCTTTGATAGCCTGTTCCAGTGCTTCCTCAAGCGTTCTGGAAGTAGCACCCGGCAAATCATGTTCTTCTTCAGCCTCTTCGTCGTTATCTGTTTCTTCAGAACGGGTTCTTTCTTCCGACGACATGTGAAGACATTCCTGTTCAAGAATAGATTCATAAATAAGGATCGGGCAGTCAGCACGCACTGCCAAGGCAATTGCGTCTGAAGTACGTGCGTCGATGCGTATAATCTCTTCGTCTTTCTTAAGGTAAATATAGGAGTAGAAAATACCATCCTTTGCTTTGTAAATTAACACACGTATCAGACTGGTTCCCAGTATGGTGAGACTTGTTATAAACAGATCGTGTGTCAACGGACGGGGCGTTTTTACTCCCTTCAGATATAAAGCGGTAGCCTGGGCTTCCGCGGGACCGATGATGATAGGCAGTTGCCGTTCACCGTCCACTTCGCCTAATAGCATAGCAAACGCGCCTACTTGCGCCTGGCTGTTCGTGATATTTATAACTTGTAATTCTACCTTTTTGTCCATCGTTCTCTTTTACTTAATTTGTTTTACTCTCCTGCTGGTGTTTGTACTTGAATACCAAGGCAAACAGGATGCCGATCACCAGCGCGTATGCTGCGAATATCAGCCAGATATCCATCCATTCGCGACTCACCAGTCTGCCGTCAGCATACACAGAGAATGCATCAACTACCGCACCGCTGGCATATCCGCCAATGATGGCTCCCAGTCCGTTGGTCATCATAAAGAACAACCCCTGTGCACTGGCACGGATAGAAGAATTGGCTTCTTGTTCAACAAACAATGAACCGGAAATGTTGAAGAAATCAAAGGCCATACCATAAACGATCATGGAAAGGATCAGCATCCATAGTCCCGATCCCGGATCTCCGAAGCCGAACAGCCCAAACCGGAACACCCAGGCAAACATACTGATTAACATGACTTGCTTGATTCCGAAATGACGCAGGAAGAAAGGTATGGCAAGAATAAACAGAGTTTCCGACATCTGCGAGATGGACAGCAGGATTACCGAATGTTTCACTCCGAATGATTCTGCATATTCGGGGATGCTGGCAAAGCTACTTAAGAAAAGATCACCATAAGTATTTGTAATCTGCAATGCTGCACCTAAAAGCATGGAGAAAAGGAAGAAAATTGCCATCTTCTTTTTCTTGAATAACACCAGCGCATCCAGACCGAAAGCGGAGAGCCATGATTTGTTTTCTGATTTAGCCGGTCGGCAAGCAGGAAGGGTAAAAGAATAAAGCCCGAGCAGTAACGCGGAAGCACCGCCTACATAAAGCTGTGCACTTGAATTCTTAAACCCGGTAAGGTCGACCGCCCACATGGCACAGATAAAACCGATCGTTCCCCATACACGGATGGGAGGGAAGTCTTTAATCAGGTCACATTTATATTGTTCCAGTGCATTGTACGATACAGTGTTAGCGAGGGATAGCGTGGGCATGTATACCAACAAGTTGAGTAACATGGCCCAATACATCTGATCGTATCCTGTTGCGGTAGAAGCGTAGAAGAGGCATCCGGCTCCTGCGATATGGCAAAGCCCGTATAAACGTTCTGCATTAAACCATTTATCGGCAATAATACCAATAATACCCGGCATTACCAAAGAGGCAATCCCCATAGTGGCGAAAATGGCTCCGATCTGCCCTCCTTCGAAATGGAGTTCTCTTCCCATATAACCACCTAATGATATTAACCAGGACCCCCATACAAAGAATTGCAGGAAGTTCATAATAATCAAACGAACTTTTATAC
>OCMC01000839.1_pt1 | contig 9901 bp, 10 predicted proteins | sample 1538951 | NCBI WGS metagenome assembly OCMC01 (sample SAMN04168656, study PRJEB22393) | human gut metagenome | biome: human gut microbiome; feature: stool | host: Homo sapiens | collected 2014-03-17 | reverse complement strand
ATTCTGCTGCTGGGTGTAGGTGTTGCCCTGCAGATCGCGTCCGGCGACGTTGTTTTCGCGGTCGAAATCCACCGATGCGAATCCGTGCGTCACGCAGCTGTAGAGCGTGAACGGCGACCACGAAGGCGATGCGAACACGAACGCGTAGCACCACGGCAGCAGCCATGCCAGCAGAAGCGCCGCAAGGAGGATTATTCCGGTTTTGATACTCTTTATCATAGATTTGTCGTTTTGCGGGTTAATCCTGACATCCCTGCTTGAAACGGTATACCGAAAGCAGCGGGAAGAACAGCGAACATACCAGCAGCAGCGCCAGCCACGGCAGCATGCCGTCGTAGGCCTGCGGGGTGTCGGAGAGGAAGAAGATCCGGCAGACGCCCACGGCGATCAGCAGATTCGCCAGCCGCCGTTTCCATGTGGGTTCGAGACAGATCCATGCCGTCAGCAGGTAGAGCGTCAGCCCGGCCAGATACCACGGCAGCGCCGTCAGCAGAATCCGCGCGACCAGTTCGGGCGCCAGCAGGGCGTGGAAGTACCCCCACAGCACGGCGGTTTGCACGATGAACAGCAATGCCAGCGCTCCCAGCCCGATGCCTGACATCAGCAGAATCATCTTCCACTGTGGAAAGGGCAGGTGAAGCGTCAGCTTCAGCCGTTTCTGGGCCATTTCGGGGACGAACTGAACCACTGCGAGCAATACGCCCAGCAGGGCCGGCAGGTATTGGAGAATGTCGATGAAGACAACTTCCTTTTCGAGCATCACCTCCCAGACGTGCGCCGCACCCTTGAAGGTTATCACCCGTTGGACGCGCAGCAGCGCATAGGCGGTGGCTCCGAAGAGGAACAATGCGCTCAGCGGATAGAAGCAGCGCATTTTGATCCACTCTTTGTAGAATATGGCTTTGATCATAATTCGGGTTTAGTATTTTCCGGTCAGTCCGATGAAAGCGTCTTCGAGGTTCAGCGTTTCGCCGCGCAGGTCGCTGCAGACAATGCCCGCGCGCTCCAGCACGCCCTGTACCGTCGCAGGGGAGTCGAACGAATAGAGTTCGGCGCGCCCGTTCACGACGCTCGGGTGGTAGAGGCCGTCGCCGGCGGGGATCGTGACGTCGGCGCCCGGCGTGAAGGTGTATCGCCGGAACGTGCCGAGCAGTTCGCCGACGGGCATCTGTACCAGAATGCTTCCGTAATCCATGATGATACAGTCGTCCACGAGCTTTTCCATGTCCTGAATGATGTGCGAGGTAAGGAAAACGGTCTTCTCCTCGCTCTGCGCATAGTCGCGCAGGTATTCTACGAACAGGCGGCGGTAACCGGGGTCCAGTCCCATCGAGAAGTCGTCAAGCACGAGCAGATCGGCGTTCTGGGCGAGAATCAGCCCTAAGGCCATGAAGGCGTACTGCACGTGTCCCTCGATCAGCAGGGCGATCCGGGCGCGGGTTTCGGGCCGCATCGTGCGGATATCCTCGCCGAAGATCAGACACTGTCCGGCGCGCGGTTGGAGATAGCCGCTCAGAATGTTGATGGTCGTGGTTTTTCCGGTGCCGTTTTTACCCAAAAGTCCGAGGATCCGCCCGCGCGGAACCTCGAAACTCAGGTCTTTGTATATCAGTCGCTCCCCGTAACAATGGGTGAGGTTGCGGCATTCGATGACAGAATCGGTCATAAAGAATGGTCGTTCTTCCGGCTTACTTGATCAGCGACGCCTTCGTATTGGACTCGAAGTCGTTGGTCGAGTTGTTCGAGTCGATGAGTTTGCCGCTGGAACCGCTCTTGCGGATCACCGACTTGCCGAAGCGGCCGGCATCTCCGTCGGCCGTACCGCACCATGCGTAACCTGCGTCGAGCGAAGCGTCCCACGGGGCGATGTAGTATTCGTCGCGGCAGCCCGTGTTCACGGCGTCGAGCACCCATTCGTTAGGCACGCGGTAGCAGTTGCGCAGCGGCATCGTGTAGTCCGAGCCGTTCGGGGAGTGGAAGATATACTGGGCGTCGGCGAGGAACTGCTCTGCAGTCAGGCCGACGGGCGGCATGGCGATAGCCACGGCGTTGAAGCCGCGGTTGTGGAGCACTTGGACCGTCAATGTCGAAGCGTACCATTTGTCGAGGTTGGGCACGTCGGGGTTGTCGATATCCAGATAGTTCTCGTTCGACGAAACGTCGTACCACTCGAAATCGGCTTTCGTGGCGTCCCACGAGTTCGGGTTGCCGATGGTGTGGTTCTGGGCGTTGTTGACGACGATCAGCGACTCGCCGGCTTTGACCAGCACATCCTGTCCGTTGCCGGGAATGCAGTAGAACGCATTGCCCGCACAACACTCCTTGCGGAAGTCCTTGCCTTCGATCATCTCGCTGTTCATGCCCGAATTGAGTCCGCTCGAAAGGATCAGCATCATGCCGTCGGCATAGAGGTCTTCGTCGGAGTTGTTACGGATCTTGATGTACTGGTCGCCCAGCCACCTGTCAGGCTTTCCCGTTTCGGGAAACGCCGTGCCTGTGAAGTAGATCTCCTCGATCACGAATTCGCCGGCTTGCAGCGTGATGTCGCTCTGTTTGATGGTTACGGTCGCCAGAACGGTGCTCTTGCCGCTCCGCGTCACGTTCACGACGGTCGAACGTTCCGTCCCCGTTTCGTTCTCATCGACGGACAGCACCAGCGCTTTGCCCGAAGATTCGGCTTCATTGATCTGAACCCACGACGCAGCATCGGCGGGAATATTCACGTCGAAATTTTCCTCGGGCACGTTTACCAGCACATTGCCGCCGAGCGCGCGCAAGATTTCGGATACGACGACGGGATTGACCGTTTCTTCGGGATCGTCGGTGCAGGATGCGAAGCCCGCTGCGAAGAGGGCCGTGGTGAGAATTAAGAAAAGCTTTTTCATAATTGGTTTTTATTATTGGTTTGACAAATATTGGTTCGATCGTTTAGAACAGGATGCCGAACGTCGCCGTCAGAACGTGTTCGGACAATCCTCCGCTGTAAAACCGGGGCGTCCACCCCGCCTCGGCGAAGCAGGCCAGATTCCGGCTCAGGCGGCGTTCGGCCCGCAGGGACACCTCGGGGGCGACGGCCCGGCCGCTCAGCCGCGCCGCCGTGTAAGTCAGGTATTCCGAAATGTTGTTCAGCACGTTGCTGAGCGAAACCTCCTCGTCGGGCGAGACGTAACAGCCGATTCCTGCCGTCGCTTTCACGCGCCACTGCGGACGGAGCCATTCTGCGCTGCCGCGTACCGCTCCGCAGAACTGCGCGAGCCGCATCCGCCGTGCCGGATAGGCGTACGTGGCCGTGGACTGCCGCCATTCCGCGCGGGGACTGAGCATGTAATTCACCGTGCCGCGCCGCCATTCGACGGTCGCTTCGGCGTCGGCGTGCCAGATACGGTTCTTATACATCGCCTGTTCATCGACGATGACGCTGTGTCCCGTACGGTCGGCTATCATTTCGATACTGCGGCGCAGTTCATAGCCGCCTCCGGCGCGCAGGCTCCAGCGGCCGCTGCGGTAGGCTGCGGAGAGGGTCGCCTGACGGGTTTTGAGCCGGGTTATGGGGACCGTGTTGTTGGATTTGTTGAGCCGCTCCGTCGTAAGGCTTTCGAATGCGGCACGGGCATACCAGCCTTTCGCGTGCCGCGGCATGAGCTGTGCCGCCAGCAGACAACCCTTTCCGTCATAGCCGATGTTGAAACTCTCGCTGTTCAGTGAATAGCGGGTGTAATAACTGCCCAGTCCGGTCATATACAGCTCGGAAGAGCTGGCGCCGGGCGGATAGAAAAAGTCTATGTCCTGATCCTGTTTATAGAGCCGCCCCTGCAGGTCCAGCCCCAAAACGTACTGAGGGAACTGCATGCCTACGCCGAGTTTGATCGTGAAATCCGACACGACGTTGTGGGGCCGCGGATCGACCTGACGGTATTCCTGTCCGGCGCGGTAGTCGCCCCGGATCGCAAGGTCGAAGCGTCCCACCCGGTGGACATAGCCGCCGCCGAAAGCATATTCCTCGGTCGAGAGGTTTCCTCCGGCGGAATCCGCCGTGATGCAGGGATAGAGCAGCAGGTAGTCGGCCGTGGAGTTCCAGCAGACGTTGCGGCGGTTGCCGCGGACGTACCGGGCGTCTGCCCACGTTGCCGACCGCTCGCTGAGCCGCCGGTAGCTTTCGGCATAAAATCCCCCGTCGAAGGCTCCGTCGCCCAGCGGCTGCAGCAGCGCCTCCTGCTCACGGCGCAGGTCGATGCGGAGCGAGATCTGCGAAAGCGACTGTTCGCTGCGGGAGGGCATCATCGCGGGCGACTCCGTATGAAATCCGGCTACGGCCCGTTCGTCCTCCGCGCTGAAAACGGAAGAACGCTCCAATACGCCGAGCGTATCGCGCTGGGCGGAAGCGGCGGCGGGCAGCAGCGCCAGTATCGACAGGAAAAGGGCCTTCATCATCGTCAGATCGATTTTAGTAACAACACGATCGATTCGCTGTCCTCTACCCAAGTCATTGCTGCTGGAATCTGATTGTAATCCGTGCAGCGCAGAATCTTCTTTTCTCCGGTCGAATAGGTCGCGTCGGCTTCGACGATGAACGTGTAAACCCCTTTGCGGAGCCGTATTGTCGCGCTGTTCTGTTCGGCGGCGGGAAATGGCACCCGCTCTCCGGAGTTGATATTGTCGAAGTAGGAGATGTCCGTGCGTATTTCCAGCTTTTCGACGGGGCGGCTGTCCGGCATCACGAACCGGATGGACAGTTCGGTGAAAATCGAATCGTCTTTTTCGCAGGCCGAAAACAGCAGTGCGGAGAGCAGAAACAGGGTCCGTATGGTAGATTTCATCATCATCGCATTACAGTTTGAAGTTGAGTTCCATGCCGAAATAGGGGCTGGAATAGCGGCGTACCAGTGCGTTGGTCTCGTTTCTGTACGAAGGACTGTATGTGAACAGCCGGTTTACGAAAATCGCAATGTTGAGCCGGTCGCGGTAAAGCCGTTTCGAGATTTTGAGATTGACGTTCATACTGAAAGGCGTGAGACGGTAGAGATAGGCTTCTTTCGATACGTTGTCGTGGATCATATGCTGCAAAATACCGTCGGCTGCCGACTCGGCCGTAAACGGATGTTCCTGTAACTGCAGGTCGAGGTAGCTGGTCGGCGCAGGATTGCACCATTCGGCCTTCATGCCGGAAAACCACTGGCATTGGAACGACGTGGAGAAAATCAGCCCCAGTTTGGGAATCTGGGTGTCGAGCAGGAAATTGGTGTTGCATACTTCGTGAAACGTGTTGTCGTCCTGATCGTAAAGCCCGATGTAAGGATAGGGCGTCCCTTCTGCGAGCTGTACGGTCGTCAGGACGTACTGGGGTTCGCTGTTCTCATAGCGGGTTTTGAAATAGGCGCCCGAGACGATGAGTTTCGTGGCCAGCCCCCGGATGCGCCGCGTGGAGAGCGAGAATTCGATGCCCTGCTTGAATGTGCGGCTTCCGTTGGTCTTGACGCCGACGGTCTGGAATACCGTTTTGTCCTTGTAGGGAAGCCATTCGAGCTGCGGCGGTCCGGTGAACTCCATATCCTTGAGCGGTCCGGTGTCGTATTCGCGGTAGGTCCGGGTGAGTACGTCGGTCGAGGTGCGGAATCCCGAGGTCATATTCTCCCGGAAATAGGTTACCGACAGTCCGTATCCGTTCCACTCCGCATTGCCGCGCACCTCCCATTTGAAGTTCCGCGCCGCCTTCAGGTCGTAATTGGTGGGGTCGTGCTTGAAGACTTCCACATTGACACGGCGTTTCGATTCGTCGTCCGCCGGGAAATAGTTGAGCCGCGTGTAATAGGAGTAGTCCGGTTCGGGGAAGAGCTGGTCGAGCGTAGGCGTTTTGGTGTGCCATCCCGCGCCGCCCGCGAATGTGATGCGCATCGGGTCGCCTGCCATGTCGAACGCCGGAAGCGTCACCGAGAGGTTGGCACGCGGATCGAAATGGAATTTGCCCTGCAGGGTGTAACGGCTTCCGAGATTGGCCATGGCCGTCGTACGCAGTCCGGCCATTATCTCGATCCGCCACTCGCCGGCCGTAATCGTCGTATTGTCCTCCAGAAACGCCGAGAGCCGGTGCAGCGCCGGCAGGGCGTCGTAACGCCGCGGATGGGAACTCATCAGGTCGGTAAATGGGCGCGTCACGTCGTAAAGCAGACCGCCGCCGTAATTTTTCGACATGTTCCATTCGGCTCCGATGCGGATCGTGTTGCGGCTCAGCGGGGTGTCGGCTCCCAGCAGGGCTACCGCCTTGGCGTTGGCGTAGAACGGTTTGTTGTCCACCTGCAGGGTCGCTTCATAGCGGACCGGCAGCACTTCCATATCGAAGACGCCCTCTTCGACTGCCGTGCGTATAGGGACGTTGCCGCTGTTCGCTCGGTAACGCCAGCGGTCGATCAGGTCGAATTCGGAAGAGACGGAAGCGGAAAAATCGAAGCTGCGGAAAAAATTCGCACCCTTGGATTCGGCGGTGAAATTCACCGCCGCGACGACGTTGTTGTAACTCGATTTGTAGCGTTCGAGGGGGATGCCCGCCGGGCCTTCGTCGATATCCCGGTCGCTTTTTTGGCGGTCGAAAGAGCCGGTGTAGTCGAGCGATCCGCCCAACGTGTAACGGTAGGCCGAGGTGCTTTCCCAGCGTTTCTTCATGCGCCACGATCCGGTCGCACGCTGGTAGTTCTGGCGCGTATTGCGCGGGTCGTCGTGGGAGTTGAGCCATGTCGCGCCGACGTTCATCGTCAGCAGGTCGGCCGGAGCGCCCCATTCGAATCCTTTGCCGACATAGAGCAGCTGGCTGCCCAGATCCGCTTTGAAGCGGGCTTCGAGGTTGCGGCCTCCCTCCTTGCGCTTGATCTTGATCAGTCCGCTGGTCAGATCGCCGTATTCGACCGACGGAATGCCCTGCTGAATCTCTACCGAAGCTATTTCATCGGTCGGCATCGTGCGCATGTCGACGCCTCTGTTCAATGAAATATTATTGCCGACGGTCGTTCCCGAATTGTATGTCATGCCCGCGTCGTTCGACATCGGAATTCCGTCCATGACGAACGAAACGCCGAGCGATGTAGTCTGGTAATCGCTGTTCGAGGTGCCGATCTCGCGCAGATGAATGTGGTTCGAGGAGGAAAACGAGGGGTCGGAGGCCCGTCCGCCGGGCAGCAGTTCGAGCAGGTCCCCGAAACTCGACGGCTGGATGTGGTTCATCGCGTCCCGGCCGATATGCACGCCCGAGACCGGTCCCCGCACTTGGGTCGCCGTGATTACGACCTCGCGGATCTGCGTGTCGCTTGTCCGGAGCCGGACGGTCCGCAGCATGTCGCTGCCGCTGACGGGCCGTACCTCCATCCGTTGGGAGACATATCCGATATATGAGATATCCGCATTGTAGGTATTCGCGGGCAGGGTGAAACGTGCCCGGCCCTCCCATCGGTCGTCGTCGCGTAGGCCTTTCCCCCCCCCCGACATAGGAGTCAGCGCCACCGTAGCATACGCCAGCGGATTGTGCAGGGAATCGGTAACTTCGAACGTGATCCCGGCGTCGGGCCGGCCGGTCTGCCCGTACGTGTACGCAGGCAGCAGGATAAATAGCAAATATTTCAGGAGTAGCCGCATAGTTCTGTTTTCACGGGACAAAAGTATAGCGCCCCGGCATATGCGGCAATCGCCATATCTTGGTAAATTGCATTGCAATCATCACCAATAATAATGAGTTGCGTTCGTGCGGCATCCCATCATAATGCTATCCGGCCGCGCCAAAACCCCTAAAATCCGGTATTGGCGATCCGGTGGGAATGCTGTTTCTTTGCCGTAAACCAAAAACGACGAAATTATGACTGGTATCTTTTTCGGCAGTACGATGGGCACGACCGAGGCCGTGGCTGCGGATATTGCCAAACAATTGGGCGTCGCGGACGCCGATGTACACAATGTGGCCGATACGCCGGCCGGCGAAGTGCAGAAATACGACCTGCTCGTGCTGGGTTCTTCGACGTGGGGCGCAGGCGAATTGCAGGACGACTGGTACGGCTTTTTGGATCAGCTGAAGGCGCAGGATCTGAGCGGTAAAAAGGTGGCGCTTTTCGGCTGCGGCGACAGCGGTTCCTATCCCGATACGTTCTGCGATGCCGTCGGGCTGATTTACGACGGCTTGCAGCAGAGCGGCTGCACGTTCGTCGGAGCCTATGCGCCCGAAGGGTATGACGAAACAGGTTCGCTGGTCTGCCGCGGCGGAAAGTTCGTGGGACTTGCCGTCGATGAAAGCGCGCCCGACAAGACCGACCGGCGGGTTGCCGCATGGTGCGAACAGATTAAAAACGAGTAACGATGAGCGCCGAGGAGTTCAGCCGTTACGATTCGATGAAGCTGTTCCTGCACCAGATTTACGAGTTCCAGAAAGGTGTACGGAGTCTGGTGCTCTGCACGATGTGCCGCACCTGCGCTTCTCTGCTCTCCGAGCGGCTGGAAAGGCTGGGTATCGCTTACCGGATTCAGTCGGTGACCGACAGCAAGGTGAATCTTTACTTCGGCAACCGCATGTGTCTGGAGACCGTGGCGACATTCATCCACAAGCCGCTCAACGAACTCTCCGCCGAGGAGGATTTCATGCTCGGCGCGATGCTCGGCTACGACATCGCCGGGCAGTGCGAACGTTATTGCAAACGAAAGTCTCCGGGTGTTTCATCAGAACAAGCGGCGGTCAACTGACCGCCGCCTATTCCTTTCTGATCTGCGCCGTGAACGAATCCTCCGCGCCGACACCGTCGGCCACTTCGACGTGCGGCGTGGCGACGTACGACATGCCGTCCGGAGTGAATACATGGCTTCCGACGGCGCCGCAGGTGAGTATCACGGTACGGAGTCCGTATTTTTCGAGCAGGTCGCGGCACTGCGCCTGTATGCCGAACATCCGGCTTACGACGGTCAACTCCTCGTCGTTTGTTTTCAGAATATTGCTGCGGCAGAGCGAGTCGTGGACCACCTCCGACGAATAGAAATGCTGCCGCAGGTTGATGTCGAAGATCTTATAATGTCCCGCTGCGCAAAAAACGGAACCGCGGAAAAGCCACAGTCCCGATTCTTTGCCGTTGCTCTCCGTTATTCTGTTTCGAAATCATGCGACAGCTTATGTCCGTTCTCATCGACACGCAACGATACCAGATGGAGATGCTCTCTGGAAATGTCATTATGCTTGAAAACAATATAAGGTTGATCTCCATATCCCATACGTTCCATATACTCCTTGGCGGTTTCCCGTAACTGTTCGCCTGTCAGTTTGTCTTCGGGCGAAGGATTCAGTAAAACATGGAATACCGTATTGGTCGTTCTGCGGTTGGCTTCGAGGTATGGCCGGAAACTATCCATACAAGCGTCGATATCCATTCGCCCGTGTTTATCGAACGGTTCGAGCATCTTCTGCCAAAGCAGCACCTCGGCTTCATCCTTATCCACTTTCTCCTTATTGTAGTATAACGCTCCACCGGGCGAGGAGCCCGATCTTATATTCGCAACCATTCCTTAGCCTGTTTTGTGAGGTTCAGAATCTCGATGCTCAGGGCCTTCAACTCGCGGGTTCGCTGCTCCAGCATAGCGATCTGATGCGGGATAGCAACGTTAGAAAAGTGCGCGTTGATGGCTTTTACAATCTGGTTATAGTTGTTCCCGAGCTTTTGAAATTGGAAATAAAAGTCATTCAGACGGGCAATAAACTGCACTTTCGAAGGGTCACGTTTAACGACAACGAACTCCTCGGCGAAGATGCGTTTTACGATAAACCGGCTGCGGTTATGTTCCAATCCTGCCTTACAAAGCATCTGCTTAAAGCGGATATTCTCTTCCGTGGTGAGTTTGAAATTATACCTGTGGACTCTGGGATCTGTCGTTGTCGGGCGTCCGA
>OCMC01000829.1_pt1 | contig 10051 bp, 18 predicted proteins | sample 1538951 | NCBI WGS metagenome assembly OCMC01 (sample SAMN04168656, study PRJEB22393) | human gut metagenome | biome: human gut microbiome; feature: stool | host: Homo sapiens | collected 2014-03-17 | reverse complement strand
ATTATGTTTTAATAGGCACACAAGCTGACCAAAAGAAATTTATCGGGAATGCGGTTGAGGTTACTCAGGCAAAAAAGAATACTGAGGCTCTTTGCAAAAGGTTAAGAGTGTTTAGATTGGAGAAATTAAAAGAAACAATATGATGAAAGAATATATAGAATTTCTGAAAGACAAGATGGCCATCAGCCATCAGACCGGATTTGAAGTCAATCCGGATGAATTAACCCCGTCGTTATATCCCCATGTCAAGGATACAGTTCGTTGGGCAATATCCGGTGGATGCCGTGCGATATTCTCCAGCTTTGGTATGCAGAAAACTGTAACTCAGTTGGAGATACTGCGGGTAATCCTGAACCGCACAGGAGGCAAAGGGTTGATAGTTTGTCCCAAGCGTGTAGTAGTGGAGTTTCTGACACAGGCTGAACAACATCTGGGCATGAAAGTGACCTATGTGCGTACTATGCAGGAGGTGAAGCAATGTCCGACCAATATCATGGTGACAAACTATGAACGCGTCCGTGACGGCGAGGACGGAGTAAGAATAGAACCTTCCTACTTTACCGTTACCTCATTGGATGAAGCGAGCGTGTTACGTGGATTCGGAACCAAGACCTATCAGGAGTTTCTTCCTCTGTTTGCAGAAGTTCCGTACAGGTTTGTCGCAACAGCCACACCGTCACCCAACAGATACAAGGAGCTGATACACTATGCCGGCTACCTTGGAGTGATGGATACCGGGCAGGCACTTACAAGGTTCTTCCAGCGTGACAGCACGAAAGCGAACAATCTTACCCTCTATCCCCACAAGGAAAAGGAATTCTGGTTATGGGTAAGTACATGGGCGTTGTTCCTCACCAAACCGTCCGACCTCGGTTATCCCGATATAGGATATGAACTGCCTGAACTGCGTGTACATGAGGAAGTGGTTAGTGTGGATAACTCCACTGCCGGAGCCGACCGTGACGGGCAGGTGAAAATGTTTCGTGAGGCTGCTCTCGGTCTTGCTGATGCAGCTAAGGAACGTCGGGACAACATGCAGGAAAAAATTGCCCGTGTGGTAGATATTATTAATCGCCCGGAAAACAAAGACGACCATTTCCTTTTATGGCATGACCTGGAGAATGAACGGAAGGCTTTGTGTGATGCCATACCCGGATGTAAGGCTGTGTACGGCTTGCAGGATGATGAGGAAGCCGACGAAGTGATAGCGGACTTTAAGGACGGCCGTCTGAAATATCTGGCTGCCAAACCGGAGATGCTTGGTGAAGGTTTGAACTTCCAGTACCACTGTCATAAGGCAATCATGTTCATCGACTACCGTTTTAACGACAAGTTCCAGGCGATAGCCCGTATCTACCGTTTCATGCAGCAGCATCCCGTAGACCTTTACTTGGTGTATGCCGAAAGCGAAGGTGAAATATTCAAATCATTCATGCAGAAGTGGGCGCAACACCGCCAGATGGTAGCCAATATGACCGATATAGTCCGCGAGAACGGTTTGTTTGGTTTGCAGGCAGAGGAAAAGATGATGCGCTGGATGTTCGCCAGTCGGGAAGAGAAGTCCGGTAAACTTTGGAGGGCCATAAATAACGACAATGTTCTTGAATGTCAGACTATGGAAAGTAATTCGGTGGACCTGATTGTAACCAGTATCCCGTTCTCCAATCACTACGAATATACGCCTACCTATAATGATTTCGGACATAATGAGGACAACGGCAAGTTCTTTGAGCAGATGGACTACCTTACGCCTGAACTTATGCGCATATTAAAGCCCGGCCGGTTGGCTTGCATCCATGTAAAGGACCGTGTACTATTCGGTAACGCTACTGGTGATGGTATGCCCACTATCGATCCGTTCAGCGAAATGACAGTATTCCATTATCTGAAGCACGGGTTCCGCTACATGGGGCGTATTACAGTGGATACGGATGTAGTAAGGGAGAACAACCAGACTTATCGACTTGGCTATACTGAAATGTGTAAGGACGGTTCAAAGATGGGTATCGGTTGCCCGGAATATGTTCTTCTTTTCCGCAAGCTGCCTTCTGATACCTCACGGGCCTATGCTGATTTGCCGGTGACAAAGAATAAGAGTGAATACTCGCTTGCCCGTTGGCAGATAGATGCTCATGCAAGCTGGAAATCGTCCGGCAATTCCCTGTTGAGCTACGAGGACATGAAAGGCTTGGGTATTGACAAGATACGTTCCCTGTTCAGGAAATACGAAAGGGAACATATCTACAACTACGAGGAACATATCGCATTTGCGGAAGAACTGGAAGCATACGGCAAGCTACCTAAAACATTCATGGCGATAGATCCTGTTAGCAAAAAGGATTGGATTTGGGACGATGTTACCCGGATGCGCACCCTCAATACAAAGCAGTCACAGAAGAAACGCCAAAACCATATCTGCCCATTGCAGCTTGACATCGTGGAAAGGCTCATTGAAAGATACTCCAACAAGGGCGATGTGGTATTTGACCCATTCGGTGGCATTCAGACAGTACCCTATTGCGCAATCAAGATGGGACGCAGAGGGCTATCGACAGAACTGAATTATGACTATTGGAAAGACGGTCTGTCTTATCTGCAAGAGGTTGAAATGCAGGTAACAGCACCGACATTGTTTGACTTAATGGAGGTTGTGTAATGCTAACCCATGGCAGTTTATTCAGCGGTATAGGCGGTTTTGACCTTGCAGCCGAATGGATGGGATGGCATAACACATTCCATTGTGAGATAAACGAATTTTGTACACGAATTTTAAACTATCATTTTCCAAATGCAGAACACTATACAGACATCACAAAAACAGACTTCTCCAAATATAGAGGACGTATCGATGTACTCAGCGGAGGTTTCCCATGCCAACCTTTCAGCGTTGCAGGTAAACGAAAGGGAACAGATGACGACCGTTACCTCTGGCCGCAAATGCTACGAGCAATTCGGGAAATCAGACCGACTTGGATTATCGGTGAAAATGTTGGTGGAATCGTCACGATGGTACAGCCCGGCAAGACGGTTGAATTGGGTAGCTCGACCTCTCTTTTCGGAGAAGATTACAAAGATGAGGAGATACACCAACGATACGTTGTCGAAACAATATGTACAGACCTTGAGCGTGAGGGATATTCCGTCCAGCCGATACTTATTCCAGCTTGTGCCATCGGTGCGCCACACCGAAGAGATAGGGTTTGGTTTATTGCCAACCGTACAGACACAGGGGCTGAAAGTATGCAACAAGCAGGGCAAAACAGTATTCATGCCGTTGGATTTGCTTCCAACACCTGTTGCATCAGACGGACAGGGAGGCGCAGCAAAGGTTACAGGGAAGAAGATAAGAAGAGCGTCAGGGCAGGTATATTCCGCAAAATTGAGGGATTTGTCGGTAAGCAACCTGTTACCCACACCAAGAGCCAACAAGGTGAACGGTATAAATCTGAACAACCCACAGATTGCGCAACGAAACAAAGGGAATTTGGAAGAATCTGTTGCAAAAATCATTCAGGCCATACCATACGAGGATGGGAAAACTTCCCAACTCAATCCCCTGTTTGTAGCAGAAATGATGGGGTTTCCACCAGATTGGACGGAATTACCTTTCCTAAGTGGCGAGAAGAAAGCGTAAAGGCATACGGCAATGCGATTGTACCACAGGTGGCATACGAGATATTCAAAGCTATTCAAGAAACATATAATCAGTAATAATCATGGATAATTCAGTTTATAAACAGTGTAGCGAGTGCGGACAGACAAAGCACATTTCAGAGTTCAGCAAGTCATATACAAACAGGTGCAAGGCTTGCGTGGCGGAACATACAAGAATGGTGCGAGAACGTGCCAAACAGGAGCAAAACTGTACCGGAAACACGGATAACCGTATAGAAACAATGAAAGCACGTATCAAGGTTACAGGTGAAGTTGTAGATGTTAAACCATCCGGCACTATGAAAATATCGTGCGGTGCATATCTAACGGAAGACGGTCGAATGATGCCCGGAACAGCACTTGAATTTGAAAAAGCCATAGACTGGGAACAACGTAGGTATGAAATAGCAAAAGCTGCTATGCAAGGGCGATTAAGTAATCAGTATGGAGATGTACTGGTTGGAGAGAGAGATTTTGAGGGGGTTGCTGTAAGTTCTGTGGAATTTGCCGATGCGCTGATTTCAGAATTGAAGAAAGGAGGTCAAAATGAAGAATGACGATAGGCATTGTAGCGAGTGTTACCATTACGAGCCTTGCCCGAACTGTCAGATGTATTGCAAGGCTCTACAACGGAGAATAACGGCAAGGAAATCTGCCAAGAACTGTAAGTATTACAAATCATTTATCAAGGAGGAAAGGAAATGACAAAAATAAAACTGAATTGGACATACGCCACAGGCGAATTAGATACCGACACATTGAAACTGGTATGTATTCCGGCAAGAGGGAAGCGTGTGTTTGGACCCGATGAATTGGATGCGGAACTTTGCATAAAGGATGGGATGAACTATCAAATAGCTGAAATCCATTTAGGCGACGTGGAAAGTTCAAACATTCTTTGTAAAGAGATAGCAAGGCGTTGGAATGAGTTCGAGGAATGGCACGAGTGCAAAGAAAATACGGAAGATGTGCCGGAACGAAACACCCCATGCTTGCTAAGGATTGAGTACAAGGAAATAGCCACTGGCGTTGTAGAAGTTGGTTATCTTACATCTGTATGGGGTGAATATGGATGGACGGAGGATTATCTTGACAATTTCAGTGAATCCGAATATGAAGTTATTATCACCCATTGGAAACAGATTAACAAACCGAAAGGAGTTGAAGAATGAAAAAGGACATCAAAGAGGCAATAAAGGAACATCTTCATGTAAATGCGTTTGCAGCAGACCCTAATAATTCGAGTTTTGTAGATAGATTTATTGAACACACTAAAGCTGCTGCATGGGGCGCAGAATGGCGCATCAACAGCGTGTGGCATGATGTGAAAGAAATGCCGGAGTTCAAACGGGATTTCATCTATCAAGCTGTTAGAAAATCAGGAGAGATATATTATGGGACTGGTATTCTCTACAACAATGACGAATGGGAGTTTCGTCTTGAGTTCGTTACGATAGAACGTTGGGCATACATCGAAGATTTGTTACCAAACGAACAACAGAAGCCATGAAGCCAAAAGAGTTTTTCGACAAAGTGGCACAGATGCGACGGATGCAAAAGGAATACTTCAAAACACGTTCTTCGATGGCTCTATCCAAAAGCAAGCAGCTGGAGAAATTGGAGATGTCTTGTGCTGGGACGATGTAGAAAAGACTAAATTAAGTATTCTTCTAAAAGGGAGTGTATGCGCAATCCCATATCAAAATATAGAAATTATTCAATTAGGAAGTAGTGTTGATTGGGAGCAAAGGCGTTATGAACTGGCGAAGGCTGCAATGCAAGGATTCTGTAGCAATCCACATCAACAGATAATGGATGCTGACTCAAATATGGTGGCAGAATGGAGTATTGGTTTCGCTGATTCACTAATAAATAAATTGAAAGGGAACTAATCATGGAAGTAACCGATTTTCTTGAAATAGTAATACTTTGCTTGTCATTATTAATAGTCATTCCTATACTTATGGTTATTTGGATTGATTGGGAACGAATTGATTCTAAAAGAAGAAACAGATGGAAGCAAAGAACGGAATAATAATAGATGGAGTACTGCATGAGATGACTAGTGAAAATGTCCCATGCAACCAATGCTCACTGTTGCGCATTTGCAGTAAGTCAGAAAAGGAAGAATATGCCATCTGTCTTTGTGCTTTGATGAACTGTGATGGTTTTGTTAACCGTGGAAAAGTAAAAATAGAGAAGGAGGAATAACTATGACCGAAGAACTTGTAACACTAGAGACTGCGAAGCTGCTGAAAGAGAAAGGCTTTAATGAGTATTGCAAATATATCATTAACGATAAAGGCTTGACGATGGAAATCATAATCCGAACTAGTAATTTACCTAAAGCATACTATTCTCGTCCAATGCAATCCATCGTCCAGAAGTGGCTACGTGAAACCAAAAACATTCATATATGTGTATATAACTGTGCTTGTGGCTATGGATACGAAATATCTAAGGCTGACAATGGGACTCATATAGCCAGTTCTACTTATAAAGGAACAAACGACGGAGGGGGATGGGATACCTACGAGGAAGCACTTGAAGCAGGGATTAAAGAATGTTTAAAACTTATATGATTATGAGCAAACTATATAAAGTAACTATTTTCGGGGAGTCATTCCTAATCGGGTGGTTCCCTTTCGCTTCACACTGGTACAACAAGCTAAAGATAATCAAATGATAGTACGTCATTTTATAAGAGTTCCGGTTGGAAGTACTGTCTATTGCGACAATCAGCCGGTTAAAATACTGGAGAAAGGATATGCCCTTGCTCTATGTGATGTTAATGGGAAACGGGTATATATCACCTGCTATGATTTGGAAAAGAAACCATTCATCAGCACGAATGGGGAAGAATGAAAAAGAGCCAACCCACGCACGACCATGAATCAGCTCTTCCTTACACGATTATGATGCAAATATACTATTTACTTTTAAAATAATCGTGTTATGGAACTGGATTTTAACAAAATAATTCGCCTTAAAAAGATTAGAATTGAGAAATCAGAACTTTCAGAAGAAGAAAATACCTTAGCTTCACCGATTTTGAGAGATAAAAGCCTTATTAGGGATATCTATAAAATCTTCGTTGAGCTATTGAATAGCAGAAGTCTTCCCCCTTGTATTGATAGTGTTACCCAGCGGAAGAAGTTCATCTTCATTATCCTGTACCTGTTTTCTCCAAGTTCGCTTGCCGGTGGGAAAATGACAGCTGGGTTACGCGAAGAGATGTCAAGGGTACTTGGGGTTCAGTCCAAGAGTACAATTTCCGACAACTGCGCTGATGTCGTGTTTCTCTATCAGAATTATGGGGATTTTAGTGGGGATATAGAGTATCTTTACATCGAAATCGTAAATCGGTTAAGAATCAAAGGGCTAATCAATCAGTAAGCCGGAGTTTAGTGCTCCGGCTTGTCTGTTTGGTTTACAAAATCAAATTTCAAATAAAACTCTTGTCTGAACAATCTTTTTAAGGCTGCTAAATATTTAACCATATCATCATATAGTTTTTCTTCTTTTTCTTTTATGTCGTTTTCAAATTCATTTCTTGTTCCTTGTAGTTGTTCCATACTATCTATTGCCATTTTTGATAATGCGGAATTGTTTTGGTTTTGATTGGCCAAATCAAAAAATGTTTTCCAATCAGAAAGATGACTTATAGCGTTGCTCGCAATATAGCATATAAATGCAACATACTGCTGTGAACTATTTACAAGGTTATTAATGCGTTTTATCGTATATTCATCATCAATAGAAACCATTAACAAACGATTTTCATGATTTAATTTCAGTAATGTTTTATTGGCATCATTTATTAATATTGACAACTTTTCTACTGAATACTTATCATATAAATAATATAAAAGTTGATTTTTGTATAATTGTAGTTCTTCTGCTAAATGTAAGATTTCTATAAAACGGTTAGTTCTCTGCTCAATATAGGAATGTTTTCTTTGATTTTCAAAAGATATTTCATTCTTTATGATTTCCATTCCTTTTGTTATTTCTTCAATATCTTCTTTGGTTGCAAGATTTTTGCCTTTTTCAGTTTCATAAGATATTCTCTGTGCGGATTCTCTAGTTGCTTCATTTTTTGTTCTTTCAGCTATTAATGTTATTTCGCGTATATCGGATTTAGTAGCCATGTTTTTCCCTAACTCTGTAAGCATTGCGATTTCTTTTGAATCTTCTTTAAGAGCTATATTTTCACCTTTCTTCTTTGCGTAAGATTGATAAAATAAAAAGGCAATACTCCAAATGGCATTTCCTACAAAGAATAGTATTCCAATTATTAAATAGTCCATATTATTCTCCTTTCTCTAATTTAATTTTCTTCCCACAATGAGGGCAAGTGATAGCATTTTCATCCTCTCCTTTCACTTCTTCCGGTGACGCAAAGAGCTGCCACATGGGTACATCTAAGGCAGTGGAAATTTTTTCAAGTGTTGGGTACGATGGTGACACTATCATACGTGAAAGACTCTCACGTGCGATACCTAATTTGTCAGCAAGGCTTGTTATGGTTAAGCCTTTCTCTTTTATTACTTCTTTGATTCTATTCATGGTTATATGATTTGTTTTTACAAAGATACGCTTATTATATGAGTGTGATATATATCTATCACTAAATAGTGTTAAATGTGATATTAAATATCACTTTTTGTTTTAATGTGTGATATATATACCTTACATTTGTGTCATCAAACAAGAAGTAATAACAATTAAAACATAGAAGATATGAAGACAACAGAATTTAAGAAAGGTCAGTCAGTGGTCGTAACTACTAAAAAGGGCAAAGTAGAGGGCACTATATCATGCGTTGATATGAATGTTTGCACTTTTGAAGTTGAATACTCTGTGGATTACCTAAAAGAGGGCAAAACATGGACTATGATTTGTGTGCCTGCAAGAGCGATAGAATTAGCATAAGTTTAATCAGCAGGGCGAAAGCCCTGCGCAATATAGAAGAATATGAAAGAAAATATATTTTTAAAAGCAGTTATAGAAAAACCGTTATTGAATAATGAACCAGAGGTTTTACACCTTTTCGTTCAAATAATCAATGAAATCACTTCTTGTATGTCAGAAGACGAGTTAAAGGGCTGTATGAACTCTTTAACAGTACAATACCCTTACTTTAAACTGTTTTTCGATTATGGTTTCAGACATAATCACATGTGGGTGAAAGCATCAGGTTCTTTAGAAAGATTGATATTGGTTGAGTTCTAATCCGGTAGCCTTATGGCTACCACAATATACACGATTATGAAAGCAGATTTAGTTTTAGTTATCAGCCCTGAAGCCCCACTGATGAAACAACTGGGCAAAGTGTTGGGTAAGCTATGTACGCCGTACGACTTCTCTACTATAGAGAGGGGTGAAAAGTACATCACCATACAGCATGATGAAACTGGGCTTGTAGTGGCTTATACGAGTGAAGAAAGATTGAATGTGAAACATTAAATATTGATTATTATGGGTGAAATAGCAGATAGTTTAATTAGTGGTGAGTTTGATTGCATCACAGGTGAATATTTAGGTGAAGAGGTTGGCTATCCAAGAACGCACGCTTATGACAGACGCGAATACATGCCACCAGTTGAAAAGAAGCCTACCAGCAAGGCGAATGTGTGTATCTCAAACATGTGCAAAGACAGAGGTTTCAGTAACCATGAAAAGGTTGAATTAGTAGCCAAATTCTTGTATAGCAAAGGTTACAAACAATTGCCTAATCTATCCCATCAGTATAAAATCATTCACAGCCAGTACAAGAATGATTTTAAAAAGTTTTTGGTTGAACAAGTAAAGCAAAAGAATAATGGATGAATAATATCTTCACAATATGCTATTCAGAAGAAGCAAATGAAATAGGCCACTTCATTTTGAGTAGAGGATACGAGGGTGTTCAAAATGATAGTTACAGATATTGTCGTGAAGCGATTTGGTGGGCTTTCAAACAAGCTAAAAGGCATCATTTAAATTGCATCTATGTTGGCGTTGCAGGTTGCCAAATGACTGTATCAAAATCAAAGCGAGGTCTTAGACGAAACTGTCTTAAATACATAGAGAAAAGGCGAATGTTTTACAAATTACTAAGTAAGTATTGATAAATGATTATGAACTCAATTAACGACGAAAGAGGTTGCAGCGTATGCCAGCCCGGTAAAGAGAATTACACTACCTACAACACCAGGTTGAGAGGTAAAAGAGTGAGAATGTACCAGTACGACTACCGTACTGAAAGTGGTGAACTCTTTGCTTGTTGTGCGCCTACCTTAGAGGCGTGTAGAGAAAGACGGGACAAATGGCTTAGTTCACGACAATAAGCCGATTGTCGTGTATAACGATTGAAGATATTTCGTTATCTTTGGTTGTGGTAGTACCTTTGGGG
>OCMC01000825.1_pt1 | contig 10106 bp, 6 predicted proteins | sample 1538951 | NCBI WGS metagenome assembly OCMC01 (sample SAMN04168656, study PRJEB22393) | human gut metagenome | biome: human gut microbiome; feature: stool | host: Homo sapiens | collected 2014-03-17 | reverse complement strand
TCATGATGCAAAAATAAGAATTTTAACGCAATCCCCCAAGGTTTCAGACTGAGCCAATCTTCGCCTACCACCTTATTCATAATTATATTATGGAAACAAAACTAGTTACCGTTCAACCAGCGGTGGGAGGCATGATAAAGGCTTCCAAAGATTCATTTGTTATTCCTAAAGAAGAATTAAAGGATTTCTACCTTAAATTCGCTTTCCTTCTGGACCCGGATTCTTGCTCCGTAAACCGTACCGAATTCGAACTATTAAACATTCTGCTGAAAAACCTAAAAAAAATCCTGGCAGCATTGACTCACCTCAACACCCATCCTTGGGATGAAGGCATTGCAGAAATCCAAATTTCATGCGGTGCTTATTCCATACAAGACAACTTGAGCAAAGAAAAACGTATGCAGATGAACACCTCTACGGGTAAACACCTACAATTTCTCACCCAAATGGCTGTGAGCAGCCCAGTGTTCAAACTGTTATTCAAGAACTATCACAACCATTATATCCAAGTGGAAAGTTTGGTTAAACAGATGGCTAAAGAAATGGACCAACAGAAGCAATAAGAACAGAAGTTGGAGAATCAACAGAGGGGGTATCTTTAGAAAAATACATTCATTTCTAAAAATACCCCTTTAAAATAGGGGTACTTTCAGAAAAAACATATAATTTTGCGCCATCAACCGATAAAAAGAAGACGATTTATGTCAAAAATGAGATTTTACGCATTACAAGAACTTTCCAACCGGAAGCCGCTGGAAGTTACTGCCCCTTCCAACAAACTCTCTGATTATTATGGTAGCCACGTGTTCGACCGCAAGAAGATGCAGGAGTATCTTCCCAAAGAAGCCTACAAAGCTGTAACCGATGCTATCGAAAAAGGTACGCCTATTAGCCGCGAAATAGCAGATTTGATTGCTAACGGCATGAAAAGTTGGGCCAAGTCACTCAACGTCACTCACTACACACACTGGTTCCAGCCTCTGACAGACGGAACAGCCGAGAAACATGACGGTTTTATCGAATTCGGCGAAGATGGCGGAGTAATCGAACGCTTCTCCGGAAAACTACTGATCCAGCAAGAGCCGGACGCCTCTTCTTTCCCCAACGGCGGTATCCGCAACACTTTCGAAGCACGAGGATATACCGCCTGGGATGTTTCTTCACCGGCATTCGTGGTAGACACCACTCTTTGTATCCCAACTATCTTCATTTCTTATACAGGCGAAGCACTGGATTACAAAACTCCATTATTGAAAGCACTTGCCGCCGTAGATAAAGCAGCAACGGAAGTCTGCCAACTATTCGACAAGAACATCACACGCGTATATACCAATTTAGGATGGGAACAGGAATATTTTCTAGTTGACTCTTCCTTATATAATGCACGCCCCGACCTCTGCCTGACGGGACGGACACTGATGGGACACTCTTCCGCCAAAGACCAACAGTTGGAAGACCACTATTTCGGCTCCATCCCTCCACGTGTCACGGCATTTATGAAAGAACTCGAAATTGAGTGTCACAAACTGGGTATTCCCGCCAAAACCCGTCATAACGAAGTAGCCCCCAACCAATTTGAGTTGGCCCCTATCTTCGAAAACTGCAACCTTGCCAACGACCACAACCAGCTTGTCATGGATTTGATGAAACGTATCGCAAGGAAACATCACTTCAATGTACTCCTACACGAAAAGCCATACAGCGGAGTAAACGGTTCGGGCAAGCACAACAACTGGTCGCTCTGCACCGACACCGGCATCAACTTGTTCGCCCCCGGAAAGAATCCGAAAGGAAACATGCTATTCCTCACTTTCCTGGTAAACGCCTTAATGATGGTTTATAAAAACCAGGATTTACTGCGTGCCTCCATCATGAGCGCCAGCAACAGCTACCGTTTGGGAGCCAACGAAGCTCCTCCCGCCATTCTCTCCTGCTTCCTGGGTTCACAACTATCGTCTACTCTCGACGAAATTGTCCGCCAGGTAGGAAACGAGAAAATGACACCGGAAGAAAAAACCACTCTTAAATTAGGTATCGGACGTATCCCCGAAATCCTACTGGATACTACCGACCGTAACCGCACCTCTCCTTTCGCATTCACCGGAAATCGTTTCGAGTTCCGTGCCGCAGGTTCGTCTTCCAACTGTGCCGCCTCCATGATTGCAATCAATGCCGCCATGGCAAATCAGTTGAACGAATTCCGCGCATCAGTAGAAAAACTGATGGAAGAAGGAGTAGGCAAAGATGAAGCCATCTTCCGCATACTGAAAGAAACGATTATCGCTTCCGAACCGATTCGTTTTGAGGGCGACGGTTATTCTGAAGAATGGAAACAGGAAGCTGCACGCCGCGGACTGACTAATATCTGCCACGTACCGGAAGCCCTGATGCACTATATTGATAACCAATCCAAATCAGTACTTATCGGCGAACGTATCTTCAACGAGACCGAATTGAACAGCCGTCTGGAAGTGGAACTGGAGAAATACACCATGAAGGTGCAAATCGAAGGCCGTGTATTGGGCGACCTCGCCATCAATCACATCGTACCGACTGCCGTTGCCTATCAGAACCGATTGCTCGAAAATCTTCGCGGACTGAAAGAAATATTCCCGGCTGAAGAATACGAAGTATTGAGTGCCGACCGCAAAGAGCTGATCCGTGAAATTTCACACCGGGTCACTTCCATCAAAGTACTGGTTCGCGAAATGACCGAAGCACGAAAAGTTGCCAACCACATGGAGAACTACAAGGAAAGAGCATTTGCATACGAAGAAAAAGTACGTCCATACCTCGATCAAATCCGCGATCACATCGATCATTTGGAGATGGAAGTGGACGATGAAATATGGCCGTTACCCAAATACAGGGAACTGTTATTTACTAAATAAAATGCCTATAAGATTGCACGAAAGCTCCCACTTTTGTGCAATCTTTTTATAGATTCGTTCATTTTCTCATTTTTTCTTTTTACTTTTGTGCTGTATAACACAGTTTTGTAGCACTCATGGTAAAAATGAATATGTCAGACATCGATATTTCGGAACCGTTATCCGATATGTTAGCTCCTTTAAATAACGAGCAAAAGGAGTTTCTGATGAACAATTATACGATACAAACCTACAAAAAAAATGAAACCATCTACTGCGAAGGGGAAACACCTTCTCATCTGATGTGTCTTATCAGTGGGAAAGTAAAAATCTTCAAAGATGGCGTGGGAGGTAGAAGTCAGATTATTCGCATGATTAAACCACGCGAATACTTTGCTTATCGTGCTTATTTTGCCAAACAAGATTTTGTAACTGCCGCAGCAGCTTTCGAACCCTCTGTTGTTTGTCTGATTCCTATGAATGCTATCTTAACTTTAGTTGCCCAGAATAATGACCTGGCTATGTTTTTTATCCGCCAGCTTTCTATTGATCTCGGCATCTCAGACGAACGCACTGTCAATCTGACACAAAAGCATATCCGCGGACGCTTGGCCGAATCACTCATCTTCCTGAAAGAAAGCTACGGCTTGGAAGAAGACGGATCTACTTTGAGCATTTATCTTTCACGCGAAGATTTAGCTAATCTCTCTAATATGACTACTTCGAATGCTATCCGCACATTGTCACAGTTCGCTACGGAACGACTGATTACAATCGACGGAAGAAAGATCAAAATCATCGAAGAAGAAAAGCTGAAGAAAATAAGTAAGATTGGATAAGAAAATTCCTGCACCAGTCGCTCCACCCTAAATAGTGAACATACATATAGAAAATATAATTGCAGACATCAGACGTGGTAACAAACAGGCTTTCAAAAAGCTATTTGATGACTACTATCCTATTCTTTGCGTGTTCGCATCCCACTATATTGAAGACAAAGAAGTTTGCAAAGACATCGCACAAGATGTATTGTTAGCTTATTGGGAACGGAAAGAAGATTTTGACGACATTTTGAAAGTAAAAAGCTTCCTTTATACCGTCACCCGAAATAAATGTCTGAATCACTTAAAACATGAGCAATTAGATATTCCCTATTTTTCTGGACAGGAAGAGTTCGATAGTGGCTTCGAAGCTGCCATTATCGAACAGGAAACATTCCACATGGTTCGCAAAGCGGTAGAAGAATTGCCTACCCAAATGCGAAATATCATCTTATATTCTATGAAAGGGTTAAAAAACCATGAGATTGCTGACAAATTGCAAATTTCAGAAGGCACTGTCCATACGTTAAAGAAATTCGCCTATCGCAAACTTCGCGAAAGTCTCAAAGGCATAAATTACACCTTATTACTATTTTTATGCAAATAAAGTAACTTTTTGATTACCCCGTTTTTTCGATTGGATTGTTTTACTTATATAACAAATCGAAAAAACGATGAATTCATTCAAAGAAAAATTTAAAATTGCAAAAATCTTAGCTTCCTTATTTACTCATTCGTCTACTCCCGAAGAGAAAAAAAACTATCATGCGTGGTTGGATGAAAATCCGGAGCATCAAAAAATAGCCGACCGGATATTAAATAAGGAAACGTATGAAGAAAACAGCCGGTTAATAAAAAGCTTCTCTTCACAAAAAGCGTGGGAGAAAGTCTATCCGTTATTAGGAGGCAATCAATCGGGTACTGTTTTTTCGTGGAAAAAGAGTCTGAAATATGCAGCTCTCATCTTATTGTTATTAGTACCTGCTTCTTACTTTATCTATCATTGGATATCCGAAGAAACGATTAGCGACATCACTCCGGGAACCCTTGGTGGGGAACTGATCTTGAGTGACGGCAAATCTTTCAATCTTTCCGACAATAATCTTCCTGAGAATGCAGTCAGAGCATTTGTGATCGATTCTAAAGGGATCAACTATCAGATTCCCGCCAACAAACCGCAAGTAAAAGAAATCCAAAACACACTACGCACATTGCAGGGGATGGAATGTCTTATCACGCTTTCCGACGGCACGAGGGTACATCTCAATGCGGAAACCCGGCTGACTTATCCGGTTTGTTTCAGCAGCAAAGAACGTATTGTGCAAATTGAAGGGGAGGCTTATTTTGATGTTGCCCCGGACAAGGAGCATCCGTTTATCGTAAAAACATCGCATACATCTATCCGGGTAACGGGAACGTCGTTCAACGTAAGAGCCTACGCTGATGAAGATACGGAAAGTACAACCTTAATCAGTGGAACAGTAAGAATCAACAGTGGAAATGAAGAATTCGAATTAGTTCCCAACCAGCACTATACATATAATAAAAATACCGGTACAAATACCGTCGCCAACGTAAACACTGATTTGTATACATCTTGGGAATCCGGATCATTTATCTTTTTAAATGTCCCTCTTGAGAATGTGATGTCATACCTGTCCAAATGGTATGGATTCCAATATTCTTTTGAAGACGAAGCAGCCAAACAGGTGCGTATCGGAGCTTACCTTAACCGCTACGCCAACATGAACCCGATTATCGACATGATTACAGAATTAAATCTGGTCAATATCAAACAACGGGAGGGCATCCTGCACATTTCCTACAAACAGTAATAATACATAATATAACTAACGCATTATGAAAAAACGAGTAAAATCCCTGCCATGGGTGGTATCTTATGCAAGCAGAAACTTTGTGAAGTTCTGTCTTTTATGGATATTCTCCCTTTCTTCACTCATGATTCAAGCACAGGACAATCAGAGAATCTCCATCGACTTGAGAGGAGAAACGCTGGAAGCAGCGCTCTGGTATCTGCAGAATCGTACGAAATTTGTCTTTATGTATGGAACGGAAGATGTCGCTAATGTAACTGATATCACCATCAGAGCCAAAGACAAAACGATTACTGAAATTCTGGATGAATGTCTGGAAGGCACTAACCTGACTTACGAAATCTCTGGTAGCGCAATTGTTATAAAGAAAAGACAAAGCCAAAAGATAACCATCAGCGGTTGGGTCCGGGATACTAACGGTGAGGCCTTGCCCGGCGCTACTATCACGATCCGAGGTTCTAAACATGGAGCCATTGCAGGATTGGACGGGCAGTACACGTTTAATATTCCAGCACAGGAAGGGTTGATTCTTACGTACTCTTTTATCGGAATGGAAAAGAAAACGGTAAAATATACGGGTAAAAAAACCATTAATGTCACTCTGAACAGCTCCACCAGCACAGAAATAGATGAGGTGGTGGTAACCGGATACCAGAATATTCAACGTCGTGACATCGTTGGATCTATTACCAGCATCAAAGCAAAAGATATCATCATGCCTTCGTTTACTACTATTGACCAAATGTTACAAGGACGTGTAGCGGGTATGGTTGTAACCAATACAAGCAGTCGTGTAGGTACTGCCCCCAAGATTCAGATTCGAGGTACCAGTACGTTGCAAGGAAACCGTGACCCATTGTGGGTAGTAGACGGCATTATCCAGGAAGATTTTCAGGTAACATTAGACAGTGGCGACCTGATGACTAAAAATTTGCAAGACATTATCGGTAACCAGATTTCGTGGTTAAATCCCGCCGATATCGAAAATATCACCATCTTGAAAGATGCTTCCGCCACTGCCATCTATGGTTCGAAAGCCTCTAACGGTGTAATCGAAATCACCACCAAGAAAAATACTACTGACCGACTAACCGTAAACTACTCCGCCAACTTTAACATCGGACAACGTCCTAATTATGGGATGTTCAACTTCATGAACTCTCAAGAACGTGTCCGTTTCTCACAAGAAGCGTTTGATGCAGGGGTTAATTATATAGAAACACCTTATAAGGATCTTAACACCTATGAAGGTATATTACGGATGCTGCAGGAACATGATATTTCAGACATCGAATACAGAAAGCTTTATAACGATATGGAAACCCGTAATACAGACTGGTTCAAACGCCTGACACGTCGTTCGTTCAGCCATACTCACAACGTTAGTGTTTCCGGCGGAACAAACAAGTTCAGTTATTCAGCATCCATAGGATATAATAACAGTGAAGGCCAGGAAATCGGCAACGACAACGAACGTATGACAGGCCGTATCGCCCTGATGTTACGCCCTATAGAAAAGCTAACTATCAATCTGACTTTAAACGGTAGTGTTTCTACCACAAATGGCTTTTTCAACGAAGTCAACCCAATGAGTTATGCTACTAACACCAACCGCATCATCGATCCGGACGCTTATTATATGCAAAGGAACGGCTACAACTCTAAAACTGGTAAGATACAAACCCTTTCATACAATTTTATCAATGAACGGGACAACAGCGGTTCAAAAGCACGTTCGAACTTCATGTCCGCCTCACTAGATGTAAACTGGCGTATTCTTGATTGGGTAACCTACCAATTCACCGGAGGTTATTCGAATAACAATAGTACGAATGAAAGCTGGGCTACCGAACGTACTTACTATATTGCCAACGAGTATCGCGGCTACGATTTTAATTCCGTTACTCCCACCAGTGCTGAATTTAAAGCTGCGCAGCTTCCATTCGGAGGTATATTGTATACAAACGACAACAACCAGTATTCCTACAATATTCAGAACAAGTTACAATTCAGTAAAGCATTCAATCCTGATAACCGATTGAACGCATTATTGGGTATGGAACTCCGTTCATCTACAGCGAAAGGAACAGCCAATAAAGTTTGGGGATATGTGCCGGACAGAGGTGAACGTATTGTTGCTCCTACCATACCAAGTGAAGTGATAACTCCCAACAATCCTCCAACAGGCTGGGGAATATTAGGAGATATTTATAGTAGAGGCTGGCAAAGAACAGACAATACCAACAACTTCCTTTCATTCTTCGCTACTTTCGCATATTCATTCAAGAATCGCTATGTAGTCAATGCCAATGTACGAAATGATGCCTCCAACGTTTTCGGGCAGGATATAAACCATCGTATCGACCCGACTTATTCATTCGGTCTCTCCTGGAGAGCATCAGAAGAGGCTTTCTTTCAAAAACATTTGAAATGGATCACTACACTTAATTTCAGAGGAACATTCGGTATTCAGGGAAATGCTTTAACACGAGAAAGTCCTGAACTAATCTTAAGCCAACAGGGAGTACAACCCGGATATAATCGCTACTTCTCCACTATCGGCCAGATACCTAATCCATATCTCTCCTGGGAACGTACCAGAAACTGGAACTTCGGCGTGGATCTGGAACTGTTCCGTATGTTCTATATGAATCTGGAATATTATACCAGACGTTCCAATGCGGTAATCACCGTAGATTTGCCATTCGAATACGGAATTGATGATATGAAACGTAACGGTGGAATTATTTACAATCGGGGAATTGAATACACATTATCATTCACGCCTATCCAAAAGCGCGATTTCAGCCTGAACATCAACCTGAATGCCTCTAAAAACTGGAACAAAGGTGGAGAAACCAAAATTGACAGAAACACAGCAATGTACTTGAGAGGAGGTAGTACACAGATATTAAAAGAAGGTTATCCGCTGAGTGCATTCTGGTCATACTCTTTTGCTGGTCTTGACGGAAGTAATGGTAAACCAATGTTCAACTACGTTGAGGTCCCAGATGAAGAAAAGAGCAAAAGTATCGATCCGACTACTTACTTGGTATATTCCGGAGAAACAGAGCCGTACTTCACCGGAGGTCTCGGTTTTAGTTTCCGTTACAAATCTTTGTCATTAAATACCAGTTTCTCCCTTTTATTAGGTAGTAAAAAACGCTTGCCGTCACCTTACAGTGATTTTCAAGGAAGCGGCAGTATGATGCCGGATCCAACCAAAAACGTAAACCGCGATTTGCTAAACCGTTGGCAAAAGCCCGGAGACGAGGCCTACACAAATATTCCCGGACTTCCGACATGGCCGATAGAAATAGGGTGGACCCTGCCTAATACAGATAGTGCAGAATCAGCTATTGAAATGTGGGAGAAATCAGATGCTATGGTAGTCAGTGGTTCATTCCTACGTTGTCGTAACATCGGATTATCATGGCAAATGAAAAAAGAATGGTGTGACAAGATCCATGCAAAAAACCTAGCTATCAATTTTAATATGGATAACATATTTGTAATAGCCAGCAAACGTTTCAATGGCTTCGACCCGGAATTAGAAAACAGTATCATGCCACGATCTTTCTCACTGGGACTTAATATCGGATTTTAAACTATAAACAAAGAGAGATATGAAACTTAAATATTTAATCTATACAATTACATTGACAAGTCTCACTGCTTGCGGTGATTTCTTAGAGCCCAAGTCACAAAGCAAATACATACCCAAGGATGCCAATGCATTACAGGAGATGCTTATTGGAGAGGCTTATCCCCAACAAGGGAATACCAAATTTCTAGCCTATTTGGAAATACTTGCAGATGATATCGATCAAAATCAAGTGGAGGGTTACGAATTCCCTGAAAATGAACAGGGAAAAATGGAAACATTCGAGGTACTGTACAGTTGGCAACCCAATATGTTCGAAATGCAACAAAAATTAGGACAAGAGCCGAGCAATACATGGGGAAACCTTTATGAATATATTTTAGGAGCCAATGCTGCCCTCGATTATATTGACGAAGTATCCGGTACAGAAGCTGAAAAAAATTACATCAAGGCACAATCCTATGCTTTGAGGGCTTTCTTCTATTATATGCTGGTTAATCAATACGGACTTCCATATAATTACGACAAAGAATCATTGGGAGTTCCTCTAAAAATTGACAGTAAAATGAGAGATGAAGGTGAGGTACTGATGAAACGAAATACGGTAGAGGAAGTATATCTACAGATTGTTGCCGACCTAAACGAAGCAGAACGTTTATTCTTGACTCTCTCCGCCGCACAACAATATGAGCCAAACTACCTCGTTAGCCTACCTATGGTGCAATTATTAAAATCACGTGTGGCTCTCTATATGGAAAATTGGAAAGAGGCAAAAACGTATGCAGAAAAAGTTATCAAAGATTGGAACTTTTCACTGCGCGATCTGAATACAATCCCTGCACCGGAAGCGGGTATGAAAGAACCTTATTATACATTCAACACCTATGATTCTCCAGAAGTTATCTGGAGTTATGGAACCATAAGAGATTTGACAGGTGAATACGAAGGTTATATTGAAAAGGAAGGTAAGAATAAT
>OCMC01000786.1_pt1 | contig 10614 bp, 7 predicted proteins | sample 1538951 | NCBI WGS metagenome assembly OCMC01 (sample SAMN04168656, study PRJEB22393) | human gut metagenome | biome: human gut microbiome; feature: stool | host: Homo sapiens | collected 2014-03-17 | reverse complement strand
ATGTAGAAGATGCAAGCGGCAATCTGGTTCAGAAAGAATACGCTGGAACAGAAAGTAAAAGTGAAACGGAAAAACTGCTCCGTCAGGCAATGGATGATTACGAAAGCAAGAAATTTGTCGCAAAGACAGATAATCTTACTGTAGGAGAACTTCTTGATATGTGGGCGGAAGAAGAACTGAAAGTCGGAACACTCAGCAATGGTACAGTGGAAAATTATCTTGGTGCAATCCGTTGTATCAAGAAACATCCGATTGCAGAACGCAAATTAAAAACCGTTACTGCTGAACATTTACAGGCATTTCTCGATCTGCTTACATTCGGTGGGGAATTTCCAGATGGAAAAGTGAGAAAAGGATACAGTAAAGATTACATCCATTCCTTTTCAGCAGTATTACAACAGGCTTTCCGGTTTGCAGTATTTCCAAAACAGTTGATTACTTTTAATCCTATGCAGTATATTAAGCTGAAAAAACAGGCAGAGGATGTGGATTTATTCTCAGATGATGAGGTAGAAGAAGGCATACAGCCTATTTCCCATGAAGATTATGAGAGACTGATAGAATACCTCAAAGTAAAGAATCCACCTGCAATCCTGCCAATCCAGATCGCATACTATGCGGGACTTCGTATCGGTGAAGTTTGCGGATTGACATGGCAGGACATCAATCTTGAAGAACAATGCCTGACCATTAAAAGAAGTATCCGCTATGATGGCACAAAACATAAAAACATCATCGGACCGACCAAGCGAAAGAAAGTAAGGATTGTTGATTTTGGCGATACTCTGACTGAAATACTGAAAACCGCCAGAAAAAAACAGCTTAAAAGCCGGATGCAGTATGGTGAACTTTACCACCGCAATTTCTACAAGGAAGCACAGGACAAAAACAGAGTGTATTATGAATATTATCATCTGGACGGAACCGAAGAAATCCCGGTAGATTACAAGGAAATCTCCTTTGTCTGCCTGAGACCGGACGGATGTCTGGAACTGCCAAGCACACTCAGCATTGCCTGCCGATCAGTTGCAAAAAGGCTGGACGGATTTGAGAATTTCCATTTCCACCAGTTGCGACACACCTACACAAGCAACCTCCTCTCAAACGGAGCTGCCCCAAAAGATGTGCAGGAACTGTTAGGGCACTCTGATGTCAGTACCACAATGAATGTCTACGCCCACTCTACAAGAAAGGCAAAGCGGAACTCCGCCAGACTTCTTGATAAAGTGGCAGGCAACGACTAAATAAAAAATTCCCTTATTTCCCTTGCTGATTCCGCATAAGGTCAAAAATAAGGGAAAATACATATCATTTCACTATTTAAGGGGCTGGAAAGCCCGTAAAATAAGGAAAGTTCAAGAAATCTCTCCACAAATTTTGATTTGTCGACTTGATGGACAAAGTCGGCGAATTGGTTTTGGAGTTCGATTGGTGGAAGTGGAACTTCTATCGCCTTGAACTTATCCATTGAAACATTATACATAGATCCACTTGTTCCTGTAGAAACCACTGAAAATTGATTTCTAACCGACTTACTACTTAATACATATTTCATATAAAACACATTTACATTATCTCTAAATTTTATTTTCCACAACTTATCCGGCAAAATCAGTGAAGGATAATCCTCCTTAACTATTGCTGTTGCTCCTACCATTTCACGAGTATTTGCCCTGCTAAATAATAAATCTCCTTTTTCAGGAGTTACATATTTTTTTATATTTTCTTGATCATCTAATACTTTACATTCCTCTGGAATAAAATATCCCTTTGTGACAGCACTTACTTTAAGGACAGCAATTTCATCATCTTTTCTTATTCTCTGCGTTCCATTCCCACTCCAGCCTGCTTCACAAGTTTTTAGCACACTCTTAATTGAATTTTTTTTGTACTTATGTGGATTAATTTTCACGTCACCAAACATCTCCACAAATCGGGCTTTAATAAGGTTTTCTAAAGCTTGCAATTCTTGTTTTCTAAATTCTATAATCTTCTCAACCTTTTTGAGTTTATTAACTATAAAAATCTGTTCATCACGAGTACAAATAGTAACATAAATTTTATCCATACTCTGTCTTGTTATCTGCGGTTGTGCTGAACCACTGATAACATTGCTAAAATTATAATGTCTAAGACAGTAATATAAATATTCTATTTCTATATCACTTCTTACATCGTCCAAGCACATTGCATTTCCTGTAACATAAGCTTTAGGAACTGTTATATTTATCGAACCACAAGTTGCACCTCTGCAAGTAACCGTAATAACTGGATTCTCATGATTAAATTCACTATAATATCCAATTATTCCATTCGCACCATAAACAGGATAACCTTCTTCCAACAAGTCGCTTGTCGGAATAGTCTTCCACTGTTTAGGATTGCATATATCTGATAATTTTATTTTTGCCATCTACATCACCCTCACGGGCTACTCATAGCCCCACAAATCCGAATTTGTTTCCCTTTCCTATAAATTTAACAGCCGCTCCAGCTCGTCCATTTCATTGCCGATTTCACGCTCAATTTCACGGATATTTGCCATAATTTCCGACGTCGGCGGATATTCAACCGGAACATATTCCACTTCCTTATACTTGTTAATACTCAGGTCGTATCCGTTATCAACAATCTCCTGCTTTGAAACCATAAACGACTTTTCCGTGCGCTTGCGCTCTGTTTCCTGTTCACGATGATGAAAACGTTCCACAATATCCGGTATATCATTTTCATTAACCGGCGTTCTCTTATCGTCCAGACTGAATCCGTCTGCGGTCATATCATAAAACCACACATTGTCTGTTCCGCCGTGTCCGGTCTTTGTAAATACAAGAATCGCCGTTGAAACACCGGCATACGGCTTAAATACGCCGGAAGGCATGGAAACAACCGCTTCCAGACGCTGATTTTCAACAATTTCCTTCCGAATTGCCTTATGTGCCGTTGAAGCTCCGAACAACACACCGTCCGGAACGATACAGGCACATCTGCCGCCGACATCTAAAATGCGCAAAAACAATGCCAAAAATAATAGCTCTGTCTTTTTGGTTTTGCACACCTTTAACAAATCACCGGATACAGATTCCGCATCAAGACTGCCCTTAAAAGGCGGATTTGCTAATATCAGGGAATATTTATTCTTATCCGTATTCTGGTCTGACAGACTGTCCCGGTATTCAATACAGGGATTGTCAATTCCGTGTGTCATCATATTCATCGCACCGATACGAAGCATTGTTCTGTCCATATCATAGCCATAAAACATATGATTCATATAGTGGTCTTTTTTCTGCTTGTCAAAAAAAATTTCTTCTTTTCTTTTTTCTTTTAAATATTCACCCGCCGCAACTAAAAATCCCGATGTACCGCATGCCGGGTCACAAATCATTTCGTCTGCAGAAGGATTCATCATTTCAACTATCATTCTGATAATGTGTCTTGGTGTTCTGAACTGTCCGTTCAGACCGGACTGTGCAATTTTTGAAAGCAGATACTCGTATACATCACCACGCACATCGGCACTCTGCACCTCGTTCATCAATCTGTAAATTTCATCTAAGGAATCCACAACCTTTGATAACAGAAGTGGTGTCGGCAGTTTAAAAATCGCATCGTCCATATATTTTGAATATGCACTGTTCTTATCACTATGCAGTGTTTTAATAAACGGAAATACCCACTCCTGCATGACACTGTACATTCTGTCCGCCGGAAAATCGCGGAATACCGACCATTTTAACTGTGTACCGTCTACCGTCTGCGAGCCGATTTGAATTTCTTCTTTAAAAATACTCTCGTACGGCAGTCCCAGCATGACACTTTCTTTGGCTCTCCTGTTATCCGAATCATCTAAATCATGAATAAACATCAAATATGTAATCTGTTCAATCACCTCTAACGGATTGACAAGCCCGCCTGCGGCAAAAATATCCCACAGGCTGTCTATTTTATTTTTTAATTCTCCCGTAATCACTTATTTTCTCCCCTCCTACAATTCATCACACACCTGGAAAATATAAAACTTCAGATACAGCGACTCCTCATCTCTCGACCATAAAATCGGGTGATCCGGGGACTGGGTTTTATATTCAATCTGGCGCAGGCGCTTATGCACATTGGCGGCAGCTTCGCCAATCGTCTTTGAAAACAGCTCCGGATTCATAAAATGTGAACAGGAGCATGTTGCAAGATAGCCGCCGTTTTTAACAAGCTTCATTGCACGCAGATTAATTTCTCTGTATCCTTTTACTGCATTTTTAATAGAATTACGTGACTTCGTGAATGCCGGCGGGTCTAAGATTACCACATCAAACAATTCACCCTCTTTTTCCAGTCTTGGGAGCAGTTCAAATACATCTTCACAGATAAAGGATACGCGGTCTGACAGTCCGTTTAATGCGGCATTTTCCGTTGCCTGTGCAACGCCGAGTTCCGATGCGTCCACACCCAGCACGCTCTTTGCGCCCGCCATGCCCGCATTTAATGCAAATGAACCTGTATGCGTAAAGCAGTCTAACACCTTTGCATCTTTACACATCGGACGGATTGCGGCACGGTTGTATTTCTGGTCTAAGAAAAATCCTGTCTTCTGACCGTCTTTTACATCGACCATATATTTCACGCCGTTTTCCACGATAGATACCTTGGTGTCAAATTCTTCTCCGATAAAGCCCTTGAAACGCTCCATGCCCTCCTGCAGACGCACCTTGGCATCGCTTCTTTCATAAACACCGCGGATTGGCATGCCTTCTTCTTTTAAAACCTGCTTTAACAGTTCTACAATCAGCGGCTTAAAACGGTCAATTCCGAGTGCCAGCGATTCGACAACCAGCACATCAGAAAATTTATCAATCACAATGCCCGGCAGGAAATCCGCTTCACCGAATATCAGACGGCAGGAAGACATATCCACCGTATGTTTTCTATAATCCACACAGGCGCGCACGCGCTGTTCAATAAATGCCCTGTCAATCTCCCTCGTTCTGCGGCTCATCATTCTGACCGTAATTTTAGAGCGGCGGTTGATATATCCGATACCCATAAAATAGCCGTCAAAATCATGTACTTCTACGAGTCCGCCGTCAACGATTTCTCCCATAGTGCTTGCGATTTCATTGTCGTAAACCCACATTCCTCCGGCTTTTAATGTTCTTCCCTCGCCTTTTTTCAAATTTACAATTCCGTGTATTTTAAATAAATCTTCCACAAAGTACCTCCGTGCTTTCTCTCCTAATTTCTAAAAACCTGCGCCTATTATACCATTCCCGCACACAAATTTCCACTTGTTGTTTTTTACGGGGCTATTCCTGATTCCCACAGACATTAAACAGCACCACACCGCCGATTGCCAGTGCCAGCCCCAAAAGCTTTAACCACGAAAAATCTGCCCGCTTACTGCCAAACATGCCGAATAATTCAATGATATATGCCACGGCAATCTGCGAAATGACAATCGTAATCTCCGCCTTTGCCGTTCCGAGGCTTCCCATTGCCCGCACAACCGTATACGTAATAAATGCACCGATAACACCGCCAAGCAGTGCGTATTTCGGCTGTACCTGAAACAGCCCGCTAACCGGCGGACGTCCGTCATAAAACCACATCAGCACGCATGTTGCAAATGCCGTAATCTGCACAAAAGATGCCGCCACCCAGATACTGCTGCTCTTTGTCGCCGTTGTATTAAATACCCCCTGGACACTCATAAGCGCCCCCGAAATAATTGCAATCAAAAAACCTGCCATTTCTTCCTCCATATTGATAAAATTTCTCTATCTAATATGAGTAAATGACAGGTTTTCTATTCATCTTTTTAGCGGCTGACTGCCTTTATAAAAGCATCTACCGACTCATTTAAATCTTCGCCTTTCCAGATATTGTGCAGTAAAATGGAATATCTGACATAAAATTCATCTGCCCCGATATACTTTGCATAGCTGTCGGACTGTGCATATACTTCATACAACGGCTGGTACAGCACCTTTTTATTCTTGTCCGCCACATCGGTTCTCGCGCTGATATAACCGGTATCCTTTTCAAGCAAATCCGCATAATCGTAACTGATTGCCTGCGCTACTGCCTTGGCAGTGTCCGTGTTTTCCGAATACGGATTGACCATGGCAAGTGTCGTATCCGAAAGGCTCTGCGTACCAAATCCCGTCTTTGCCCCCGGCACGGCACAGATGCCGTAATCCACACCGCAAGCATTTAAGTCCGCTAACTGCGTGGAATCCAGTATTGTATAAATAAGCTGATTGTTTATAAACATCTGCTTATATTCTTCCTGTGTTTTATCTACAATTCCAAAAGTATTCTGAAGCGCCGCATACTCTGTCATCGCCGCCTTTAACGCTTCTGTCTGGACATCGCTTTCAGCGTCCTCACCCTGCGCGCCGCCGTTATCCACATAACTTCCGCCAAATGCGTAATTTGTCCACAAATCCTGTGTATCCCAGCCTACAATCATGTTGACATCTTTATTTTCATCTGTGACCTGATATGAATTTAAAAATGCTTCAATCTGCTCAAAATTTTCCGGCGCTGTGGTATATTTTTTATTATACACCATGACTGCCGTGTGAAATGTGACCGGATAGCCGTAAAGTTTTCCTTCATAGCACGCCGCATTAACTGCCGTCACCGGAAAATGCTTCTGTGAATAGTACTGTGTATACGCATCATTTTCCGCCGTCAGCCCCATTAAATATGCGCGTTGCATATCCGATGCTTCCATAAGATATACATCTGCCACATTATTCTGCGCAATGCTGCCGTTATAAACGGCATCCAGCAGGTTATTTTCCTCTACTTTCACCGGATTGACCGTAATAAATTCATTTGCCTTATGAAACTGCTGTGCGATATAGTCCAGATACGATGTATATGCATCGTCCTGATACCAGATATTAATCGAAACGGCTGTATCTATATTCAGCTTTTTTGCATGTTCACTGCGTCCGCCGCATGCCGTAAACGAAACGGCAACAACTGCTGTGAGCAAAACTGCTGTTACTCTTTTTAAAATCTTCATACCAATTAATTTACCTTTCCATGATTTCACGGGGTTTATAAGCAAATATTAAGACCTGCACCGCGGGTACAAGTCTTAATATAACAATTAATTATAGCATGTATTTTCTCTTTTAAAAAGTCTTATCTGCAAGAATCCAAAGATTTTTTCAGTCTGACAATCATCTCGTCCACATCTGCCTTTGTAATAACAAGCGGCGGTACAAAACGAATGACATTTGTTCCGGCTGAGAATAAAATCAGTCCGTTATCGAGTGCATTTGCAATCACGTCTTTTGGATTGACACTAAGCTGTAAGCCCTGAATCAGACCCATTCCCCTGCGCTCTGTCGCAATATCGTATTCAGCCACAATTTTATCCAGCTCGGAAGCTAAATATGCGCCAACTTCTTTTACATTGTCTAACACCTTTAAGCTGTCAAACAGTTCAAATACCTTGACTGCCGCCGCACAAGCCAGCGGATTTCCGCCGTAAGTTGTGCCGTGATCGCCGGGAACCAGGGCTTTTGCTACTTCATCCTTTGCCGCAAATGCTCCGACCGGCACACCACAGCCTAAAGCCTTGGCAACCGTTACAATATCCGGCTTCACACCGTACTGCTGATAAGCAAACATCGAACCGGTTCTGCCCATGCCGCACTGAATTTCATCTAAAATTAAAAGGATACCCTTTTCGTCACAAAGCTTTCTGACACCTTCGATAAATTCCTTCTTTGCCGGATAAACGCCGCCCTCTCCCTGAACGGTTTCAAAAATAATCGCGCAGGTCTTTTCATTTACAAGTTCCTTTACGCTTTCTAGATTGTTGTATTGTGCAAAACGGATTCCCGGAATCATCGGTCCAAAGGCTTCCTGATAGTGCTTGTTGCCTGTTACGGCAAGCGCACCCATGCTTCTGCCGTGGAAAGAATGTTCCATTGCAATAATTTCATGGTCGGTTGAGCCATCCTTTAAATACGCATATTTCTTTGCAAGCTTAATCGCACCTTCAACAGCTTCCGTACCGCTGTTGGTAAAAAATACTCTGTCCATTCCGGTCGCTTTGGTCAGCATTTTTGCCGCCTTTGCCGCCGGTTCGTTGTAAAAGTAGTTCGATGTATGTACCAGCTTGTCAATCTGTGCCTTTAAGGCATCATTATATTCTTTATTGTTATATCCTAATGCAAATACGGCAATACCGGCACCGAAATCCAGATATTCCTTGCCGTCTGTGTCGTATAAATGCACACCGTCCCCTTTATCCAGTACAATCTGGTAACGGTTGTAGGTATGAATCAAATGCTCCTCGGCTGTTTCAATAATTGTCTTTGTATCCATTTTTTCCTCCGAAATTTTCGTTAAATGTTTGTATCATAAAAACGTTCTGCTTCGTTGCTTAAAATCGCTGTACCGATACCTTTGTTTGTAAAGATTTCAAGTAACAGACAGTGCGGAATTCTGCCGTCTAAGATATGGACACGGGATACGCCGTGTTCAATCGCATCAATGCAGTTGTTCAGCTTCGGAAGCATTCCGCCGCCGATTGTACCGCCCGCAAGCAGTTCTCTGGCTTCATCTGTTGAAAGCTCTGAAATCAGGGAAGACTTGTCGTTGTAATCTCTGTAAACGCCCTCAATATCCGTAAGGAATGCCAGCTTTTCTGCGTTAACTGCTCTTGCAATGGCACATGCCGCATCATCGGCATTAATATTGTAAGCATGGAAATTATCATCATATCCAATCGGGCAGATAACCGGAAGGAAATCGTCCTTTAACAGTGTATGAAGCAGTGTTGTATCCACTTCCTTGACTTCACCTACATAGCCGATGTCTTCGCCGCCGGAAAGCTTTTTATCCACCTTTAACATGCCACCGTCTTTACCACTGATACCGCATGCCTTGACGCCGAGTTCTTCAATCATGGATACAAGGCTTTTATTGACCTTATTTAAAACCATTTCGGCGATTTCCATTGTCGGCTCATCGGTTACGCGCAGTCCGTTTAAGAAATGCGGTTCCATGCCGGATTTTTCAACCCATTTGCTGATTTCCTTGCCTCCGCCGTGTACGATAATCGGCTTAAAGCCTACCAGCTTTAACAGTACAACGTCCTGAATGACTTTTCTCTTTAATTCTTCGTCAACCATTGCACTGCCGCCGTATTTGACAACGATAATCTTTCTGTTAAATTTCTGGATATATGGAAGCGCTTCCACCAGAACCTGCGCTTTTTTCAATTCTTCATTCATTTCCATGTCTGTTCTCTCCATTTTTAATATACACTTTTAACAGTGTTTTTACCTGTCGCCGCAAAATATTTCCGTTGCCGTATCTTTAATACGAAACTTCATTATGAGCGGTAATCCGCGTTAATTTTTACATAGTCAAATGTCAAATCACAGCCCCATGCGGTTGCTTCTTCATTTCCCATTTTTACATCTGCAATAGCAATAACCGGATTCTTTGATAAGATTTCTGTTGCTTTTTCTTCACTGTAATCGGTTGCTTTTCCGTTTTCTACAATTTTTAACTTTCCGGCTTCGCTTTCAAAGTAAATATCTACTTTTTCCGGTTCTAAGTCCGCACCGGAATAGCCCATTGCACAGAGGATTCTGCCCCAGTTCGCATCGTGACCGAAAATTGCCGCTTTTGTAAGACTTGAAGTAACAATCGACTTTGCAAGCACCTTTGCCTGTTCTTTTGCTGCCGCATTTTTTACCTGCACTTCAAACAGACAGGTACAGCCCTCACCGTCACCTGCAATCTTTTTAGAAAGCTCACGCAGTACATAAAACAGTGCATCATAAAATGTCTGATAATCCTTGCTGTCTTCGGTAATAATATTATTTTCCGCCATGCCGTTTGCAAGCACCAGAACGGTATCATTTGTTGAAGTATCGCCGTCCACGGAAATCATATTAAAAGTATCGCTGACAATCGCTTTTGTCATTTTCTGCAAAGCATCTTTTTTAATGCACGCATCGGTTGTCACAAAACACAGCATGGTTGCCATGTTCGGATGAATCATGCCGGCTCCCTTACACATACCGCCGACTGTAACCGTCTTTCCGCCAACCTCAATCTGTACGGCAACCTGCTTATCCACGGTATCTGTCGTCATAATGGCTTCTGCCGCCAGTGTGCCATGCTCTAATGAACTGCCAAGCTTCTTTGGAAGTTCTTTAATTCCTGCACAGATTTTATCCATTGGAAGCTGTGCGCCGATAACACCGGTAGAGGCAACCAATACCGCACTTTCCGGAACCTGTAATGCTTCGGATACAGCCTTTGCTTCTGCCGCACACGCATCATCGCCCTCTTTTCCGGTACAGGCATTAGCAACACCGCTGTTGACAACAACTGCCTGTGCAAATGGTGAATTTGCCACAATGTCCTTATCCCACTTTACCGGCGCTGCAAAAACCTTATTTGTTGTAAATGTTCCTGCTGTTACACATGGCTTTTCACTGTAAACCATCGCCATATCTTTTTTTTCGTTATTTTTTATTCCTGCGTTTAAACCTGCCGCACAAAATCCCTTTGCCGCAGTCACGCCGCCTTTAATGATTTCCATATTACACTCCATTCCGCAGGCATTCTAATGCC
>OCMC01000778.1_pt1 | contig 10761 bp, 10 predicted proteins | sample 1538951 | NCBI WGS metagenome assembly OCMC01 (sample SAMN04168656, study PRJEB22393) | human gut metagenome | biome: human gut microbiome; feature: stool | host: Homo sapiens | collected 2014-03-17 | reverse complement strand
ATCTTTGTATTTCGGCACTAAGTGAACGTGGAGATGATGCCCCGTATCGGCATAGGAACCATAGTTTACCTTATCCGGATGGAATGCCTGATGGATGGCTTTCGCCGCCTTGGCAACGTCGGCAAAAAAGGCATTGCGTTCTTCGTCGCTCAAGTCCGTCATTTCACTGACATGGTCTTTATAGGCGACGATACAGCGGCCGGGATGACTCTGTTCTTTGAACAGGACCAGCATACTGACCGATAAGTCGCAGATGTAAATGCCGAATTTAGCAAGCAGTTCGCCTTTTACGCAGTAACCGCAGTTCTTATCTTTCATGACAAAGCCTCCTTATTCAATCGTGCCGTGTTCCCATTTACCATGGTTCAGATCATCGGCAATCTTCTTGAATTTGTCGTCTGTCAAGCCATAGAAGAAGTAGAGGATGATAGCGGCAATGCCGAGGGCAACGCCCGGATACAAGGTCATAGCTGCTTTAATCCCCATCAATGTCATTTCACTCTGAACGGCATTGGCGACGTAACCTGTCAGTACCAGGATGCCCGAACTTACGACAGCAGCCAGGGCCTGGGCGATTTTACGGGAGAAGTTGAAAGCCGCATAGGTAATCCCTTCTTTGCGAATGCCGTTGTGCCATTCGCTGTAGTCGATGACGTCGGAAACGAAAGCCCAGGTAACGCCGTTCGGAATAGCCAGGGCTACGTAGCCGATGGTGACCAATACGATAAAGGTATAAATATTAGTCGGGATGACGAAGTTCAAGAGGTCAGCTGCACAGCCGATGAGCAAGCCGCCGATGGCCGTCTTTTTCTTGCCGAACATCTTGACCAGTTTCGGGATGAGCAGGATACCTACGACGGAGCAGCCCATCATGATGCCGTTTACAATCGGCTGCAAGCCCATATGGCCTAAGTTATACTGGCAGAAGAAAATCATCATCTGGTTATTCGTATTCATAGCCGAGATGGTAAACAAAGTCATCAAAATAATGCATAAAAGCGGTTTGTTAGTAAACACGAGTTTAATATAATCCGAGAATTTTGCTTTCTGTTCATTCTGGGTATTGCGCTTGACCGGAACGTGTTCATGGCAGTTGAAATAGCAGATGGCAAAGCCGATGACGCCGATGATAGACATGACGATAGACGCAGCAAAGAAGCCTTCATGGGGCGAAGCGAACATGAGGACGACCGGTACGAAGGCCATGCCGGTAATGAGCTGGGCCCCGATAGAACCGGCCTGTCGGGTCGTCGCCATCTGACTTCGTTCTTCGACATCGCGGGTCATGACACTGGCCAGGGAAGAATAAGGGATGTTAGTAAACGAGTAAACAAGGCCCCAGGCCATATAGGCACCATAAGCAAAGAGAATCTTACCGGTCGGCGACAAGTCCGGCATGGTAAAGGTAATGACTGTCAAAATAGCCAGGATAACAGCCGAAGCCATCATAACCGGGCGGAACTTGCCGCGCGGACCGATATTCTTACGGCCGTCGATGACGGAACCGGCGATAGGATCCATGAAAGCATCGAAAATTTTCGTAAAGGCGAAGATACCTGCAACAGCAGCGGCCGGAATGGTGCAGACGTCGATCCAGTATTTCGTCAAATAGGCCTGGCCTAAGTCGAACATGAAACCGTTCCCAAAGTCACCAAAACCGTAACAGATTTTTTCACGCCACGATAATTTAACATGGCCTTCCTTAGAAGCTGCCGGCGTAACGGTCTCCGTCTTGTTCGGCAACGTCCCTGCTTGTGTGCTCATAGCACTCCCTCCTTATAAAGTAACTCCGTTTTTGAATATAGCCAGTTCGTGCTTGTCCAAGGCTTCCGATTTCGCATGGACACGACCTGACGCTACGTCAAGAATATACTGGAAAAGGCGGTCTGCTGCGGCTTCCCGCGATTCCCCTTCGGCAATGGTCCCGGCATTGAAATCGATCCAGTTCCGTTTGAAACCGGCCAGGTGACTATTGCTGGAAATCTTAATCGTCGGTACGGGGCAGGCAAAAGGCGTACCCCGGCCCGTTGTAAACAGTACCATATGGGCTCCGGCAGCGGCCAGCGCATTGGAGGCCACTAAATCATTGCCTGGAGCCTGCAACAAGTTTAGGCCTTTTTTCGTCGCCCTGTCTCCATAGGCCAGGACATCTTCGACGAGAGCCCGGCCGCCCTTCTGGACACAGCCCAGGGACTTATCTTCCAGCGTCGTGATGCCGCCGGCCTTGTTGCCTGGCGATGGATTTTCATTGATCTTTTCGCCATAACTCATAAAATACTCTTTGAAATGGTTGATGAGGTCGACGGTCTTGTCGAAGACTTCCCGATTGCGAGCCCGGTTCATGAGCAGCGTTTCAGCGCCGAACATTTCCGGCACTTCCGTCAGAATCGACGTACCGCCGGCTGCGATGAGGCGGTTGGAAATCTCCCCGACCAGGGGATTGGCCGTAATGCCCGAAAAACCATCGGAGCCGCCGCATTTCAAGCCAATCGTCAACAGCGATGCATCACAGGGCTGGCGATGGAACTGAGCCGCGTAATGGCAGAGGTCTTTGACGATGGCCGTGCCGGCTTCAATTTCATCTTCCACATCCTGGCAGACCAGGAATTTGACGCGGTCCGGATCATAGTCGCCGATGACGTCTTTCATCAGGCTGACCTGATTGTTTTCACAGCCCAGGCTCAGGACCAGGACGGCACCGGCGTTGGGATTGTGAATCAGCCCACTTAGTATCTTTTGTGTATGGACCTGGTCATCGCCTAACTGCGAGCAGCCGTGGGGATGGCTATAGGCATAGATACCGTCGATGTTCTCCGTTTTATAAGCCTGGGACGCCGTTTCAATGGCTCTGGCAATATTGTTGACACAGCCGACGGTCGGGATGATCCAGACTTCATTGCGGATGCCGGCACTGCCATCGCTCCGTTTATAGCCCTGAAATTCGTATTTTTTTTCACTTTTCCAGGGAGAACGATCGGCTTTTTCCGGTTCATAGGTATAGTGAAGTAAATCACCGAGTTTACTTTGGACATTCTGCGTATGGACCCAGGCACCGACGGGGATATCCGTTTTAGCCGTCCCGATGGGAAAGCCGTATTTGATGACGTCTTCGCCTTTGGCAATCGGCTGCAGGGCCACTTTATGCCCTGCCGGGATGTCCTGGCAGACCGTAAAAGTCTTGCCGCCAGCCGTGACGACGCTGCCTTTGGCAACGGCGTCGACAGCTACGGCGACATTATCATGAGGGTGTATTTGGAATACGTTCATCGTTTACTCCTTCGTCAATTCGGCAATGTGGGCTTTGACACCGATTTCAGCCATGCGGTCCAGATGAGCCGTAACGGCATCGGCAAAGCCGTCGATAGCCGACAGGTCTTCGCCCCACCAATCACTGCGTGCCATGATGGCCCTGACGTAATCGGCCGTCGTTTTGCCGGCCTGTTCTTTGACAAAGGCCAGTTTATCTTCATCATCGTGGATTTCATAAGTATTGCCCGGCCGCGAGCCAATGAGACAATGTTCACCAGCCTGGGTCGTCCGATAGAAAGCCAGGAAAGCGGCAAAGGAATAGGTCAGCCATTTCGGAAGTTTCCCCGTCGCTGCCAGACTGTCTTTAAAGGTCGGCAGGATGCGGGCTTTCCACTTGGAAATGGAATTCAGGGAAATCGAGAGCAATGCGTGTTTGACAAAAGGATTTTCAAAGCGTTCATAAACAGCCTTGGCAAAGGCAACGGCCTTTTCTTCCGGCAAATGGACGGTCGGAACGATTTCATCGAAGACGGTCTGGTCCAGGGACTTGCGGATGACTGGGTCTTCCATGCACTGGCCGACATAATCGAGACCGGCCAGATAAGCACCGAGGACCATAGACGTATGAGCCCCGTTGAGGATGCGCACTTTTTGTTCTTTAAAGGCCTGGATATGGTCCGTGAATTCAACATGGAATTTACTTGAGTTTAACGGCAGCCGCGAAGCCAGCGCCGGGTCGCCGATAACCCATAAGGAGAAAGGTTCGGCCTGGTCGAGCAGGCTGTCTTCATAGCCCAGTTCGTCCTGCAGAGCCGCGATGGAATCAGCCGGATAGCCGACGACGATGCGGTCGACCAAGGTTCCGTGAACTGGCAGTGCTGGTCGAGCCAGGAATGGAAAGACGCTTCCAGTTTCCACAGGGATACATATTTGTTTACGCAGTCCCGAAGGAGTTTACCGTTGTTGTCATTCAATTCCGTCGGCAGCATGGTCAGGCCTTTATCGGCAGCGCCTTTATAAAAGGTATAGCGTTCATAGAGGAACTTGGTCAATTTTGCCGGGAAAGTCGACGGCGGGCAATCTGTAAAAGCATCCTTTTCATCAAAGGTGATACCGGCTTCCGTCGTATTCGATACGACGAATTCCAGCGAATCTTCATGAGCCAGGGCCATGAACGCATCATATTCATCGCGGGCGCTGAGCACGGTCTGGACGGAAGTAATGACCCGGTTTTCTTTATAGACTTTGCCATCCTGCTGGCCGCGCAGGCAGACCGTGTAAACATCATCCTGTTTAGCAAAGCGGTCCGTCTTGCCCGACCGGGGCATGATGACAGCGACGCTGCCATCAAAACCATTTTCTTCATTAGCTACATCGACGGCGTAATCGACGAAGGCCCGCAGGAAATTGCCTTCTCCGAACTGTAAGATACGGACGGGATGTTTGGCTTTTGTATAAAGTTCACTGACGTTTTTCATCGTTTACCCTCCGTTTACATTTGGAACTGGAAGTAGTTGGCTACGTTGTTATAGCAGATATCTTCAACGAGCTGACGGAGTGCGTCTTCATCGTTCGGATATTCGCCGTTTTCGACGAGATTGCCGATCCAGTTGCAGAGGATTCGGCGATAATATTCATGACGGGCATAGGATAAGAAGGACCGGGAGTCGGTCAGCATCCCCAGGATGTTGCCAAAGACGGACAAGTTAGCAATACTCGTCATCTGGTCGATCATGCCCTGTTTCGTATCATTGAACCACCAGGCAGCGCCCTGCTGAATCTTGCCGCGGGCTTCAGGACCCTGGAAAGCGCCGATAATGGTGCCGATCATGGCGTTATCATTCGGCGTCCCGGAATAGAGAATCATCTTCGGCAGAATATGACGTTCATTGAGATGATCCAGGAAGGCGATGAGGCCTTTGCAGCAATTCCCTTCGGCAACACTGTCAAAGCCCGTATCCGGTCCTAACTTTCGGTACATTTCCGAATTGAGATCGCGCAGGGTAGCGAAGTGGAGCTGCATGACCCAGCCGCGTTTGTAATATTCACCAGCCAGGTAGGTGAGGACAGCCGTCTTATAGGCTTCCGTTTCTTCTTTACTGATGCTTTCGCCTTTCAAGGCTTTGGCAATGATAGCATCGACAGTCGCTTCATCGGCTTCGCGGCAGAAAACATATTCCAGTGCATGGTCTGTAGCGCGGCAGCCCATTTCTTCAAAGAAGGCGATGCGCTTGTTCATGGCTTTGCGGATATCGGCAAAAGTCTTGATTTCAACGCCGGCAGCCTGACCGAGGCGGGCCATGTAATCGGCATAACCGGCTTTGTCGACGTTCATCAGCTTGTCCGGACGCATAGCCGGATATACCTTGGCACTGCATGTCTTTTCTTCTTTCAGCTTCTGATGCCATTTCAAATCATCGGCCGGGTCATCAGTCGTGCAGATGACTTTAACATTTGACTGTTCGATCAAGCCCTGGACGCCCATGCCTTTTTCCTGCAACTTGGCATTGCAGCGATTAAAGATGTCTTCGGCATTCTTTTCCGTCAGCGGTTCGGTAATGCCAAAATAGCGCTGCAGTTCCAAATGACTCCAATGATACAGCGGATTGCCAATAGCTCGTGAAAGAGCTTTCGCATATTCGACGAATTTTTCCAAATCTGTCGATTCTGTCCCGGTAACCTTTTCTTCCGGTGTCCCATTGGAACGAATGAGGCGCCATTTATAGTGGTCACCACCGAGCCATACTTCGGTAATGCTGCGGAAATGGTGATCTTCTGCGATTTCCTGCGGAGAAATATGGCAGTGGTAATCAATGATCGGCATATGTTCTGCATAATCGTGGAATAAATGCTTGGCCGTAGCCGTATCCAATAAAAAGTCTTTGTCCATGAATTGTTTCATTATGTCCGTCTCCTCCCAATATAAGGCCGCTAATTTTATCGGTCATGTTGTAATTTTAATTGTAAGCTCTTACATTTATCTTCACCGAAAGAATACCATGTCATTACCTAAGTGTCAACGCAATATGATTTTTCCGTATTGATTTTGAAAAATTAATCATTTTCCATGCTTTTAACTCATAAATATGAAATGAAATCTCGTTTTATTATTCCTTTTGTGACTAGATTTTCCCGTTTTCCTATTCTGTATGGTTAAGCGCTTACATTTCAAATTTCTGAAAACTCGTCTTTTCCCCCAAAAAAGTATGCTATAATGTAAGCAATTCAGATTTTTTACACAAAGAGGAACGATTGCCATGAACATCACCATTTACGACATCGCCCAGAAATGCAATGTATCGATTGCCACCGTCTCCCGCGTCCTCAACGGCAGCACACGGGTCAGTGAAAAGACACGGGCGAAAGTCCTTCAAGTTATGAAAGAAATGGGCTATAAACCCAATCCCTTTGCCCGGGGCTTAGGCCTCGATTCCATGAAAATCGTCGGCGTCATCTGTACGGATGTGGCCGATATATTCTATGCCCATGCCGTATCCCTGCTGGAAGATGGCCTGCGGAAGCACCATTTCGACGTCATGCTCTCCAATACAGGCAGCGATACAGGCCATAACGGCAAATATATTTCTGCCATGGCCGATAAACACGTCGACGCCATCATCACCATCGGCACACCTTTTTCCTCTGAATCCGATGTCCGCCAGCTCTGTGAAACAGCTCGGCAAATCCCGGTCATCACCATCAACAGCGATTACCATCAGCCTAATATGTACAGCGTCGTCTGCAATGAAAAGGAAGGCATGAAAATGGTCGTCGCCGCCTTGGCTGCCAAGAACTGTCAGGATATCCTCTACATTTACGATTCCCTCACCTACAGCGGCCGCCATAAGCTCGACGGTTTCCGCCAGGGAATCCGGGAATGGAGATTAACGGAAAAGCCAGAACTCATCCAGCAAATTCCCCGGACCCTGGAAGATACAGAAGCGCTCATTGACCGCTTGGCCAAAGCGGCTATTCCCTTTGACGCCATCGTCACATCAGAAGACATCTTCGCCGTCGCTGCCCAGCGTGCCGCCTTACGCCATGGAAAAAACATCCCCGTCATCGGCTGCAATAACTCCATCCTGGCCCAATGTGCCACGCCGACCATTACCAGCCTGGACAATAAACTGACCAGCCTGTGCAATGCCGCCGTCCACATCGTCACCGAGCTGACCGGAAAAGAAGCTGATTCCGTCCCAGTCCGCACCGAATTCAGCGCCGACCTCGTAGAACGGGAAAGTTTCAGGAGGTGAAAAAAGAGGCTGTCGCATGTGCGACAGCCTCTTTTCGAGTTTTAAGTTTGTAGTTTTTAGTTTGCAGCAAATGGTAAAAAATTTAAAGTCATCTTCTGCAAACTACAAACTCTGAACTACAAACTATCTTTACCTTTACCGGAAATACTCTGGATATTCTTTTTTCAGCACTTCTACATCCCCCATGACCTTGTCAATGTGTTCGGTCATGATGCGTTTTGCCAGTTCTGTATTACCGGCAAAGATAGCGCCGACTATGCTTTTATGCTGTTCGTAGAGAAGATGCATCTGCTCTGCGGCATCGCTGACGTTGAGGACGCGGGCCCGGGCATAATCCAGGTTCGATTCTTGGACAATCTGCCAGATATGCGGTTTCCCACAGCCTTCATAAAGTAGAGAGTGCAGGGTATTATCACTCTTGAAAAATTTTTCTGCATCTTTTGAGATGATGAATTTGCCCTGCTCGAAAATACAGAATTCTAATTTCGTCCGCCACGGATCCGGAAAATCCTGGCAAGCCAATTCTACGATAGCCCGTTCCAAGGTGACCCGGAAAAAGCGGAACTCTGCCAGCTGTTCCGTGTGAATCTTAGATACGAAGGTCCCGCGCTGCGGTAAAATTTCGAGCAGCCCCTTTTGCGACAGGCGGATGAAGGCTTCCCGCACCGGTGTCCGGCTGACGTTCAAGATTCCCGACAGTTCCTGTTCAGACATGGCCGTACCTGGCGGCAGCTTCAAAGACATAATGTTTTCATACAACACGCGATAGGCGTATTCCCGCACCGTTTCATTCGGCGCTTTTTCAAATAATTCCAAATTTTCCATAACAACTCCATCATTCTGAAAGTGAACCCTCACCCGACTAAAGTCGGATGCTTCCAACGACACGATTAAGTTCGTGTCATGCTGTCTTTAGGACAGCGGACTGTCTTTCTACGATAAGGCACTGAACTCAGATAACTTGATGGCATTACGCCACAAGCTCCGCATTCAGACTAAGTAACGTAGACAAGGTGCAGGTGGTTCTCTTGGTACATTGAGGAACTTTTGCCTCAATGCCCAACCTTGCCTTCGCAGGCAAGGATTTTAGGATTTCTCGAATAAAATACCGAGCACCAATGTTATAACTGGCAGACAGGTCACAATGATACCTTTTGCCAGTTTTGAAAGTACACATCGAATAATTGTGTTCGTCTCGCTCGACCTCACCAGAACCGTCGAAAGCGAGTTTTGATGTGTTCCATGCACAAACACGACGGACGCGAACTCCATCACGGTGGGTTTTGTCGGCAACGATACGCTGCACAGCTTGTGCCCGCCAATGATGGAGTTTCTGCTTCTTTGAGCCTCGCTTCTTACCCTGAGTGTCGAGATGTTCAAATACAATTACGTCAGCGGAATAGAGCATAGCTACATCAGCGATGAACTGAGCCGTCTTATGGGCAATGTCAAGGTTTACGCCTTTTGCCTTTGCCCATAACCTCGGCATTTTCCTCGCACCATGCTGATGTGCCTTCTTGATTTTGTTCAGCTTATGCCCCAGAGAGTCTTTTTCTCTCGGCAGGGAAAGAATCTTCCTGCCGATGACAGTGCCATCTGATAACATAGCGGAACAAGTACAAGCATTGTTAATGCCAAGGTCTACTCCGATGATAATTTGACGGTCAATGGGTTTGTCTTCGAGTTTGACATTTTCCTCGAAGGTAAAATCCAAATACCAGTTCTTCCCCCGTCTACGAAGAGTCGGTACGCACTCCTTGCGGGTTGCACAATGACGTTGGATATAGTCAACGTCAGATTTACGAAGCTGCACATCCAGCCAATCCCAAGTATTTCGAATCCAGACTTTTAGTCTTGCTGTATATGTGCCAATACGAACAAAGCAGTTGTCTCGATACATAGCGGGGTAGATATACCCTGCAACTGGAATCCCAGGTTCTTTACCTTGCGGATTTTCTTCCCAGTTAGCATAGTTGCTTTTGTAGGAGGACACCTTGCCGACAGCCTCGGTGATAGCCGCACGGCGAAGATAACTTGGGAATTTGCCAAATCTGGAATCGAAATCGTATTTTGGGCAAGGATTAGATTTAGTATGATGAATTACGCACTCAATCGCCCTCTGTTTTTCGAGAGAGCGTTCGATTTCTTTGAGGGCATTCCATTCTTCTAAAGCCACACCAATAAGAAAGTCTACAGCTTGACGATAGATTCCCACGGTGTTAGCTAATGCACTATGCGAATCTCTGATTTTGGTTTTGTAAGTAGTCATTATCTTCATCGCCAAGCCCTCATTTCTTAATCCTTTTTTCCTTGAGATTTGATGTATTCCCTAACTTGTGCTTCTGTGTTCTCAGAAACAGTCGTTATAAAATAAGACGGGTTCCACAAATGCCCTCCCCAGAGCTTCTTTCTGAGCGTATCACCGTACTTTTTCATAAGCAGTCGAGCAGACACGCCTTTAATAGCTTTCATTATGTCTGGGATGAAGTGCTGCGGGGAACAGTCTATGAGAATATGTACATGGTCTGTGTCTGTGTTGAGTTCCAAAATTTCGAAGTCATTGTCATTGGCTATTTTTTCTAGTATCTGAACAAGGTCTCCGACAATTTCTGGTGTCAGTACCTTATGTCTGTACTTCACACACCAAACGATATGGTAGTGTAAACAATAGACATATCCTCGACCATGATGGGTTTCTATTGTCATATTCTCACCTCCTGCATATATAATAACATATGCAGTTGGAAAGCTCAATGATTTCAAGGTTTTATTTGCGATTTTAAAATGACATATGTTATGTGTCGCCTAACTCATGACTAAAGTCACGAGTGTGCGGCGACACTTCATCAATACCTGCTTTTCTCAATTTCATCTTATCACAAAACGGGCACAAATTATATATTTCCAGAAGAAAAAAAGTACTGTTTCCAGCATCAGTAAATTAATTTATTTTGATTTACACGACTGTGAGCGGCTTAATTATCGAGTTTTTCTTTTATGTCATCACACCATTTAAACGAATTATGTGAACGCGTAAATTCATCGAGAGGTACAAACTTAAAGAAAAAAGACTGGCGCATGATGACATAGGCATTCATGCGCCAGTCCCGTTTTTAAAGCAACCTCTCAGACCGCCTTCGGCGGCCAGCTCTCCTATGAGGAGAGCCTTTCATCAAATACATTACATCAAATTTTTACTTCCGGGCAGCCTGGACGGCGGCGATGAATTTCTTGGCCGTAGCCGTGATTTCATCGGCCG
>OCMC01000776.1_pt1 | contig 10800 bp, 10 predicted proteins | sample 1538951 | NCBI WGS metagenome assembly OCMC01 (sample SAMN04168656, study PRJEB22393) | human gut metagenome | biome: human gut microbiome; feature: stool | host: Homo sapiens | collected 2014-03-17 | reverse complement strand
CATCTCTACCAGAAAAAGTTTGCTACTTTTATTTCAATCTCTATATAGTTTTCTGTACCTTTGCACAAAACAATATAACTTTCATGGAAAATAACCCGGAACTGCAGCTAGCTTGGCAGTTCATAGAAAATACAGGCACACATTTATTTCTTACCGGAAAAGCCGGAACCGGAAAAACGACATTTCTTAGACGATTGAAAGAACACACCCCTAAGCGCATGGTTGTATTAGCACCGACAGGGATCGCAGCCATCAATGCGGGAGGAGTAACGATTCATTCTTTCTTTCAGTTGTCTTTTGCCCCTTTTGTGCCGGAAACTACCTTTAATTCTTCCCAAACACATTACCGTTACAGTAAAGAAAAGCGGAACATAATTCGTAGCATGGATTTGCTCGTTATTGATGAGATCAGTATGGTGCGTGCCGATTTGTTGGACGCGGTGGATGCAACTCTGCGGCGGTATCGCGATAGAGAGAAACCGTTTGGCGGGGTGCAACTGTTGATGATTGGAGATTTGCAGCAATTGGCTCCCGTCGTGAAAGATAATGAGTGGGAACTGTTGAGGAAGCATTACGAAACCCCTTATTTCTTTGCGAGCCATGCGTTGAAAGAAACGGTATATATGACCATTGAACTTAAAAAAGTCTACCGGCAGAGTGACACATTCTTCCTGTCTTTATTAAATAAAATCCGGGAAAATAAGGCTGACGATGAAGTGCTGAATGAACTGAACCGTCGTTATCAGCCCGGTTTCCAGCCACAAAAAGAAGAAGGATATATTCGGCTGACGACACATAATTATCAGGCACAGAAAGTAAATGACCGTGAATTGGCATCTTTGTCCGGCAAGGCGTATCATTTTCGTGCCGAGATAGAAGGAGATTTCCCCGAATATTCCTATCCTGCGGATGAACTCCTGACAATAAAGGAAGGAGCGCAAATTATGTTCCTGAAGAATGATCCATCGTCCGAGAAACGGTATTATAACGGTATGATTGGTGAGGTGGTCACTGTTAATGATGCAGGTATTATTGTGCGGGGGAAGGGGAATAAATCAGAATTTCAGTTGTTGCCGGAAGAGTGGGGAAATTATAAGTACGTACTGAATGAGGAAACAAAGGAAATCACGGAAGTGATAGAAGGAACGTTCCGTCAATATCCTATCCGTCTGGCATGGGCCATTACGATACATAAAAGTCAGGGGTTGACGTTTGAGCGTGCCATTATTGATGCGCGTAACTCTTTTGCGCACGGACAGACTTATGTAGCGTTGAGCCGTTGCAAGACTTTGGAAGGGATGGTGTTGGAGTCTCCTTTGCGGAGGGAAGCCATTATTAGTGATGCTACGGTGGATAATTTCACCAAAGCGGTAGAGCAGAATAAGCCGGGCAGTCAGCAGTTGAACGATATGCAAAAGGCGTATTTCTTTGATTTGTTGAGTGATTTGTTTAATTTCTATTCGATCGATCAGGCTTATAAACGATTGCTTCGTTTGATAGATGAAGATTTGTATAAGCTCTTTCCGAAGCAGTTGGCAGAATATAAGGCATTGGAACCTCGCATCAAAGAGAAAATAGTGGAAGTGTCCCAGCGTTTTCGTAACCAGTATACCCGGTTGATACATGAGAGTGAAGACTATGCGACGAATCAGGAGTTACAGGAGCGGATTCGTTCCGGGGCCAGATATTTTCATAAAGAGTTGGCGCCGATTCGGGCTTTGTATAATAAGACTAATATGCCTCTTGATAATAAAGAGTTGAGAAAGCTGTTGGCGGAACGTATGCAGGCGTTGGATGATGCGTTGTGGATTAAAGAGTCTTTGTTGGAGGCTGTGTCTGCAAGAGAGAGATTCGCTATTACGGATTATTTGAAGTTGAAGGCTAAAGTAATGTTGAGTCTTGAGGATGATTCTTCTTCTTCCGGTTCTTCGAAAGCGTTGAAAGAAAAGAAAGAGCGGAAGGAACGGAAAGAGCGTACACGTAGCGGTGCTGAAAAGGTGAAAGTGGAAGTGCCTACGGATATTTTGCATCCGGAGCTTTATCGCGCCCTGTCTGAATGGAGGACAGCCAAAACACGTGAGGTGAATCTTCCTGCGTATGTTATTATGCAGCAGAAAGCGTTGATGGGAATTGTGAATCTGCTACCGGATAATCCAAGAGCTCTGGAAGCGATACCCTATTTCGGAGCAAAAGGGGTGGAAAGGTATGGACTTGAAATATTAGGCATTGTCCGTAAGTATATGGCGGAAAATCAATTGGAAAGACCGGAAATAATGGATATGCTCATCTCTGATAATAGGGAAGCCGCAAGCCGACGGGAAGAGCTGAAGCAACGGAAAGAAGAACAGAAGCAACGGAAAGAGGAAGAAAAACAGAAGAAGGAAGCAGAGAAACAGAAAAAAGAAGCGGAGAAGGAGAAGAAAAAAGATACAAAATTAGTCAGCTATGAAATGTTCTGCCAGGGAATGAGCATAGATGAAATAGCCAAAGCTCGCGAATTGGTATCGGGAACCATTGCCGGTCATTTGAAATATTATGTCCGTTTAGGAAAGATTAAAGTGGAGAAAGTAGTGAAAGCTGAAAATCTGGCGAAGATTCGTAAGCATCTGGAAGAACATGAATACATGGGAATATTTGCCATTAAGGCAGCATTAGGAGACGATGTCTCCTATGCTGATATAAAGTTTGTATTGGCTGTTTCCGGGCATTAACTAATTATCTCTGGACCTAGCCCCAAACATAAAAATATCTCTGTCTTTCGTTCACAATGCTCATTCTTGCTCTTGTCAAACCATCGCAAGCAATATCAGAGATTACAGAAAAATGAAACGAAAACAGGAACACTGATATCAATCAGAATACCGTGTAAGATAGCGATGGGAATCATTTCTTTTCCCGAATATCTGCTGATGGAGGGCAGGAGTACATCCATCGAATTGACTCCTGCCGCTGAAATAGGAGCCAGTTTCCCGAAATACTTCTTGATGATTGGAGTACCGAGAAGTGCCATCATCTCACGGAAAATATTAGTCAACAGTGCGATAGTTCCTAATTCCGTAGCCAGTTGCAGCCCGATAGAAGGCTCTTTGAACTGGGTGATAAGGATAGAAGAGAGCGAATAGTATGCGAATCCGCTTCCCACTGCCATACAGTCGAACACGCTCCACTGGCGCAATAGCAGGCTTGCTAAAGCAGAAAACAGCAACGTACCGATAATCGTTCCCAACGGAATCAACAGCATTTTAGGATGCAAATGTGAAACAATCGCTTTCAGGTTCTTATTAGAACCGATACTGATTCCCACTTGCAGCATTAACGCATAAAGTATATACATTGAAACTGTGTGCGTATCAAACTGGAACTTGTTGAAAGCTCCCATGACACAACCTACACAAAAGAATAATATAACGATCAAACTTCCTTTCATTGTTCACCTCCTTCTTGAATAAACGCGTCTTTTTTCCTCTTAAAAGAAATCAGACTCCTTTTTTTATTATTCGCCTCCTTTTCTAAAAAACAATTGCAGTACCAAACGGGCAGCGATCAGGCTTCCCAATACACCGGACACGGCAAGAACAATTGCCTGCCATCCGAATTTACCGAGATTGTTTACAATCAGGCTATTAGAACCGATAGACACACCGAGAATGAAGAGCAACAAGAATATTGTAAGAGAAATTGTCTTTTCTGTCTTTTGCAAGATACTCCAGTTACGCAATACATAACCGATGCCGATTCCTAAAAACATAGTAGATATAATAGAGAACATAATGTATATATTTTTGGTTAGGTTAAACTGATTATTGACAACGCACAAGAGAATTTTCAAAGAAGATGATACATCTGCTTGAAAATCGGAAAGGAATACTGCTGTGAATAGTGAAACAAGTCAGCAGATAGTTCCTGTTAAGAAATAATAGGGTAATTTAGATGAATCCACTGAACCAATGTACATGCACGCAGCAAGACTTACAGAAAGTCGGTATTCCTGCAAAAAAAAGATTAGCGTTATGTAGTTGTAATGTTTGATTCATCATTGGTCTTTTTTGATTTTGGTGCAAAGATAATAACTTATTGCATATTTTCAAAATAAATATGCAATAAATAAAGCGAAAGAATTATTCGGAATGAAATAGATTGTTGTAAAAAGTAGTATTGTCTTCAATTCTACCACTGTTTTCAATTTGGGCACTATCCCGCATTTTGTGTAAATAGCCACTGTTCATCATTTGGGGACTCTCTTATTATATAAATAGAAACCACAGAATTCCTCTTGTAGTTTTCTGCTTACGTAAAATGATGGATAGTCTTTGAAATTGCTATCTGTCTCTTCCTTATAAATGTTCCCAGTTCGCAAGAACCTCTTTTAGCTTCTGTGGCTTGTATCCAAGCATTGTTCGTGCTTTATCGATACTCATTCCACTAAAACGGGGACGGGGAGTGGTTTGATTCATTTCCTCTGTCGTGACAGGATGGATAAGAGAGTGATCCAGTCCCATATAATCTGCTACCTGATAAGCAATTTCCGCAATGCTCATGCACTCAACGCCACAAATGTGAAAGATACCGTTCGTTGGATGTGCTATCAAACGCTGTACACCATCCGATACGTCTCCAACATAAGTCGGTGTCCGCCATTGATCGGATACGACACGGATTTCTTGTCCGGCTTTCAAACGGTTCATTACCAACTGGACGATATTACCGTGTTGTTCCGGCAGCGCTCTGCCATAAACGATTGCTACACGGACAATAGCATAACTGCTGCAAGTTTCTGCCACTTTCTCTTCTCCTTTCCACTTGGTATATCCGTAATAGTTGACGGGAGCGGGGATGTCTTCTTCTGTGTACAACAGTCCGGCATCTTCATTTATCTTTTCATCGAAAACAAACATCTTTCCATCGAAAACAAAATCCGTCGATAGATGAATGAACCGGCTTTTATATTCTTCGCAAAAAACAGCCAGTTGGCTTACTGCGGTCACATTGGTAAGATAAGCCTCTTCATGATGCGTCTCGCAATAATCTGGCACGGACAGGGCGGAACAATTAATGACCACATCAGGCTGAACCTCCTCAAAAAGACACTTAATGTCCGCTTCATTTCGTATATCTGTTTCAATGAAACGATATTTCCCCGCATCATTCGGAGAAATATCCGGATGCAGAGAGCACCCCGTTACCTTATATTGTGCATGAACAGACAAATCATTCAATATTTGGCGTCCGGTGAATCCATTGGCGCCGATAATCAATATCTTCTTCATTAGGTTCTATTTATATATAGTGTTATAGATATCAAGGCGCCATATCCGGACTTTTTGATGATACAATCATTGCGGAGACACGACTTTTTTGCACATATTTCTACAAAAATAGAAAATAATATCCATTGCGCAAATAGATTTCGTACTTCCCATCTTACTTTGCTCCCGATAACGAGATTTATATGAATGGATAAAAGAAAAGAAGTATGGAAAAAGTAATTATGGGAACACGTTTGCCCGCTAAGCTTTGGTTGAATGAAGTAGAAGACTCTTGTATGTCGCAGATTATGGATTTGACTTCACTTCCTTTTGCATTTAAACATATCGCCATCATGCCTGATGCCCATGCAGGAAAAGGAATGCCAATTGGCGGTGTGTTGGCAACGAAGGGTGTGATTGTTCCCAATGCTGTGGGAGTGGATATCGGTTGTGGAATGTGTGCGATTAAGACCAATCGAAAAGCGGAAGATTTTAGTTATACGGATTTGACTTCCATTATGTCGAAGATACTAAAAAGCAAGATCAGGAATTACTTCCACAAGGATTCGACCTTGAGGAGATGCCTATATTGAAGAATCAGTACGAGGCTTGTTTGAAGCAGATAGGAACCTTGGGAGGAGGAAACCACTTTATTGAGATTCAGAAAGATACCGAAACGTCTGATGTGTGGGTGATGATTCACTCCGGAAGCCGTAATATTGGTTTGAAGGTTGCCAATCACTATAATAAGATTGCGCAATATTGGAATGAGAAATGGTATTCTGAAATGGTATCGGGACTGGCTTACCTGCCAATGGAGACGCAGATGGCAAAGGATTATTTCCGTGAAATGAACTACTGTGTGGCCTTTGCCTTTGCCAACCGTCAGTTGATGATGACCCGTATTTGTGAAGCCATCCAGGCAGTGAAACCTGAAGCGGACTTTGAGCCTATGATTAATATTGCCCACAACTATGCAGCCTGGGAGAACCATTTCGATCAGGATGTGATTGTGCACCGAAAAGGAGCTACGCGTGCCTATGAAGGTGAGATTGGTATTATCCCCGGATCTATGGGTACTAAATCCTATATCGTTGAAGGACTGGGTAATCCGGAGAGCTTCAAAAGCTGTTCGCATGGTGCCGGCCGATTGATGGGACGAAAGGATGCTTGTCGCCGTTTGTCACTGGATGAAGAGAAAGAGCGAATGAACCAGCAAGGAATCATTCACGGACTTCGTTCGCAGGATGAATTGGATGAAGCGCCGGGAGCTTATAAAGATATTGCGCAAGTGATAGCGAATGAGCGGGATTTGGTGAAACCATTGGTGGAACTTGCTCCAATGGCAGTTATTAAAGGGTGATTGACACATGTACTGGGAAGAGAAAAACAAAGGCAATTTGGAGTATAGGCATAAAAAAAGGAGCAACGCCTTGCTCCAACCTTTGTTAACCTTAAATCTAATACTATGAAAAACACATTGCAAAGATACGGACTATTGCGAAATTAGCAAATAATCCAAGAAAAAAAGTATGTTTTATAACATTGATTAAGAATTTGTATTCTCGAATCTATTTTTATTAAGAGATTTGACCGATTACAGACAAGAGTAAAGCTCCATTATCGTACTATTTCTTTTAGTAGCCTTAATGAGTGGCAACATACCACGCTGTTTCGTTCTTTTTCAAAGCAGCTGCACTAGTGCTTGGATCAGAAATAGTGATACCGGAGAAAGTATTGATTTTTTTTCGTTCTCCATAATAGGAGGATATTGCTGTAAAATAATACTCCGTATTCCTTTTATATGGAACTGTGCGTTTCAGTTGTTCGTTGAATTGCTCCAATAAATCAGGATCGGAGCATAGCTTTGCAACATAATCACCACAATCAAAGAATATGGAAGGTTTATATCCGTCTAAACTCTGCAAAGAAGAAATTAATTCTTCGTTAAACGTATAACGTTGATTTATTTCTTTCATAATGGCCGCCAGATTATCTATTTCCGAGCAATCTGTGACACTGATTGTTCCGCAGGGAGTGACATAATTTGAATAAAAAGAATAGAAACCATCACAAATCTTTTCATAATCTATGTTTCCGATTAAGTACTGGCCGATCTTGTCGTATGGCATACCATAAGCCATAATTTCACTAGTGGATGCTATCAGGTGACTTGTTACGTTTTTAAGGTCATAAGCAACCTCTACTGTCGACATATAGCAGTCGTCGAAAAGGATATACTCCATCTTCAATCCTGCGCTCGATATTCCTTCGGCAAGTGTAGTAATATCCGTCTGATACTTGGATTCTCTGCCTCCGAAGAGACGTGTCATAGGTGTATTCCCATATTCCCAATGTTTTTTGACTGTTTGCAGGCTACTGCGTGATTGCGTTCTTGATACGGGGATCCATCCCATCCCGTGGCATCCGATAATCATTGCATATCGTTTGGCGGGAGAGTAGGTCTGTACATCATTCAGGATAGAAGTGATACCCTCGGCCGTTGTATAGCTGGGAGTCGGATAATTATAGCTTTTTAAAGCCTTCTGCACAGCTGCGCCTTTTTCGTAAGAAAGCTCATAGAGAGTGGCTTTTGTAGCCGTTGTGCACATAAATACGAGAACCCGTTCGTTTTTCAATATGTTCTGTCCGATAATACTTTTCAGATCAGCAATATTTTGATAGAAAAAGGAAGTCAGGTCAGTCGACCAGGGCAGATACATAAATACAGTTTGTTCATTATCCGAACGAACCACCGGGTCGGTAGGATCAGGATCTGTCGGATCAGTGTTGTCCGTCTGCCTTGTGTCCGGAGATGTAGAAACCGGATCTTCTTTCTCACACGAAATCATGCCGAAAGAAAGAAATAATACGAAGAGGATTGATTTCATCAGACGATAATATTGTTGCATTGTTTCCATTATTCTACTAAGGATTAAATTTTCTTTTTATATATAACGTAAAAAGAGAACTTTTTGATTTGCTTTACCGGGACATAATTGATACATCTCTCTTTGCAAAGTTACTGAAAAATAGCGTAATTCCAATACCGTCATTCATAAGAAAGAACAGCTGTTCGGGAAATGGTAACTTAGGAAGTTAAAGAGGAGAGTTGACGTATGGACATAAAAAAAGGAGCAACGCCTTGCTCCAACCTTTGTTAACCTTAAATCTAATACTATGAAAAACACATTGCAAAGATACGGACTCTTGGGAAATTAGCAAATAATCCAAGAAAAAAAGTATGTTTCATAACATAGATTAAGAATTGGATATTTCAATTCAAATTTTATTAAGACTTTTTTGTTGCTTTATCGTCCTCCAATCCTTTTAGATTTCATTTCTAGTTAGGTACTCTGAAATCATTCGGAGAGCAACCGGTAACTTTCTTGAATAGCCGGCTGAAATACTGCGGATTCTGGAAACCCAGTTCTTGTGTTATCTGATTAACTGTTTTATCAGTATTCAGCAACCAGTCTTTGGCAATCTCGAAACGTTTGAACTCGATGTATTCTTTAAAAGATTTCCCCGTTTCGTGCTTCAGCAAGTCGTTGAAATATTCAGGAGATAAATGAAGCACGTTAGCGCAATACTCATTTGAAAGCACATCGACAGCCGGTACCGGCTTCGTTTCGAAATGGTTATTTATCATTTTATCAAATTGTTTGATAATCGTTTTATTCACTTCGTTACGTGTAATGAATTGGCGTTCGTAGAAACGGACACAGTAATCCAGCAATAGCTCTATATATTTGGAAACTATTTTTTTGCTGTGGCGATCAATACAACGTTCGAGTTCCTGGTTGATTCTGTCCATAAATTCCAGAATGATCTGTTTCTCGCGCAATGATATATGCAGTGCCTCTTCAGGCTGATAAGAGAAGAAAGTATAGTTATCTATATTAAGCCCGAGCGGAGTACCACAAATCAGATCGGGATGAAAAGCCAATATCCATCCTTTGGAAGGAAATCTTTTATTCTTTTCTTTCATGCTGATAGACTCTCCGGGAGCCAGGCAGATCAAAGTACCGTCCGAGAAATCATAATACTGGTGACCATACACATAGGCCTCACATTTACACTCACTCAATAGAATCGTATAAAAGTCGAACTTGATGTCCGTATGAGGCGACAAGTCAGCCTTTGAGAGATCAATGACACTCACCAGCGGATGTCGTGTTTTGCTTCCCAGACAACAATTGCATTGATGCACAGTTCCTATTTTGAGTACTTTATCTCCCATGATGTTGAGACTCCTGTAGCTAAAAAATGCTTAGTTTCTTTGTTTATATTCGTTCGGGGTGCAACCGACATGCTTTTTAAACAATCGGCTGAAGTGCTGTGGATATTGAAATCCCAGTTCATAAGCCACCTGGCTGACAGTTTGAACACCTTCCAGTATTCTTTCTTTTGCCAGTTCGATAATCCGGCACTGGATATATTCCTGTGCAGTTTTTCCGGTTTCCTTCTTTATCAAGTCTCCGAAATAATTAGGAGAGAGACATGCCTTGTCTGCAAAATATTTCACGGATGGCAGTCCTTCGGTTATTGCCACCTGATTCTGGAAGTATTCGTCCAGCAATTGCTCGAATTTTACGATAATATCTTTGTTCGCCTGATTACGTGTGATAAACTGCCGTTCGTAGAAACGCATACAGTAATCCAGCAGCAGTTCGATGTTTCGCACGATGAGTTGCTTGCTGTGTTTGTCAATAGGATGTTCCAGCTCGATCCTGATTTTATGTATGCAATCAGTTACGATTTCTCTTTCCTGGTCTGAAAGATGCAATGCTTCATTTACCTCGTAAGAGAAAAAAGTATAGTTCTTGATATGCTGTCCTAATGAAGTTCCGCGGATTAAATCGGGATGAAACAAAACGCCGATTGACTTGGTGCGGGGAGCAGGCCTGTTGCGGTTGTCTATTCCGCTCACTTGTCCCGGTGCCATACAGACAACCGTTCCTTCCTGATAATCGTAATTCTTACGTCCGTATGTGAGATCCCCGCATTTGGCATCTTTCAGGAACAGACAATAGAATCCGATGTTCATACGGATATACTCAACCGACTTGGTAGCTTTTGAGAAGTCGATTACATTAACTAAAGGGTGCAATGTCTCCAGTCCAAACAACTGGTCATACTGATCGACGGTTTCAATTTTTGTTATTTCATCCATATGCTTTGTTATTAATCTGATACAAAGATAAAACATTTGGAGGTATCTTTTTTATTTCATACCTCAAATCAGTAATAAGGGTACAAGAATCAGTAATCTGTATACTACATAAACTTGCGGGCGGAAAAATAAATGGCAATGATTGCTGGAAGTAAGTCATGGAATTGATATATTTGCTCCGGAGAATATAAAAAACAGGTTTTATGAAAGCATTATTCATTGGAGGAACGGGTACTATCAGTACAGATGTAGTTGCATTGGCGCAACAGAGAGGGTGGGAGATTACTCTCCTTAACCGCGGCTCAAAAAAAATGCCGGAAGGAATTCACAGTATCATTGCGGATATTAATGATGAAGAAGCTGTGGCAAAAGCCATCG
>OCMC01000768.1_pt1 | contig 10904 bp, 4 predicted proteins | sample 1538951 | NCBI WGS metagenome assembly OCMC01 (sample SAMN04168656, study PRJEB22393) | human gut metagenome | biome: human gut microbiome; feature: stool | host: Homo sapiens | collected 2014-03-17 | reverse complement strand
AAAATGGGAAATATTGATCAGGTTTTAAAAAGTAAAGCTCTTCCAGATCTTTCTATTTTATAATATAAAGGGGCAATAACACTTCAAGATATATTAGAGGTCAGGGAGAATGTTCATGGAGTGAAATTCAGAGAATGGATCGCTGGGAATGATTATGATTGGAGAGAACTTCAAAATATATTAATAGCTAAGAAAGGGGAACAATTAATAACCAAATGGTTAAGATTTGGGGCTGTTACTGGACTTGGCTTATGGAATCCTTATGTGGGAATTGCAGCTGGCATTATTGATCAAGTTGTTGGGGCATTAACTAAATGGACACCTGAATTATATTTTGATGGTGTATTATCTAACAAATTTGGAAGTAAACGTTTGAGAAGTTTAAACACTTTGGATGATCATGATATAAAATAGCTATAAATAAAACGCTTTTTTCTAAAATAATATTTTATTCACTGATAGCCAAGTAGTTATGTCTTGCTTTTGCAAAATGCAATTTTCAAGAATTTAGCCAACTGGGAAACCGGTTGGCTTTTTCTATATATTTGCTCGTGAACATTCAAAAAGAGTTAAAATGCTTTGTAAATATGTGCTTACCGTTGATCGTATTATCTATGAAATTCCCAAATCTTGTATTCAGAATTGGGATGAAATAAAGTTTTCCCGTAAACGCTCCGGACTTGAAGGAATAACTAGAACCTTTACTTCAAAATTCCAGTTTGTGGGAGAAGCCTATGATCTCATATTGGAGGAGTATTTGAGCAAATACCTGGCTTCTAATGCTAGTATCACCGTTTATACTATAACTAATTCTCATACTTATGAAGAATTCTTTAGTTGTCGATTGGATTTCGGTTCATTAACTTATGATGGAAATACTGTTTCTATTAATTCGATAGATGATAGTGTCGCTAATATCATAAAGGCTAACAAAGGAACGCAGTACGAATATTCGGTAGATGAGATAAAAGATGTATATCAGCTTTATTATGATTCTGTAAGTATGAATTATAGTCAACCGCATACATTAGGTGGTAATACTGTAGAAAATGATGCTTCTTTGCAATATATTGTAATTGACAAAGGAATATATGTAGAAGCTATAACATATTCGCTTCCCTTATATATTTCTGGTGGTGAACTTCCGTCACGGGATTCACCTCTTGAGTTTTATGATGCACCACAGGAATCGAAAGATGATCCAAATGTATTTGTTAAAGCCTTGTCCGACATTGATATAGTATTGAATTTTAGTTTTGAATACTATATCAGTTATAGTGATGCGTATACAACTAAAGCTGAAATTGTTCTAGGTGGGCGTTACGAAGATGGTCGTTTAGTCGAGTTGAAAAGATGGGGGTATAATAAGGGGGATGTTACCCCAAGTAATCTGAATGAATCCATCAAGATTCATCTGACTAAAGGGCAGGCTTTATTTTTTGATTTGAAGGTAACATTTAACAGAGTTAATGCTTCTACTGGCAATATTTATTTTCGTAATTTCAAATTTGAGACACGCTTTACTTCTCGAGCTAACCCTATCTATGTGGATGCAATAAGACCTATTGATGTGTTAAACCGATTGCTTAAAAGCATGAATGGTGGAAATGAAGGTATCTATGGTGAAATAGCTTCAGGTGTTGATGAAAGGTTAGATAATTGCGTGATATTAGCTGCTGAAAGTATTCGTGGAATCCCTCAAGCTAAGCTATATACTTCTTATACGAAGTTTAAAAACTGGATGGAAACAGTTTTTGGCTTTGTGCCTGTGATCAATGGTGTCACTGTTTTTTTTAAACACCGGGACAAATTGTTTAGTGATAACAATGTAAAGGATTTAAATAGCAGCTTTTCTAGTTTTGAGTATAAGGTTGATTCATCAAGAATATATTCTTTGGTTAGGGTAGGATATGATAAACAGGACTATGAAAGTATGAATGGTCGTGACGAATTCCGATTTACTACTGAATATACTACTGGCATTGATATAACTGATAATGTATTAGAGTTGATTAGCCCTTACCGTGCTGATGTTTATGGAATTGAATTCTTATCGCAAAAGAGAGGCCAAGATACAACGGATAGTGAAAGTGACAATGATGTGTTTTTTGTTTGTGCCAGTACTACATTACATGATAATGGCGGAGTACAAACATATAAAGAGTATAGGCTTATAAGGAGCGGTTGGGAAATAAGTGGCGTACTTGATCCTGAAACGATGTTTAATACCATGTATTGGCAAGGAGGCATATTGCAAGCAAATGCCGGCTATATTGGTATGTTCACTAAAAAACTATCTTATTCTTCTTCTGACGGTAATAGTGATGTTGTTGTCAATGGTATAGGAATGAAAGATGATTTTAACGTTGAAAGTGGTATTATAACTTGTGGAGATGTTTCATTCACAACTTATAATGAAGATATTCCACCAACAGATGATGAAACGATTAAAATCTTAAAAGATGATCTAGTTTACGAGGGCTACATCAAAGAGGTGAGTAGTACAGTTGAGAGAAACGAGGGAGTGAAGTATGATTTATTTGTCCGTTCAATAACAAAAGCCTAGAAATATGATTATAAGCCCGTTTACCCCACTGTTTTTTTCTCCGTCTACCGATAAATTTGGAGCGAAGAGTAAATATGTGCAATTATTCGCACGTACAGACAGGATTTTTGTTGAATTGATTTTGACAGCCAAAGAGCAGGAGCCTATAGTTTACATTAATAATCTTTTAAGTAATATATCTACACCTGTATCATTAAGCTCATGGAAGATGAATGATGATAAGATTCTTTATTTCTATAACATTTCATTGCTTCCATGTGGATACTATACTGTAACAGTTAATGGGAATACGAGTGAGATTTTTAAAGTTACGGACGATGAATGTGAGTTATCAGAAACCAGCCTTATTCAGTATTCAATGAAAGATAATAAGCAGCGTCTTGATGCTGTCTGGTGGATAGATGGGATGCAATACTTTTTTGATTTTCGCGTTCCTGGTGGTTTCAAAGATAACGGATGGACGTTCGGTGTGGATAATGAGCAGTTCGTGACCTCTGATGAGGATATTGTTGAGCTATTCAGCCACGAATATACAACAGTATTATTCACGCTTGGAAATGGGATGGGATGCCCTGTGTGGTTTGCTGAATTATTGAATCGTGTCTTATGCTGTAATTACGTCTACTTTGATGGTGTTCGATATACCAGAAAGGAAAGTAATGTTCCGGAACTTAACCAGCAAATAGAGGGATTGAAGAGTTTTGTGTTCAATCAAATGTTACAGAAGGTAAGAACGATGAATCCAGTTTTGGAATGGAATAACCAGCTTGCTATGAGGTGTGTACAAAGCGGTGCTTATAGGATAGCAGATGATGAAGGAATGCGTAGTATCAAGTATGGTTCAGAAAGTGGGGTTGCAGAGGTCGGAGCATATATCAATATGACTAAGGCTATTCCTAATACTGGAGTTTCTATTAATAGTGATACTATGGTTACTGTCAACAGTATTCATCACCCAGGTGTTGATAAAAATTCATATTGGGATTTGATTGCAATCAAGACGACTGACATAGATAACAAGTATATTGGTAGAAGAGGTTACGGTAAACTTACAGTTAATGGACTGGATAGACTAAAGAACGATTTGGACAACGGTTCGATAAATTTGCGTGCTGTACTATATAAAGGAGATTCGTATACTAACCTCATTGAAGGGAGTGTAATCAGTAGGGATGGTGTATGTGTCTTGAAAGGTATTAACGGTGGAGATATTGGTGCTCTGAAGGAGTTCCAACTTTATCTTGATAATGTCTATGATTGCGACATAGATAATCTTGGTATGACCATTGAGCTTGTATGGGTATATGAAAATGATTAAAAAAGAGAATTATGACAGAAACAGAAAAACAACAGATTATTAGCCTTGTGTTACAAGCGTTGAAGACAAACAGTCTTACAATAGAGCAACTGACTGATACAACAGAGCTATCCAAAGATATGTACGTTGAAGTTAGTGGCGGTCGGAAAATATCTATTGATTTACTTTCAAGTACCATTGCTAAAATGGTGAATGGGGATTTTGATGCATTAGTGGAGAATGTCAATAAGATTGCAAAAGATTTATCGGATGGAGACGCCGAGTTATTGAAACGTATAACAGGAGTGTCTGATAAATCCAATCCTTTGACTGACCCATTTAAAAGTATTGGCTCTTTTACTACTATTGGTAGCTTTAAAGATAAATTAAAAACAATGTATTCCGGGGATTCTTCTATTGGGAATTATCGGTGTATTTTGTCTGTTGATTCGTCTAAGATTCCTGTAAATATACAAATTGAACGGTTGGAGCTTAATAAGGTTTGTCAATCATTCACTTCGTGTATACAACTGGCTACCATGTCAGACAATGCCGAAGGTGTATATTTAGGTACAGTTTGTACAATCTCACGAATAGGTATTGTTTCCAATGAGAGTGTTACATGGGGCAAATGGACCTCTGTAATAAATGACTTTGAGGAAAGGATAGGAAAAGCGAACGGTATCGCTCCTTTGAACGAAGAAAGTAAAGTTCCTTCTGAATGTCTGCCTGAACCGTTGTCTCTTGGGGAAAGTGAAGATGAAGCCTTCCCCGGCGACCGTGGAAAGGCTTTAGAGGATGCAATGACAAATATCCCTTCCGACATAATCAAACCTGATTCATTCTCCGTCCTGTCTGACGCTTCCTATCTCAATGTATCTTTCAAAAAAGTGTCCAAAACAACCGGTAAAGAAACGGATGACAGCTTCCGTTTGCCTTCTGCTACCCTTGAACAAGCCGGCCTTTTGTCCGCCGAGGATAAGCAAGCCCTTGAGGATATGAAGAGCGGCACGCCCGCTGACGATGTAACACACCCCATCGTCATTGTTGATGAGATCCGCCCTCTGAAAGATGGCCACTATACCCTTGAAACCGCTATTGCCGCCATTGTCTCCTATCAACAGGAATCTGGCGTCAAATATGAGCGAACGGGTCTCATCATTACTTACAAAACAGGCGAGTATGAAATGGAAACCCGGCAGTTCCAGGGTGCTGTGTCCGATTTTGCGACCCCTTCTCTTTGGAAACCCTTCGGGAATGGTGGTGGCAGTTCCGTTTTTGAAACTTCCGATGAACCGGCGGAAGGGGGAAAGGACGCCTTTTCAACTGGTGGCGCCTATGCCTATGTTCCGGCCAACCTCGACGTAAACGTGGAAACAGAAGGCATTGTAAAACTTCAGATGAAGAACGCTGCCGGTGAAACCCTTGGCGATGAAGTGCAGTTCGCTATCGGCACGGGTGGCGGCGGTCAAACTGGTGGTACCATTGTTGCCATTGCTTTCCAGTCGACACCTGTCTATGGCTCTTACGGCTCCACGCTACGAACCTTTGCCGCCATTCGTTCCGTGACCTCGAACGGTGTCGAATCCTCTGACAACCTGATTGAGAAACTGGAACTCGTAGACCGTGAAAGCGGGCTTACCGTCTGGACTGAAACCGTCAACAAAGCATCTTCCGGTGACATGAAGGACTTCTCCTTTGAACTGGACTTCACCACATACTTTACGGCTGCTGGTACTCGGAAATTCAAGCTGATAGCCACTGACGAAAGCGGCAACACCGGTTCCAAGAATGTCAATGTAACAGCTGTTGATATTACCTGTACCTGTGTGCAGGTGCTCAACTATACCCCTGAAACTCTGCTTACTCCGACAACTGAAAGTTTCAGCCTTCCACTCTATAAGTTCGGAAACAACACCTCTGATAAAGGTATCAGTGCCCAGGTTGACATCAAGATTAATGGTGAATGGCAATCCCTGTCTACCACCGTTGTAAATGACAACTACTCGCACTCCGTTGTAATCCGCCCTGCTTCCCTCGGCCTAGAACACGGTACCTATCCCTTGCGCATCCAAGGAACGGATGTCGCATCCGGAGTGAAAGGAAATGTCATCTACACGGCTGTCATGGTAATTGACCCGAATAGTTCCACACCTCTTGTCGCCTTGAGATACGATGATAAAAACGGTGGAGTAGTCCGACTGTACGAAACCGTAGAACTTGATGTTGCCTGTTATGACCCGTTGGAAATGACTTCACCCGTCAGCGTGAAAGCCAATAACGTGCAGGTAACACAAATTGCTGCCAGTCGTAACAAAACCTATCAGGTCAAACAACAACTGCAGGGCTACAAGGCTGACGGCACCGATACGGTCAACTATACTGCCGTATGCAAGGACGTGACTAGCGAACCTGTCCGGGTGACAGTTAGCGGTTCCGCCATTGACGCCGCCATAAAAGAAGGCGCCATCTATAACTTTGACTTCTCATCCCGTACCAATCAGGAAACTGACCATAGCATTGTCAGCGGTAATTATGAAATGAAAGTGGACGGTGCCAACTGGACTACCAACGGTTTTGGCACATTCTTGGGTGAGAACTGCCTTCGCGTAGCCGAGAATGTGGGCGTGTCATTAAACCATGCCCCGTTTGCCGGCTCGTCCATCGAATCCAACGGTGCCGCCATCCAGTTCGCTTTCGCTTCCAAGAACGTGACCGATGATGATGCCCTGCTCCTTAGCTGCTATGACGAAACGTCCGGTGCCGGCTTCTATGTCACCGGCCGGGTGGTCGGCATCTTCTGTAACAATGGCGTTTCCCGTCGTGAAGAACGCGCCTATCGACAGGGTGAAAAGATAACCGTAGCCGTGGTTGTTGAACCTGCAAGCAACTACGTTGAACGTGACGGCACACGGTATTCCATGATGAAACTCTTCCTCAACGGTGAGGAAGTCGCCTGCCTTGGTTATGTTCCGGGCGGCGGCTCCCTGATTCAGACCAAGTATATAACGATGGACGGCAAACTGGGTGATTTGTATCTTTATTACATGATGGCCTGGAACTCCTATATGGAATGGGCACAGGCGTTCAAGAACTACCTTGTCCGTCTGACCGATACAGAGGTAATGGTGAAGGAATACGCCTTTGAGGACATCCTTAAAAGCCAGACAGCCGAGGGTAGTACCCAAAGCCGCCCGTCGGCTGCCGAAATCTATTCACGCGGTATGCCTTACATTGTCGAATGCCCCTATGAAGGCTCCGATATAGAAGCACTGGACGGCACCACTTCCACCAGTACGAAGATATACATCACGCTCTATTACTTTGACCCCGAACGCCCGTGGCGTAACTTCAAGGCCGTGAGTGTCCAAACCCGCAACCAGGGAACCACCTCTGCCAAACGCCCGGTAAAGAATAAACGCTACTACCTCGCCAAGAGCAAAGGCAAAAACAAGGACACTCGAATCATACTACTTAATCCAGACGATACGACGGAGGAAGGACGCCGTGCAATAGCCTTGGCTGCCATCAACAAAGTACAGGTCGGTGATAATACAATCCCGGTCGATGTCATTACCGTAAAAGTCGATTACTCCGATTCCGGCAATGCGAACGACTGCGGCGCCTGTGAAATGATGAACGTTACATACCGTGCCTTAGGTGGTAACTATATGACACCTGTCCAACGTGCATTTGACGGAACATTTGACAGCGGTGACTTGCATATCGAAGACTTGCAGATGAACCACTCTACCGCCAATCACCCGGTAGCCACCTATCGGTGTAAGGATGACAGCCTGCAAAACGTCTATTTCCATGCCAAAGGCAACTGGAAAGAAGACAAAGGGGAACAGTTCGCCCTCGGCTTCAAAGATACCCCCGGCTATAACAAAGGTTGCCTGAATTATGGTGACTTCATAGAGTTCTTCGGTACTCCTGACGAAACTTTAGACGCAATTGAGATACGCTTCAAACAGACTGACGGACTCGATACGGACAGCGTGTACCTGCTTTCCCTGTATTGCGGTAGTTCGTACCGGATAATGAGGTATCAGGACAGCTCATGGAAAAAGCAGTCCGGTTCCATGAAGTATGAAAACGGCAAATGGAATGTCACCGGTGACGTCCTGAATCCGGTTGAAGGTTTCGAACTTCTTAACTACCAAGGTATGGACTGGTTTCAGGGCGTCGGTTCTGTTCAGGATATGATGGCCATGAAAACGGACAAGTCCTCATGGGTTCAAAAACTCGTGGATAACGGAACTATCTCTGCTGATACCTTCCCGGCATGGACTTACTACTTTGAATCGCTTGTCGATGATGACCAGCTCGCCATTGATTACGCTTTGGGTAAGAAAGTGCCCTATAACCTCTACCGATGGTTGCGCTTCTGTGATTCCTGCGATTACTCCAAAGGCGGGAACTGGCAAAGAACATGGAAGGAAAACCTGTATAAATACGCCTGCCCAGAAAGTGTCTTGAGTTATGACATCTTCACCGACTACCTTGCCGCCACTGACCAACGCGCCAAGAATATGCAGCCGATGTGGTTCTTGGAAGAGTATGCTTCCGTAACAGACGGTGTGTACAGCTCCGAGGATGCCATGCGCATGTACCTGAATAAAATCTATGACTGCGATACGCTCAACAGCAAGGATAACGATGGTGGCTGTACGGTTGACGCCGAGGTGGACCCCAACCGGACGAGCGATGAAACATTCACTAACCCTTATGCTGGCTACGGCTCCGTTCTGTTTAATAACATCTATCTCCAGCAAGTAGTGTGGACTGACTCATCCGGTACGGAACTCTCCCTGCGTACCGTTGCCGCCGCCATGCGTAACGTTCAGGCGACCATTGACGGCGTCACCCTGCACCCGTTCTCACCCGAAGGAGCTACGCATTTCTTCATTGACAAACGGCTCAAAAAATGGCAGAAACTGGTTAGTTCTTACGACGGTGAACGGAAATACATCTCCTATACCGCCACCTCTGACGCTATCTACTTTTATGCTCTGCAAGGTCTTGGACTTACTGCCCTTCCGTCTTTCATCGAAAGACGTTGGCGTATTCGTGACGGCTATTTCCAAACCGGTGATTTCTTCAGCGGTGTAATTTCCGGGCGCGTATCTTCCAAATCAAACGCCACCATCCGGATTGTCGCTGCTAAAAACGGTTACTTCGGTGTCGGCAATGACGCTAGCGGCAACCTTTCCGAAAGCTGCTTCCTTGAAGCGGGCGAAGAATATGTATTCACCAACTTCTCACATGAGGAAGGCGCCTTGCTGTATATCTATCAGGCTGACCGCATGAAGCTGCTCGACCTGTCTGAAATCTCCCTGTCAAGTACGGTGAGCTTCTCCGCCATGCAACTTGTGGAAACCCTTATCTTGGGCTCTGACACCCATACAGAACAATCCATCGGTTCTTACGCACCGCTTACCTCGCTGAACTGCGGCGAAATGCCCTTCCTCGTATCACTCGATATCCGGAACACACAAATCGCTACGCTCGTCACCGACAAATGCCCACGTATCGCCCATATCAATGCGTCCGGTAGCAAACTGGAGAACATCACTCTTGCAGAGACTTCTCCGATTAATGACATCTCTCTTCCACCAACAATGACAAGCCTCCGTTTTGTCGGTCTTCCTGAACTGACCTATACCAGTCTTTCCGCCCCGTCCGGCCTGCAAATAGAATCCATGCCGAACGTCCAACGCCTGCGTCTTGAAACGTCGCCTCAACTTGACGCCATTCAGATGCTCCGTGATGTCCTCGCTTCACAAGCGGCATCCCGTAAACTTTCCATGCTCCGTATCTCGAACATGACCCTGAAGGCTGACGGCTCCGAGCTTCTTGCCATTCTCGAATATGGAGTTGCCGGAATGGATGAGGACGGCAACAGACAGGATAAACCGGTAGTCAACGGCACGTATGAACTGACAGTTATCCGTGAAACGGATGAAATCGAATCCCTTGAATCCGGTATTGACGGCCTTGTCATCCTTACCGTCATAGATGCCTACATCGACCTGATCAACTGGTTCAATAATGAGTCTTATGGCGGAGAACCGTACTACGATAACGTAACGCTGGACAACATCAATGAAGTCCTTGAATATTATAACGGCGAAACCTACGAGGAATATCTCGAACGCTTCGCTGAAGACAATATGGATATTAATGATTTAATCAACAAGTAACTATGACGAATGAACAAAGCGCAACGCTGCTTCGCTTGAATAAACAGGCACAAGTAGCAGCACTGAACGCCGTTGGATTCTCGGATATCACCGAGAATTCCCGCGCATCTGAATTTGGACAACGTATCAAGTGGGCTGCCGGCCTGCTTGATTTGAATCTTGCCTGTAACCGTATTTCTGATAACTCCAAGGCATACTTTACCGCTGCCGAATGGAACTCCCTTACGCTCGCTAATAAGCAACTGTACATCAAACGCGGGCTTCGTATCCGTGCCCACGGACACTCCTTCGTAATCGCCGCCCAGGAGTGCTATAACGCCGACATGACTACTACCTTCTATTGGGGCGGTCAGGGTAAAGCCATAGACGGCCTGAATCAAAAAGGACTGGGTGCCATGTACGGCTGCTTCACGGGTGAGGAAGATACCGACCTGATCATCACCGGCCTGAAAGACCAAAACAATAGTGGTGTAATCGGTGCGCCGGCTGCTGAAGCTGCCCGTGCATACCGTGCCTACACTTTGGAAAGTGACGGTATCGAGGATGAATCCAACTGGTTCCTTCCTTCATCCGGCCAAATGCTTCTGATGTACCGGTACCGGGATAAAATCAATGAGATGATGCGTACCTTTTGGAGTAGTGACAGTATGCTGATGACTGATAAATACTACTGGTCATCAACAATTTGGGATACTAACTCCGCCTGGGCGTTCGAACTGAATACCGGGCGTATTACGAATCAAAACAAAAATTCAAATCTTCTCCATGTGAGAGCTGTTGCTTCTGAATAGTATTAACCTAAAATTATATAATAAAATGGATAAAAATATCGCTA
>OCMC01000743.1_pt1 | contig 11328 bp, 9 predicted proteins | sample 1538951 | NCBI WGS metagenome assembly OCMC01 (sample SAMN04168656, study PRJEB22393) | human gut metagenome | biome: human gut microbiome; feature: stool | host: Homo sapiens | collected 2014-03-17 | reverse complement strand
TAGCCGTGGTAGTACAGGCCGGTCTTTTCGTCCCGCATGTGCTTTTTGATGTTCATAAACTGCTTGTAGCTGTCAATGCAGCCCTGCATCTTGTTGTAGCGGGTCTCGTACTCCATGTAGAAGGGCTGGGCCATGTAGGTGCCGTCCAGCCAGACCTGCCAGGGGTAGATCTCCTTGTGCCAGAAGTTGCCCTCCTTGGTGCGGGGCTGGGTGAGCAGCTGGCTGCGGATGGTGTCAATGGCCCGGCGGTACTTCTCATCCCCGAAGATGTCGTACAGGGTGAACAGGTTCTTGCCCTGGTTTACGTTGTCCAGGTTATACTCCTTGGGGTCATAGGTCTTGATGGAGCCATCCTCCTGCACAAAGAAGTCGATGAAGTCCTTGGAGAAGCTCAGGTACTTCTCGTCCCCGGTGGTTTTGTAAAGGCTCAGGCAGGCCGTGATCATGCAGCCATCGATGTAGTTCCACTTGTTGGGCTTGCCGCTGCGCACCTTTTCAATGTTCCACATGGGGGCCTCGGCGCTGGAATTAGCGATCAGGTAGTCCACATAGTCGCCCAGCAGGGTGAGAATTTCTTCATGGGTCATGGGTCAGTCCTCCTCGAAATGGCCGACATTGGCAAAGCGCAGGCGCTCGCCCTCGTAGCCGGTGATCTTGACGTTGTGCAGGTCAATCTCCTTGACGTTCTCCGCGTAGATGGCCAGCTTTTTCACGTTGGGGCGGTTGTCCGCCATGGCGGCCTGACCGGCTTCGGCGTTGGGGTCAAAGGTGATGGTGACATTCTTCATGGAGACGCGCTCGATGGGCTGCTCAGGCAGGCCGTCGAAGTAGCAGCCCGCGAACTGTGCGTCGGTGGCCACGATATCCTCCATGGTCAGGCTGCCCAGCTTGGGGGTGTACTCATCCACCGGCATGGCATCGCGGCACTGGACATAGGGGCTGTGACCGTCCGGGTCACAGAAATAGAACATGTTGATGACAAAGGGAGCCTTGACACCGCGCATCTCCACGTTACGGAACACCAGCCCGTCGATGACGGCGGTGTTGCCGCGGCCGCGCCGGGTCTTGACCCGCAGGCCGCGGTCGGTGTGGTCCATCAGGCACTGGGTCACCACCATATCCTTCACGCCGCCGCTCATCTCGCTGCCGATGACGATGCCGCCATGGCCTTTGTCCAGCAGGCAGTTCCGGATCACAGTGTGCGCACAGCTCTTTTTCAGCTTCATGCCCAGGAACACTTTGCTGGCTTTCATGGCAATGCAGTCGTCACCCACGTGGATGTTCGCACCGATGATGCGGATGTACTCGCAGCTCTCGGGGTCGATGCCGTCGGTGTTGGGGGCGTTGTAGGGATTGTTGATGTTGAAGTTCAGCAGATCCAGATGCTTGACGAAGATGGGGTGGATGGTCCAGGAGTAGCTGTTCTGCACCGTGATGCCGTGCAGGCAGACGTTCTCACTGTCCACCGCGGCCACCGCGCGGGGCCGCCATGCGATCCGCTTGACCTTCTGGTTGATCCACCAGTCGCCGTTCTGGGCATCGCAGTCCAGGGTGCCCTCGCCGGTCACCACCACGTCGTGCACCTGCGTGATGTTCAGCAGGCCGGCAAAGCTGTCCAGCGGGTTGCCCTCCCAGCCGGTCAGATAATATTCATCCACCTCGTTCTCACTGGGGATGACACCGGGCAGGATGGGGTAGTGGGTGCGGTCGTTGTCGCCCAGCAGCACAGCGCCCTTTTCCAGGTAGAGGGTGGTGCAGCTCTTCATAAACAGGCTGGAGGTGCGGTAGCGCCCGGCAGGCACATAGACCGTGCCGCCCTTGGGGCAGGTGGAAAGGGCGGCCTGCAGCTTGCCGGTGTTGTCGGTGGTGCCATCGGCCACCAGGCCGTAGCGGGATGCGTCCACAAAGAAGGTCTCGGTCTCGGTGGTGAAATCGAGGGTCAGGGTCTCGCCCTCAGCCTGTACGGCAACCGTGTAGGGGGTGCCGGGCAGCAGGCTGAACAGGGAGAACACGTTGGTCTCGCAGGCGGTGTAAACGGTCTCACCGTTCAGCTGAACGGTGAAGGGATGCGCCGGACGATAGCACAGGCCGTTTTCCAGCTCGAACACGGCACTGCGGGTCATGGAACGGATCAGGGAAAGCTTCATAAACAGGATGCCTCCTTGGATGTTGAAAGATTTATGGGTTGCCCGCAGGTGGCGGGCATGGTACACTGAGGAAAAGAAACTGTTGAATGGGGTGTGCGGATGAAAGCGGAACGGGAAAAATGGAGCGGCCGGGTAACGGCAAAGGCGCTGCGGTTCCAGACCGGCCAGTATGAGCTGGCTGAGGAGGAGGAAATCTGCCGGATCATTCTGGTGTCCGGCGGCAGCTTTACGCTGGTGCGGGGCGGCGAGAGCCTGCTGGTGAACCCGGGCTGTGTGTTGCTTCTGGGCCCCGGCGGGGGCCTGCTGCAGCAGGCGGGCCACATTGCCCCTGAGCTCATCGGCTGCCGGTTTCCGGCGGGCGTTCTCCCGGTGCTCAAGAACCTGATGCAGCGGGATTTCATGGCGCTGTTTGAGCCGGGAGAACAAACGGCCCTGTACGGCCCGGTGCAGTGGTCAGGCCGCCTGCGCACCCTGTTGGGCATGATGCAAAGCGCCGAGAGCGAGCCGGAAAGCCCCGGTATGATCTATGTGGAGCAGGAGTGCCGCAGTGAAAAGCAGGACATCCGCCCCCGCAACGAGACGGTGGAGCAGATCTGCGCTTACCTTGCAGCCAACTACCAGCAGAAATTTTCCCTGACAGATGTGGCTGCGCGGTTCTACCTGTCGCCCTATTACCTGAGTCGGCTGTTCCGGCGGGTCACGGGCCAGTCCATTGTGGATTACATCAATGGCCGCCGCATTGAGGCTGCCCAGCGCCTGCTGGAGAGCACCGACCTGAACATCAGCGCTGTGGCCGAGCAGACCGGCTTTGCCTCCGCCGCCCATTTCCGCCGCGTGTTCCGCGAGACGATGGGAACGGGGCCGCTGCAATACCGCAAAAGTCACCGCGGATAAGAGCAACGCCCCCTGTGCTGCGCACAGGGGGCGTTGCTTATTCATCGAAAGTCAATGGTTCTGTCCGCAGAGGGGGTGCTTAGCCCTTGACAGCACCGGCGGAGATACCTTCGACGAACTGATCCTGTGCACAGAAGAAAACAATCAGCTGCGGCAGGATGGAGATCAGGGACAGGGCCAGGATACGGTTCCAGGCAAAGCCGGTATCACCGTCCATGGACAGCTTGACGAACAGGGACATGGGGTACTTTGCAGGGGTCTGCACGTAAAGCAGGGGGCCCATGAAGTCGTTGCAGCTCCACATGAACTGGAACAGTGCGCAGGACACCAGAGCGGGCATCAGCATGGGGACAATGACCTTGTACAGGGTCTGGAAGGAGGAGCAGCCGTCGATGGCGGCAGCCTCGTCCAGGTCGCGGGGGACGTTGCGCATGAACTGCACCAGCTGGTAGACGAAGTAGGTCTCAGTTGCGAATGCGCAGTGGACCCAGATGGCCAGATAGAACGGGCTGTTGACCCAGCCGAACTTGGTGTACAGCAGGAACTGAGGCACGTTCAGGACGACCTGAGGCAGGAACAGGGTGGCCAGCATGATGCTGAACAGGATCTTCCGGCCCGGGAAGTCGAAGCGGCCAAAGCCGTAAGCTGCAATGCAGGAGGAGACCACGGTGCAGATGACTTTGGGCAGGACGTAGCTGTAAGTGTTCAGCATGGCCTGCAGGATGTTGATGGAACCGCCGAAGTTGTTCAGCGCGTTCTTGTAGCCCTCCAGGGTGGGGTTCTTGATCCACAGGCCGATGCCTGCAAAGATCTCGCTGTTGTCCTTAAAGGTAGCGCTGACCATCCACAGCAGGGGATAGATCATGATCAGGCCCACCAGGATCAGGACAAGATACTTAAAAAACGTCGCAATGGCGTTGGATGCTTTCATTCCCATACTGTCACACCTTACCTTTCATCCGAGTAGTAGACCCACTTCTTCTGGCTGGTGAAGGCGATGATCGTCAGGATGCAGACGATGACGAACATGATCCATGCCAGTGCGGAAGCCATGCCCATCTGGTTGGACTTGAATGCGTAGTTGTAGACCAGAATGGAGATGAGGGTGGTGGAACCGCGGGGACCGCCGTTGGTGATGATGAACGGGCCATTGAACTCCTGGAAAGCCTGGCAGATCTGAGTGACCAGGTTGTAGAAGATGATGGGGGTGATCATCGGGACGGTGATGGAGAAGAACTGCTTCCATTTGCCTGCGCCGTCGATGGTGGCGGCCTCGTACAGGTCGGCCGGCACGCCCTTCAGAGCGGCGAGGAACAGCACCATGGCGGAGCCGAACTGCCAGATTCGCAGGAAGCAGATGATCCACAGCGCATAGTTGGGGTCGCTCAGCCAGGAGGGGCCCTGTGCGTGGCCGAAGGTGATGGCGCGGATGATGGTGTTGACCAGACCATCATCACGGAAAACAGCCTTCCACAGCACGGCGATGGCAACGGAGCCACCCAGAATGGACGGGATGTAGTAAACGGTACGGAACAGGTTCACGCAGGCGATCTTGAAGTTCAGGATGTATGCGATGAACAGAGCAAAGATCAGCTTCAGGGGCACGGTGATGAAGGCGTACTTGAAGGTGGTGACCAGAGCCTTGGTGACCTTGGCATCAGAGAAGGCGGTGACGTAGTTCATCACGCCGTACTGGTGGATGCCATTGAAGAAGTTCATGTCGGTGAAACTGTAATACAGCGACTGACCGAAGGGGATGGCCTTGAACACGATAAAGCCGATGATCCAGGGGATCAGGTAGATCAGACCCTGCCACTTATCCAGGAACTTCTGTGCGGGGGTACGCCCGAGAGAGGGCGCTTTGCTTTCTTTCATCCGGGGATCCTCCTTTGGTGAAAATCAGTGCAACAAACCTTATGTCACACTTTGGCAACAGATTTGTCAGAAAATTGTAACCTGTGCCTGAGAAAAAAGGGGCATCGGGCCTACGGGTGGACGATGCCCCTGATATGTAATTTGACTCAGGTCAGCAAAGAAGATCAGACAGTGTAGCCAACAGCAGACATGCCGTCCAGCAGAACGTCAACAACATCTGCGCCGCTCTTGTTGTCGTAGTCAACGGTATCGAACACTTCCTGATAGGTGCCGGTGCCGGTAGCCTTCAAATCGGAAGACTCGAACAGGGGATCCAGCTGGCAGGAAACAAAGCTCATGACCTTGCCGTTTGCCTCAGCGACCAGCTCGTTGATCTTACCGGCAGCCTGAGCGGTAGCCAGACCAGCCTTGGAAGCGGGGATGCCGCACTCGGAACCCATGATGGCAGCGCCGTCGCCGTTCCACAGGTACTCGATCAGGGTAGCAGCCTCAGCGGGGTTCTTGCAGGTCTTGGTGATGGCCATGCCCATGGAGACCTTGGAGAAGCCGCCGTTGTAATCGCCGAACTTGATCTCCTCACCAACGGTGAAGCCGGGCTTGTTCTCCTCGTCCAGAGCGTCCTGGTACTTGGAAGCAGCGGAATCCCACTCGAAGATGCCGGCGATCTTGCCGGTGATCCACTCGTTGGACTGGTGGGTAGCACCGTCGCCGTTTGCACCGTAGTAGGTGGGCAGCGGCATGATGACGTGGCCGTCGACCAGGCTCTTGATGAAGTCGATGCCCTCGGCGATCTCGTCAGCGGTGTAGTTCAGGGTAGAGGTGGTGGGATCTGCCCAGTCCTTGCCGTACTTGGACTCGAGGTAGAACACCATCAGGATCATACGGTCGTATGCGCCCAGGTGCAGGGGATAGTAGTCATCGCCCAGCTTCTCCTGGAAGGTCTTGCCGGCAGCCATCAGCTCGTCCAGAGTGGTGGGGAAGGAGATGCCGGCCTTGTCGAAGGTGGTCTTGTTCCAGTAGAAGATACGGCCGGTCATGGAGACAGGCACGCACTGCTGGGCGTTGGCCACGTTGCAGGCAGCCAGCTTGGCCTCGTCCCACTGGGTCAGGTCGAGGTACTCGGAGACGCTGTTCAGGTCGATGAAGGTCTGGCCGTTCTTGGAGTAGTTGTACAGCCAGTTCCAGTTGATCTGGCAGACATCCTCAGCCACGCCGCCTGCAAACTTGGTGGACATGGTGTCCTCCCAGCCGGACCATGCAGCGAAGGTGGGGTTGACGGTGATGGTGGTGTGCTCAGCAGAGAAAGCCTTCAGGGCCTCCTGATAAGCGTTGTGGCGGGACTCGCCGCCCCACCAGCTCATGGTCAGGGTAACGGGATCGCTGCTCAGGCCAGCCACAGAAGCAGCCTCGGCTGCGGAAGAAGCGGTGCTGGAAGCAGCGCCGCCATTGCCGCCGCAGGCAGCCAGCAGACCAGCTGCACCAACAGCACCGGTGACCTTCAGGAAATCACGACGGGAAATTGCCTTGCTCATTGTTGTTCTCCTCCTAATAAATCAAAAAACATCGAGCGGGCCTTTCTGCACAAGGCTCGTTGTATACAAATATGATAACAAAAGGGATGGGAAAAAGAAAGATGTAAATTGAAGTGATACGGACAAAAAACGAACAAATATTGCTCTCGTGATTTGCAGCGATTTGACGGCATTGCCGAAATGAATAAACTTGGAGCGAAAAAATATGCAATCTGCATAATTGGATAGATTGCATAGAAACGGGCCGAGAGAGTGTAGCAGAACCTCTAAAATTGCAATAGTATTGTAACTTGTTGCGAAATTGACGGTATAATGTTGTATACAACGTGTGAAAAAAGTGACGATATCGCTATTTTATAAACTGATATATCAATTGCGCAAAAAACGTTCGCAGTGGGATACAACTGATATATCACTTCAAAAGAGGACGAGCAAAAAAGAGCGCTGCCCGGCTGGGCAGCGCTCTGAAAACTGTAAAAATCTTTTGGGAGATCTGGGATCTCACGCAGGAGAGGGCTCCTGTGCCTGCCGGAGATCGACACTTACTGTGCGTTCCGTTTGGCGTAAAACGCCCGCCGTGCCTTGAAATAGCACTGGGGGCACATGCTGACGTACTGCACATCGTTTTCCAGATCGATGGCGACCTGCTCGCCCTCAAAGACGAACTCCCCATTGACCCTGCGGCAGTTGCAGGTGGCCTTGCGCCCGCAGGTGCAGATGGTCTTCATCTCCTCGATGGTGTGGGCCAGCTCCAGAAGCCGGGTGGAGCCGGGGAAGCCCTTGAGGGAGAAGTCGGAGCGCAGGCCGTAGCAGATGACGGGGATGTTCAGCTCTACCGTCACCATGAACAGCTGCTCGGCCTGCTCGGCGGTGAGGAACTGGCTCTCGTCACAGAGCACACAGGCCAGAGGCCGACCCTCGCTGCTGGCGGCCCGGACGGCCTCCACCAGGTCCATGTCCGGCGGCACCAGCAGATCGGCAGGGCGGCGGACGCCCAGACGGCTCACGAGGTCGCCGCTGCCCTTGGTGTCCACCTTCGGCTTGAGGATGAGCACCCGCATCCCCTGCTCCTCGTAGTTGTGGGCCACCTGCATCAGCGCGGTGCTCTTGCCGCTGTTCATTGCGCCGTAACGGAAATAAAGCTTTGCCATGTCGAAAAAGTCTCCTCATGAAAGGACCCTCTCAGCCAAAGCCTGACGGAGAGAGCCTGTATTATCGATCGTATCTGCTCAGTCCTGATTGCGCAGCCGGTAGCCCAGGCTCATCAGGCTGTCGCCGAGGTGGACATTCTCCACCACCACGTCGGGGTAGGGGACAGACAGATCGTAGTGGGAGAAGTTCCAGAAGCCCTGAATGCCCAGAGCCACCAGACGGCCGCTGATCTCCTCTGCGCCGCTGCGGGGCAGACAGAGCACAGCCACCTCGGGGTGGTGCTCGGCGCAGAAAGCTTCCAGCTCGTCGCTGTGTAAGATCTGGATGCCGTTGATCTCTTTGCCTACCTCGTCGGGGGCGTTGTCGAAGGCGGCGATGAGCTTGTAGCCGTTGGTGTCGGTGGTGATGAAGCGGCTCACAGCCTTGCCCAGACGGCCGCAGCCGATGAGGATGGTGGGCAGGAGGTCGCCGTTGCCAAAGAGCAGCTGCTCAAGGATGCTCAGCAGGTTCTCCACCGAGTAGCCGATGCCCTGACGGCCATTCACGTCGCCGATGCAGTTGAAGTCCTGCCGCACCTGGGAGGCAGTGGTACCCATCTGGGCGGCCAGCTCACGGGATGAGATGCTGGTGATGCCGTCGGTCTTCAGGGTGCGCAGGTAGCGATAGTATTTGGGCAGGCGCTTGATGACAGGCAGAGAAGCTTTGCCGGGAGTGTTCATAGGGGGTCTCCTTTCTTTTTATCCGCAGCATTGCCGGGGAGAAGTGCGCAGCGGCAGGGTGCTCCGGCAAAAGATTTGTACTTTCTTGTACAATAATGATACATATTTGACAAACTTATCTCTAGTATAAAGTATACAGCGCGAAGAGAGAATGTCAAACCATTTGGCACATTTTTTTGAGAAAGAAAAGAAATCTTTGCCGAAGTATAACCGGCAGGAATGACGGACAAGCTGAAACGAAGCAAAAAGGAGGATACGCAGAATGTCACAGGAAGAGAAGAACGTCCCCGTGGAGCAGCAGCGGCTGGAAAAAGAGCAGATCGAGGATATGGGCAGCGTTTACCGCACCCGGGGAGCTCACGCCATCCACTGCCTGACGGTCATCGGACAGGTGGAGGGCCATGTGGAAGCGCCCCAGGGCCAGAAGACCACCAAGTATGAGCATGTCATCCCCCAGCTGGTGGCCGTGCAGGAAGACCCCGCCATCGAGGGCCTGCTGGTCCTGCTCAACACCGTGGGCGGGGATGTGGAGGCGGGGCTTGCGCTGGCGGAGCTCATCGCCAGCATCTCCAAGCCCAGTGCGGCGGTGGTGCTGGGCGGGGGCCACTCCATCGGCATCCCACTGGCCGTCAGCGCCCAGCGGAGCTTCATCGTGCCTACCGCCACCATGACGGTCCACCCCGTCCGCCATTCCGGCATGATACTGGGCGTGCCGCAGACGATGCGCTGGTTCGAGCAGATGCAGGAGCGCATCACCGGCTTCGTGGCGTCCCACAGCGGCATCTCGGAGAAGCGTTACACTGAGCTGATGATGCGCACGGGCGAGCTGGTCATGGACGTGGGTACCGTGCTGGATGGCCGAAAAGCCGTGCGGGAAAAGCTCATCGACGAGCTGGGCGGGCTGTCGGATGCGCTGGCATGGCTCTACCGAGAAATCGAGGGGAAATAAATTGCCATTTGACTTTTCCCGTGGTACAATGAAAGAACCGAGTCGTATCAAAATTCTTCCATCGTCACCGACAGAGCCGCCCTGAGCGCGCCCTGCTTCATGATATAAAATAAGGAACGGGTTTTAGGAAACATGGCAAAGAGAAAACGCAAGACCTCCGGGCGCAGCACAGCCTCGCGCCGCAAGAACCGGACACAGGACCGGATGCCCGCGGGGCTCATCACCCTGTTTGCGGGGCTGGTGCTCATGGCGCTGGCTTTCGTGCCGGGCAGCTCGGCCTGGCGCACGATGCACGATGTCCTGTTCGGCGTGTTCGGCTGCGGAAGCTTCGTGCTGGGCGCAGCGCTGTGCTATCTGGCCATCCTCTACACCCGGGGCGAAGACCTGCTGCCCCACATCGCAAAGCCGCGGGCGAAGATGAGCCCCAGCGCAAGCTTTGCGATATGGGGCAGCAGGTCTTCGCCAGCGGCACGGTCATCGTCTTTTCTGACATCCCCACCGACCAGACCGCCGCGCAGATGACCGCTGCCTGTTATCAGAATGGTATGAGCGCATGGCTCTCGGGCGGTGCGCTGGGCGCTGTGCTGGGCGGGACGCTCCTGCTGCTCTGCGGCAGACCCGCCGCCAATCTGGTCATGGCGGCGCTGGCGGCCTGCGCCAGCCTGTACATTTTTGACGTTACGCCCGCCGAGTGCTGGCAGTGGCTCTGCAACGTGGGCGGCAGCGTCCACGAAAAGGGCCTTGCCGTCCACGAGCAGAATGCCGCCCGCCGGGCCGAGCGTCTGGCAGAACGCGCCGCCGAGGAGGCCGCGGCAGAGGAATATGAGGCCTATGACGACGACCTGCCGGAAGACGAAGCGGGCGAGGACTGCTGCGGCGGCGAAGAGCCTGCCGCGCCCGCCTTCCATATCCAGCCTCCCGGCTGGCTGGCTGGCGTCTTCCACTGGGGCCATCAGGTGATGCAGGGCGGCGAACAGACGGAGCCTGCCCCTGCGCCCGCACCGGAAGCGCAGACCCCGCCTCAGCCCGAGCCTGCCCCCGTACAGGTGGAAAAGTCCCGGCCCCGTGCGCCCTTTGATATTGATCTGGGTCCTGACCATACCACCGTCACCGAGGGCGGCAGTGAGCCCATCGAGCCCATCATCCTCGGCCCCGGCGGCACCTTCGGCATGGACCCGCTCCGCCGTGCGCCTATCCGCGCCACCGTGACTCCCATCGTCCCGGACGCTGTGGATACCGCCGCCGAGGACTTCTTCACGGCCCAGCCCGAGCCGACGGTGACGCCCACCGTCATGCCCGCCGCCCCGGCAGAAGAGCCGGAACAGCAGCCCGCGCCTGAGCCGCCGCTCTCCTTCGGCATCCCGCTCTATGATCTGACCCCGACTCCGGGACCGACCCCGCAGCCGGTCAGCGCCGAGAATGCTGCGGCGTTCCGCTCTGAGCCGGATGAGGACGGCTGGATCAGCATCACCAGCGACCCGGTGGAGGAAAAAGACCTCAACACGCTGGTGGCAGCCGCCATGGAAAAGCCCGCTGTCTCCGAGGAGCAGGCTGCGAACGCCCCCGCCGAAGAGGCGGAGACGGAGGAGAGCTTCCAGTATCAGTACCCGTCCATCGAGCTGTTCGAGCGCGCCCCGGAGGAAAGCGACTCCGGCGCGGAAGACGAGCTGAAAGCCAACGCCCAGAAGCTGGTGGACACGCTGGAAAGTTTCGGCGTCCGCACCCGTGTGCTGGATATTTCCCGCGGCCCGTCGGTCACCCGGTATGAAGTCCAGCCCATGGCGGGCGTCAAGATCAGCCGCATCACTTCGCTGGCGGACGACATCGCCCTGAACCTGGCGGTGGCCGATGTCCGCATGGAGGCACCCATCCCCGGCAAGCCTGCCGTGGGCATCGAGGTGCCGAACCATAAGAAAACGCCGGTCTACATCCGCAGCGTCTTCGAGAGCCAGAGCTTTTTGCGGATGACCTCGCCGATGGGCATTGCGCTGGGCAAGGACATCGCCGGCGTGGCCCAGGTGGCTGACCTGTGCAAGATGCCCCATCTGCTCATCGCGGGC
>OCMC01000729.1_pt1 | contig 11604 bp, 7 predicted proteins | sample 1538951 | NCBI WGS metagenome assembly OCMC01 (sample SAMN04168656, study PRJEB22393) | human gut metagenome | biome: human gut microbiome; feature: stool | host: Homo sapiens | collected 2014-03-17 | reverse complement strand
GCTCACTCCGTCAGATTATGGAATGGTGGGAATGTTGGCCATCTTCTCCCTCATTGCCAGTTCAATACAGGAAAGTGGTTTCACAGCTGCCCTTGTTAATAAGAAAGAAGTGACGCACAATGATTACAATGCCGTATTCTGGTTCAACGCGGCCATCAGTCTGTCGCTGTACCTGCTGTTATTCCTCTGTGCACCGCTTATCGCTGACTTTTACGATACTCCCGAACTGACACCACTGGCACGTTATTCTTTTATCGGCTTCTTCATTGCCAGTCTGGGAATATCCCACAGTGCCTATCTCCTGCGTAATCTGATGGTCAAACAGCGGGCATTGTCTTCGGTTATCGGACTCACCGTGTCCGGAATCACCGGAGTCACTCTTGCCTACTTTGGTTTCTCTTATTGGGGAATTGCTACGCAAAGCATCGTTTACGTAACCATCAACACAGCCTGTTACTGGTATTTCACCCGTTGGCGACCGAGCTTGCAGTTCAACTTCACCCCGATTAAGGAAATGTTCGGATTCAGTGGGAAACTACTGGTTACCAATGTATTCAATCACATCAATAACAATCTGTTTTCCGTGATACTGGGTAAATTCTACAGCGAAAAAGAAGTAGGATATTACAACCAAGCCAATAAATGGTGCGGCATGGGCCAACTCTTCATCTCCGGCATGATAAACGGAGTAGCGCAACCGGTACTCACCAAAGTGTCCGACGACCTTGAACGGCAAAAACGGGTATTTCGCAAAATGCTGCGTTTCACCGCTTTTGTCTCGTTTCCCGCCATGTTGGGATTGGGAATCGTATCGGAAGAGCTGATTATCATCACCATCACTGACAAGTGGTATTCCAGCATATTAATCATGCAAATACTGTGTATCAGCGGAGCCTTTGCTCCCATCGCATACCTCTATCAGCAGCTCATCATCAGCAAAGGGAAATCCCGCATCTATATGTGGAACACCATAGCGCTCGGCATAATTCTACTGTCAGGCGTTCTGTTAGTCCACTCACACGGTATCTATGCCATGCTCGCCGTCTATGTATCCACCAATATACTGTGGCTACTGACATGGCACTACTTTGTATGGCAGGAAATAGGATTGAAGCTTCGCCATGCCCTGATGGACATACTTCCTTATGCTGCCATTGCGGCTACGGTTATGGTAATCACCTATTACACCACCCGCTCCATCGAGAATATTTATCTCCGCCTGGCAAGCAAGATAGTGCTTGCTGCAGCACTCTACGTAGCAACCATGTGGGGCAGCCGATCGGTTACTTTTAAAGAAAGCATCCAATATTTCATCAAAAAGAAGACACATGAACCCAAATGACCTTGCCACCCGATACCATCTTCTGAATAGTTCTTTCAAAAAGACGATGATTTATCACATAGGTATAGATGCCGGTTTCTTCACCGAATATACCTATATGCTTCACGCAATGCTTTATTGCCTGCAACACAAAATACAGTTCAAGCTCTACTCCGACGACGCCAACTTCGGATGGGAAAAAGGTTGGGAAGATTGTTTCGCCCCCTTCTGCGAGCAAGTGCACGAACCGTTTCATCACACTTATAACACCCATCGCCTCCCCTCCTGGCAGGCATTGATGAAAGACAAAAAGCTGCCTAAGACGAAGTTACTGAAATGGAAACTGAAAGTAACCTGTAAGAACATCATCGGAAAAGCCCTTGCTTTCTTCACGTATGGCAAACCGGTCCGACTCAACTTCCAAGTGACGTTCAACCCCAACCAGCATTTCCATATCCCCGAACTGGGAATAGACGGTGACTACCTCCACACCTTCCAAAAGCTGACGGAAATCACCTGGAAACTCAACGACACCACCGCACAGGAATGTCTCCAATTTGCCGCCAGCCTGCAACTTCCACCTCAATACGCAGGATGCCAAATACGCGGAGGAGACAAGATCACCGAAACCAACCTGCTTCCACCGGAACACTACATACGGCTTATTAAAGAAAAGACCGCCCTACGCGACGTCTTTGTATTAACGGACGATTACCGCCTTTTCGAACAAGTACAAACCCTTGCCCCGGACATACACTGGTACACCCTTTGCAGCCCCGACGAAAAAGGATATGTCAACAGCGCTTTCACGCAGACCACCAAAGAGCTGAAACAGAAACAAATGGCACGTTTCCTTTCCTCGATACAGATATTGATGGACGCCTCCGTCTTTATAGGAAGCATCACTACCGGCCCCAGCCTGTTCCTATTGAAGAAATTCTATCCGGACATCAATCCGGCAGACTGTCTGCTCAAGGACTTTCCGCAAGCATCCGTCCTTCCCATACCGGGACGAGGACAAGTGGCCACCGAATTTATGCAAGGAAACTTAAAGTTATAGTAACTTAGCAATATAATTACTACTTTTGTAGCACAACGTGCATTAACCATTTCCGATGAACAAGAAATATACAGCCGAAGAGCTTGATTTATTACATGCCGAACTCTACGACATATTGGGAGAAACCATCCGGGTGTGTCAGAAGCACAACATTCCCTATTTTGTGATTGGCGGCACGGCAATCGGTGCACTCTACGACCAGGCGATTCTCCCCTGGGATGATGATATTGACATAGGCATGACGCGGGAGAACTACAACAAATTTCTGAAAGTAGCTCCCGGGGAACTGGGTCCTTCCTACTTCCTTTCATGGATAGAGACAGACCCTCATACCCCGTATTATTTTGCCAAAGTCAAGAAAAACGACACCCTTTTTGTAGAAGAAATGTTCAAGAATGTCCCGATGCATCCGGGCATTTTTGTCGATATATTCCCATTCGACAAGATTCCCGACAACAAGCTGCTGCGAAGAATACAATCCGAAGCACTCGGCTTCCTCAAATGCTGCCTGATGGGAAAAGAGATATGGATGTGGAAACACTTCGGTACATGTGAAATAGAGAACCCCACGAACCGGGGAGCCTTCTCCTGCTTCCTGAACAGGGTAGTCGACCTGCTTTTCTCTAAAAAAGCAATCTACCGCATGCTGGTGTCAGTTCAAAGCTGTTTCAACTCACGAAACACCCGTTACTATAACAACGTAATGGCCACTGCCGACCACGTAACCGTAGAAAGCATCCGCCACCTGCAACCCGTGAAATTCGGCCCTCTCACAGTGACCGCCCCCGACGACCTGGAAGGATTTTTGCGTTACAACTATCCAACCCTGCATCGATTTACAGAAGAAGAGCAGGAAAAAGTGAACAACCACTATCCTGCCGCCCTGTCATTCAGTACAACCCCAAAACAAGAACTATGAATATGAAATCCGCTTTAGTAGACGTCCCGGTACTTATCCTGTTCTTCAACCGCCCGCAACAGTTGTCGCAAGTGTTCGAGCAAGTGAAGAAAGCGCGTCCGTCCCGCCTCTTCCTCTATCAGGACGGAGCACGAAACGAACGTGACCTGCCCGGAATAAAAGCCTGCCGTGAAATCGTATCACAGATAGACTGGGAATGTGAAGTAGAACGGCTTTATCAGGAAAAGAATTTCGGCTGCGACCCTTCGGAGTACATTTCGCAGAAATGGGCCTTTTCGAAAGTCGACAAGTGCATCGTATTGGAAGACGACGATGTGCCCGCCGTCTCCTTTTTCCAATTCTGCAAGGAGATGCTGGATAAATACGAATATGACACCCGCATCAGCATGATTGCCGGATTTAACCCCGAAGAAATCACCCAAGATATGCCCTATGACTATTTCTTTACCACCACCTTCTCTATCTGGGGATGGGCAAGCTGGAAACGGGTAGTCGACCAATGGGATGAGTTCTACAACTTCCTGGACGACTCCTTCAATATGCAACAACTGGAACAGCTTATCAAGGAACGCAAATTCCGGAGCGACTTTATCTACATGTGCCAGCGTCACCGGGAACAGCAGAAAGCCTTTTATGAAACGATCTTCCACGCCTCCATACTGTTCAACTCCGGGCTAAGCATCGTGCCTACCCGCAACATGATTAATAACTTGGGAGCAACGGCAGATTCCACCCATTTCGCCGGCTCGATTCATACCCTGCCCAAAGGTTACCGCCGCATCTTCACGATGAAGCGCTATGAGGTGGATTTTCCACTGAAACATCCCCGCTACGTCATCGAAAACGTTGCCTACAAAGAGAGCGTTTACCGCATCATGGGCTGGGATCATCCGTGGATCAAGATCGGACGTTCGTTCGAAGAACTGTTCCTCAACCTGAAATACGGTAATTTCTCCATCATTACGAAAGCTGTCAAAAACCGAATAAACAAATGGCTGAAAAGAAACAAGCACCACTAAATAAGTTGCTTACTATTTATTTTTACCATACCCGCCTCACACGGGAAAGCTACGAGGAATGGAAAGAATATAAATTCCCCGGACACATTTTATACGGACTTCCTTTACTGGAGAATTACGGAATACACTCCGTGATGCACAAATGCAAATATTTCTCCGGCCGTCTGAAACTCATGCTTTACGCCACCAAAGAGATTCTCTTCTGCAAGGAGAAATACGACGTCCTCTACGCCACCTCTTTCCGGGGTATAGAGCCCGTCATCTTCCTCCGTGCCCTGGGACTGTATCGCAAACCCATCGTGATCTGGCATCATACGGCAGTCGTGACCAATCCCAAACCGTGGCGCGAACAAATCTCCCGCCTTTTCTACAAAGGTATAGACCAAATGTTCCTGTTCAGTCGGAAACTGATTCAGGACTCGCAGAAAACCCGGAAAGCTCCGTCCCACAAACTGAAACTCATCCATTGGGGACCGGATCTTCCTTTCTACGACCACCTGCTTGCAGAAATGCCCGACCGGAAGCCCGAAGGATTTATCTCCACCGGCAAAGAAAACCGGGACGTAGACACCTTGCTCCAGGCATTTGCCGCAACGAACGAGAAACTGGATTTGTACATTGCCGTCTCATGCGGTAACATCAACTATAAAAAGATCATCGACCCGTATGCATTGCCCGACTCCATTCGCATCCATTATACCGACGGAGTGATTCCCTACGAACTGGGGAAACTGGTGGCACGCAAAAGTTGCATCGTGATCTGCTGCCTGGACTTCCCCTATACCGTAGGACTGACCACGCTCGTGGAAGCATTCGCCCTCGGCATCCCCGTCATCTGTTCGCGCAACCCCAACTTCGAAATAGACATCGACAAGGAAGGAATAGGCATCACCGTAGAATATAACGACGTACAAGGCTGGATAGACGCTATCCGCTACATCGCCGACCACCCCGAAGAGGCACGGCGCATGGGAGAGAATGCCCGCAAACTGGCGGAAGAACGTTTCAACCTCGAAATCTTTTCACGCGAAATAGCAGAAAGCTTGCTGGAAATATCAAACATTTCCTCTAAAAACCGTACATTTGCATAAACTTTTGCCCATGAGAGTCCTGATTATAAATACATCTGAACGAATAGGAGGAGCAGCCATCGCAGCAAGCCGGTTGATGGAGTCACTGAAAAACAACGGCATCAAAGCCAAAATGCTGGTACGTGACAAACAGACCGACCAAATCAGTGTTGTCCGCTTAAAAAGTAACTGGTTGCAAGTGTGGAAGTTCATGTGGGAACGGATTGTGATCTGGAGTGCCAACCGTTTCCGGCGTTACCATTTGTTTGACGTAGACATCGCCAACACAGGTACAGACATCACCTCACTCCCGGAATTCCGCCAGGCCGACGTGATCCATCTGCATTGGATCAACCAGGGAATGCTCTCACTGAACGATATACGAAAGATACTGACCTCCGGCAAACCCGTAGTCTGGACCATGCACGATATGTGGCCATGCACCGGCATCTGCCATTACGCACGGGAGTGCAACAACTATCAGCGGGAATGTCACGACTGTCCGTACATCTACAAAGGCGGGGGACGAAAGGATTTATCCTATCGCACGTTCCGCAAAAAACAGAAGTTATACAGCTACGCTCCCATTCATTTCGTCACGTGCAGCCATTGGCTGAAGGAACAAGCCCAGACCAGTGCATTATTTGAAGGGAAAAGCGTGACCAATATTCCGAACGCTATTAATACCAACTTGTTCAAACCCATGAACAAGAAGGAAGCGCGTGCCAAATTCATGTTGCCGGAAGGTAAGAAACTAGTTTTGTTCGGCTCATTAAAGATCACCGATAAACGAAAAGGGGTCGACTATCTGATTGGGGCATGCAAACTGTTAGCAGAAAAGCATCCGGAATGGAAAGACTCACTGGGTGTAGTCGTATTCGGCAACCAGTCGCAGCAGTTACAGGAACAACTTCCTTTCCATGTATACCCGCTCCCTTATATCAAAAATGAGCATGAAGTAGTGAATATCTACAATGCCGTAGACCTCTTCGCCATCCCGTCTCTGGAAGAGAATCTTCCCAATATGATTATGGAAGCAATGGCCTGTGGAGTGCCTTGTGTCGGTTTTAATGTGGGAGGTATCCCCGAAATGATCGATCATCTGCACAACGGCTACGTGGCACAATACAAATCCTCGGAAGATTTTGCCAACGGCATACATTGGATATTGACGGAACCGGAATACAACGAACTCTCTGCACAGGCCTGCCGCAAGGTTCTGGGTAATTATTCGGAGAGTATCGTTGCAAAGAAATATACAGATGTCTACAATAAAATAACGGGGAAATATGCATAGTGTCCATCCTACTCCCAAGTTCTCTATCATTACGGTGACATACAATGCTGAAAAGGTATTGGAAGACACGATTCAAAGTGTTATTTCACAAACCTATCATCATATAGAATATATTATCGTGGATGGAGCTTCCAAGGATGGAACCCTCTCTATTATCAACCGCTACCGGTCACGCATACACACCGTCGTCAGCGAACCCGACAAAGGACTGTATGACGCTATGAATAAGGGCATCGCCCTTGCCAGCGGTGATTATCTCTGTTTCCTGAATGCAGGCGACTGTTTTCATGAGGATGATACGCTGCAACAAATGGTGCACACCATCAACGGCAATGAACTGCCCGATATACTTTACGGAGAAACCGCTATCGTAGACAAGGACAGGCATTTCCTGCGGATGCGCAGATTGTCCGCCCCTGAAACGCTCACCTGGAAAAGTTTCAAACAGGGAATGTTAGTCTGCCACCAGGCATTCTTCCCCCGCCACACGCTCGTAGGGCCATACAATCTGCAATATCGCTTTTCTGCAGATTTCGACTGGTGCATCCGCATCATGAAGAAAGCACGTACTTTGCACAATACCCACCTGACAATCATCGACTATCTGGAGGAGGGAATGACTACCCGGAATCAGAAAGCATCCCTCAAAGAAAGATTTCGGATCATGGCAAAGCATTACGGGCTGATTGGAACCGTGGCGCATCATGCATGGTTCGTGATCCGTGCAGTTACTCACCAGTAGGCGAAGGCATATAAAGCATCACCTGGTCTAATATCACTCCTTCGTCCAATGCCTTGATTACCAATTTGTGGGACTTCTTTCCGGATACCGGAAGTCGAACCGTTCGGATGGCTTGATTGCGCAGCACGTTCTCTTTCCATTCTTCACTCCGTCCTTTCGTTTCATAAGAGATCACTTCAGGCGCTGCATCGTCCAACGATATTGAGAAACGTAATTGATCTCCTCCCACAGGATGATTAGGCAACAAGCGGATGTCAACCTCTACCGAGTCTGTTTTCCAGTTGTCAAAAGAGAACATCAGTGCATCTCCCTTGTCAATGCCTGTCGCTTTGCTTTCATATCCCAGGCCCTCACAAATAGCAGAAGTTCCTTTCCGCGCATTCAAGGTCTTACTATTCGGGATATTCTTCCCATCCAAGCCGTTCCATTTATAGATAGCTACACGCTCTTTCATCATCGGAGAAGTAGCCGTTTTTCTTTCCACGCGATTGAATACGGGGAGTTTTCGGGGTTGGAAATCCATCATGCGGTTCCACTTTCCATCTTCCAGTGAGTTATACTGTTTTGTCAATACTACAATGCTGTCATAGGCAAGATCACTTTTCTCCCAGTCCGCTTTTCCGTGGCGGGCTAATTGGGCATATAGCAATTTCCGGTTCATCTGTGTAGCAGCTTGCACCGGGTATTTCACCAATTCAAAATAGGCACTTTGTCTGCCGGATGGGATTTTCAAAGCTGCCCGTTCCACTGTCTCCGACAATTTATCATAAGCCTGCAAACGTCCGTTGATTTCTTTTTCACTCCATGGGAGATCTTTGACAACACGATAAACAGGATCTTTCTCCTCTTCCCTCGTATTTCCCATAAATTCAGGTTTACGAATATGGGCCAGACGATAGTGTTCCTGCATCACAGGTAATACTGCCTTTGCGCACGAAGCTCCCAATTCCCGTTCCAGCCAGTGTTTCAGATGAGAGGTCACTCCTTCCGAGGCCACAGCTTCTATATTCCAGGCCATATCCATAAACAACTCTATCTGATACTCGGCAGGCTTGATATCTCCGACGTTCAGTATCCACATCTTCTGTATGCCTCGATCGTAAGCCAGCTTCATTTGTTGGAAAATCAGATACGGGCTCATCGTACTCAACCAGAGATGGTCGTGCGGACGTCCCCAATAAGAAACATGATAATAGACTCCATTCCCTCCTTTACGTGGGCATTCTTCGGCCGTAGGAAAATGGCGGATATAGCCATAGTTATCGTCACACCACATCAATGTTACATCATCGGGCACCTGTAATCCGGCATGATAAATGTCGAGTACCTCTTTATAAGGGATAAAAACCTGCGGGACTTTAGTTACATCCTTATCAACATATTTTTCAATCAACCCGCGTTGATCTGCAAACACACGATCTATTACGGCCTTCTGTTCTTCCACCGTCTTCGCTCCCTGCATCTTGCCATCGTGTACACCACGCATACCCAACGTATAGAGTATTTCCTGATCTGCCACCTCTTTTACACGGTCTTCCCAGAACTTATAAACAGCCGGGGCATTATTTACATAATCATAGGCGCCTTCTCCTCTCCGACTCCACTCACCGGCAGCATTGCAGGCCATCGGTTCGCAATGGGAAGCACCGATGAAGATACCATATTTCTTGGCAGCTTCCCGATTACCTTTAGTCAGAAAGAATGGAAGTGTACATTCGTGCATTGCAGGCCAATAGGTGTTGGCACGCAGACGAAGTAAGAGTTCAAAAATACGCTCGTTGGTACGCGGGCCTATCTCACCTTTCACTTTTGAAGGTTCATAGGTCCGACTGCTCCATGGCATCAAGCCCCAGTCTTCATCATTAATAAATATACCCCGATATTCCACCGAAGGAGCCTGAAGACTTTGGAATTTGGAAGATAGCTTAAAAAGTTTCTTCTTTTCCGGAGTTACGTCCGCCCACCATTCCCAGGGAGAGACACCTAACAAACGGGATATTTCGAGTATTCCATAAGCCGTACCATGTTTGTCACTGCCGGCTACGATCAATTTACCCTCCGGAGAAACAGATAATAGAAAAGCCTGCTTCTTGCCTTTTAGCGCAGAAACATCTATGCCGGTCCGGCTGATAAGCTCACTCTGCCCCACCGTTCCTATCACAATTTCACCTGTTTTCTCATTCGCTTGGGTAGTCGACGACAATACTGTCTGAATATCACGCCCCAGCATCTCCAATGCGGTTCGTACAACCTGTTCTTCAGAAGGGCTGCAAGCGATGACAACTGTTTGACCGGAAGTCAAAACAAAATCCTTACTACGAATCGGTAAAGCAACTATCAAAAAGATGAAAAAAGAAAACAGAAGTTTATGTCTCATAGGTTCTATTATTTATAGAAGACAAAATTACAGGTTTGCAGAAAATGTACTATAGAATAGTGTACAATTTCATAGAATTCTGTCCGACCTATTTAAAATGTAGCAGGCAACGCAAACAACTGATACATCAGCGTTCGTGCCATGCGTATCTGTCCTTTCGTGCTGGGATGCAAACGGTCATATCCCGCATCGTAGAAATAAATCAGTTGTTCTTCCACCATCGGATTCAATCCGGTTACCGCATTAAAATCAATCACGGGGACTCCCCACACATTGCCGGCTTCTTTAACAGCCTGCACGTAGGCATCCACATATTCGCCACAACTATTCTGGTAGTTTTCATCCGGTTGCACATTCGTTTCTCCAAAATTGGCCAGTGAACGGTGCAACGGGGTCAGCAACACAATCTGCTTGTCCGGGAAGAGTTGTTTCAGTCTATTGATTCCTATGTTTATACGTCCCTTATACGTGCTTCCATCCATTATAGGAGTGCGTTTCTTACGGGTTTCCAGCTTTTGGGTTTGCCCACGGGCTGCCATCACTTGTTCTTCTGTTTCCGTAAACCATTCTCCAATAGGTACACCGTCATTAAAATCATTCGTACCCATCAAAATCACGATAGCATCTACTTCTTCACCGTGTTCTTTCTTCAGTTGCTCGGCTTGCCGGGGCACATCATTCCATTGCCTGCCACTGATACCATATACATAAGGAGTGATTCCCAGCCATTCCTGCAGAAAATCCCAGTATTTCTTTATCTTGTCACCATAACAGTTGGGATCTGTAATAGAGTCTCCCAAATATCCCACTCTTTTTCCTTGCCACGGGTGCCGGATGCATCCATTATTCGTTTCAACAGAGTTTGCCACTTTAGAAGATTGATTCTGTCCGCACAGAAAAGAGGAACAGAAAAACAGGATGGTACATGTGAGTAATAATTTGCTTTTCATCGGTATCATACATTAAATGAGAGATTTGTATTTAATATTCGACAAAAATAACTCAAAAAAATGTAGTTTCAATCAATTTGGACGATCAATCTCATCCATGCAACCGGATATATAAACATATTCCTATTTGACTATTCTTGCTAAAATACAGGTTTACAGTCTTTTTTCAATCAAGTTATCATTGAGTTTTGCAGCTAAAACCCTATCTTTGTCACAAACTAAAAGAAATAATTGGATGTTTAACTCATTTTCATTCCATAAGGATTCCGTTCTGTAAATAATCTGTAAGCCTTCCTCTCATTACAGATTATCCCTTATGTTTTCTGACATATTCTTGTCAGAGTTATTTTCTATATCTAAATTTTCAAACTATTTGTATGGTCAAATGGTTGCAAGCATCATTATATGCCTCCATTCGCCGTACAACTAAAACATTAAAACAATGAGTAACGATTTTAAATCAATCCACGAATTCGATTTTACACTGATATGTAATTACTTCAAGGCATTAAAACGTCAAGGTCCCGGAAGTCCTGAAATCACACAAAAAGCCGTAAGCTTCATCAACGAACTGTCCGACAAGGCACGAATAGCCGACATTGGCTGTGGCACAGGCGGTCAGACAATGGCATTAGCCAACTATACGAAAGGACAAATTACAGGTATCGACCTTTTCCCCGACTTTATCGAGCTATTCAACAAAAATGCAATAGAAGCCCATTGTGAAGACAGAGTAAAGGGTATCGTCGGTTCCATGGACGCTCTGCCATTTCAAGAGGAAGAACTCGATCTGATCTGGTCCGAAGGCGCTATCTATAACATAGGATTCGAACGCGGCATGAACGAATG
>OCMC01000723.1_pt1 | contig 11771 bp, 7 predicted proteins | sample 1538951 | NCBI WGS metagenome assembly OCMC01 (sample SAMN04168656, study PRJEB22393) | human gut metagenome | biome: human gut microbiome; feature: stool | host: Homo sapiens | collected 2014-03-17 | reverse complement strand
CAACGAGTTCACCTGCGCAGGCGCAATATATCATTAATGATGCGCAGATTCGTTTTCTTTTTGTCGGTGAGCAATACCAGTATGATGCCGCTTTCAGCATCTTTGGTTTCTGTTCTTCTTTGCAACAACTGATAATCTTTGACCGTTCGGTGGTAAAAGACCCTCGTGACGTATCATCTATCTATTTTGATGAATTTATGGCGACGGGAGAGGGATTGCCTCATAATGATACGGTAGAAGAACGTACGGAGCGGGCTTCTTATGATGACTTGGCAAATATTCTCTATACTTCCGGCACAACGGGGGAACCGAAAGGGGTTATGCTTCATCATTCTTGTTATCTGGAACAGTTTCATACACATGATGACCGTTTGACGACGATGTCGGATAAGGATGTATCGATGAACTTCCTTCCATTAACACACGTGTTTGAGAAAGCATGGTGTTATCTCTGTATTCATAAAGGAGTGCAGATTTGTATCAATCTCCGTCCGGCAGATATACAAACAACCATTAAGGAAATTCGCCCGACACTGATGTGCAGTGTTCCCCGTTTTTGGGAGAAGGTGTATGCAGGGGTACAGGAAAAAATAAACGAAACAACCGGGTTGAAGAAGGCACTGATGCTGGATGCTATCCGGGTAGGTAGAATCCATAATCTGGATTATCTGCGTCTGGGAAAGACTCCTCCGGTGATGAATCAACTGAAATATAAGTTTTACGAGAAGACTATCTATTCTTTGCTGAAAAAAACAATCGGTATTGAGAATGGTAACTTTTTCCCGACTGCCGGTGCTGCTGTTCCCGATGAGATTAATGAATTCGTTCATTCGGTAGGAATCAATATGGTGGTAGGATATGGACTGACGGAATCTACGGCTACTGTATCTTGTACACTGCCGGTTGGCTATGATATCGGTTCGGTAGGTGTTGTACTGCCGGGGATTGAAGTGAAAATCGGTGAAGACAATGAAATCCTGCTTCGGGGTAAGACGATCACAAAAGGCTATTACAAAAAAGCGGAAGCCACAGCTGCCGCTATTGAGCCGGATGGCTGGTTCCATACAGGTGATGCCGGTTACTTTAAAAATGGACAGCTTTTCCTGACGGAACGTATTAAAGATTTATTCAAAACATCAAACGGCAAATACGTCGCTCCGCAAGCTTTGGAAACGAAGTTGGTCATTGACCGTTATATCGACCAGATTGCCATTATCGCCGATCAACGTAAGTTTGTCTCGGCTCTGATTGTTCCTGTATATGGATTTGTGAAAGAGTATGCCAAAGAAAAGGGTATTGAATATAAGGATATGACGGAACTGTTGCAGCATCCGAAGATTGTAGGATTGTTCCGTGCGCGGATCGATACACTTCAGCAGCAATTTGCGCACTATGAACAAATCAAACGTTTCACTTTACTGCCTGAGCCATTCAGCATGGAACGTGGAGAATTGACTAATACACTGAAACTGAAACGGGCGGTGGTTGCCAAGAATTATAGTGAGCAGATAGAGAAGATGTACGAAGAAAGTGAGAAATAGGCGATAAGCGGTTTATCGTTAAAAATGAAACGATAAACCGTAAATGATAAATCGGAAACAATAAAGAGTGTATTGGAGCTCTCTTTAAAAGTATTACCCCTGTTACAGTTCAATTTGTAACAGGGGTAAACTTTGTGTTTAGGGGGGCTTTTGACACCTGCTAATTATTTATGGCCGGCTCGTTTCTTTTTAGTATCCGAAAATCTGTTCTTGGGTCAATTCTTCAATAGGACCTACAGCTTTCAATTTATCCAGCTCCAAATCTTTCTTATCTCCCAGGATGCAATAAACATACGTACGTCCTTTTACCCATTGCTTTTGGAAATCGACAATATCTTTTAGCGACATGTTCTGTATGTCGTTGTAGAGCTTGATGCGCGGGTCTACGTTTTGCCCTAAATCTTGTGCATTGATATAACTCCAGATAATGTCACCTTTGATGATACGTTCGGTGCGCAGACGGTTGGTTAATCCGTCTTTAGCCAGTTTGAAAGCAGCTTCCGATTCCGGCATATTATTGATGATGTCATTAAATGTAGTGACGGCATCAATCATTTTGTCGTTTTGCGTGGCAATCTGTGTACGTAGTACATAGGGATACTTCAAGTAGCTCGGCGGCATTATGCTAGCCCAGGCGGAATAAGCCAATCCACGTGTTTCACGCATTTCCTGGAAGACGATAGAGTTCATGCCCCCTCCGAAGTATTCATCATATAATGCGCGGATAGGTTCAATGGCAGGATCATACTTCTTATCGAGATTGGATATCTGTGCCATGTATATTTGCTTGGCGTCATAAGGAGCTACTAGAACTTTAGTGACGGGAGTTTCGAGATAAGAATACTCGTTTCCGGCAGGAATATCCTTCAGGGCTGCCGGAACCTGATGATATTGGTTGATGGTAGCCAGTAAATCTTTGCTGCTGCTTGGGCCGTAGTATAAAATACGGTGCTTGTAGCTGTTCTGATTGTGAATCCGGTCTACCAGTTCCTGTGGATTCATATTTGTCAGTTCCGCCTCCGTCAGTAGATTGGTGGCAGGGGATTTGGGACCGTACATGGCAAAGCTCATCAAACGGGAGAAGTTCTGTCCCTGATTCAGTTTGGCGTCCGAACGGGCTTTCAGTATATCGCTGGTCATATTAGTATAGGCTTCCTTATTAACCTGCGCATCTGCCAGTAGCTTTTCGAATAATTGTACGGCAGCAGGCATATTCTCATTCAGTCCGGAAAGTACGACATACGTGCGTTCGTTACCCGGAGAAACATAGAAAGTACAAGCCAGGCGATAGAATTCACTTTTCAGTTCTTCCGGTGTCATGTCCGAAGTACCGAGATATTCGAGATAATCGAATGCTGTTCCCAAAGCTTTGTCATGGTTGTTTCCCATATCAAAGACATAAATCAATTGGAACAGGTCATTGGCTACATTCTGTTTGTAAAGAACCGGAATATCCGATTTTGCCTTTAATTGGCTCATATCCTTTTGATAATCGAGAAACACTGGTTCAATCGGTTTGACTGCGCTTTCCTGTACCTCCACAAGGAACGGGCTGGTTACATCACGATTGGTTATGATAGGAGTAATCTCCGGTTTCGTCATCTTCTTTTCGTTCGGGTCTTTTCCTTGCTTTTTGTAGATAACGGCATAATTATCTTCTTTCAGGTATTTGTTGGCGAACGCTACGATGTCTTCTTTGGTCAGTTTGGCCATGCGGTCGATGGCAGTAACTTCATTTTTCCAGTCTGTGCCGTTGATAAATGAGTTGACAAACATATCGGCACGTCCTTCGTTGCTTTCCATGTTTTGCAGTTCACCGAGCTTGAAATTGTTGATGTTCGCTTCCAGCATTTTCTCGTCGAACTCTCCGGCACGGAGCTTCTTGATTTCGCTGAGTAGCAAGTCTTTTACCTCTTCCAGTGTTTGTCCTTGTTTAGGAAGTCCTCCTAGCAGCAATGCAGAGTAATCTGCCAGTCCCATCGGGTAACCGTAACTATTCAAGACCTTCTGTTGCTGGTTCAGGTCAAGGTCGATAAGTCCTGCCTTTCCATTGTATAATACTTGCGAAACGACTTGCAGGATTTCAAAATCCTTGTCGGATACACCGGGGAATCTCCAAGCCAATGCGACGCTTTCGGCATCCGGACCTAACACCTCTTTTACAACAGGTTGCGTGATTGGCGCCTCTTTCGGAAGGTCCAGTTTCGGGAGTTCCGGATTGGGTTTCAATCCACCAAAATATTTATCGATTAATGCAATTGTTGCATCCGGGTCTAGATCGCCAGACATACAGATTGCCATATTGTTGGGCACATACCATTGTTTATAGTAGTTCTTGATATTCGTGATAGAAGGATTCTTTAGGTTCTCCTGTGTACCTAACACAGTCTGCGTTCCATAAGGATGCTTGGGAAAAAGAGAAGAAAAAATAGCTTCCTGTACTTTGCTGTTGTCACGGGTGAGTGACATATTTTTCTCTTCATATACAGCTTCCAATTCAGTATGGAAACCACGAATTACATTGTTTTCAAAACGATCTGCCTGAATCTTCGCCCAGTTTTCTATCTGGTTGGAAGGAATGTCTTCCTGATAGACCGTCTGGTCATACCAGGTATAAGCATTGCTGCCGGTAGATCCGATGGCTGCCATTAATTTGTCATATTCATTAGGGATAGCATACTTGGAAGCTTCGTAAGAAAGGCTGTCGATGGTGTGGTAGATCGCCTTACGTTCCGCTTCATCCGTAGTCTTACGATAAATCTCGAACTGTTGTTCGATTGCATCCAGCAGAGGCTTTTCGGTCGCGTAGTCTTTTGTGCCAAACTTGTCGGTGCCTTTAAACATGAGATGTTCGAAATAATGGGCAAGTCCCGTCGTTTCTGCCGGGTCATTCTTCCCGCCCACTCTTACTGCGATAAATGTTTGTATGCGCGGAGTTTCCTTGTTTACGGTGAGGTAAACCTTTAGTCCGTTGTCCAGTGTGTAAATGCGGGCTTTTAGCGGGTCATTGGGCACTGTTTCGTAGCTATACTTCTTTTGTGAGCTACAGCTGCAAATCACTAATGCCAGGAAGAGTGACAAGCAAGAAAGTTTCAATCGTTTGTTCATAATATGACAACATTTTAATAACAAAAACAAAGGTAGCAGAATTTTGCTTATCTTTGTCCCCGATATCTGAAATTTGTAAATAATAAAATTGTAAATCAAATGATTACTATTGAACAACTTAAAGACGTGAAAGAGCGCACTGATGCGCTGAGGAGGTATCTTTGACATCGACGGGAAGAAAATTCAAGTCGAAGAAGAGCAATTAAGAACACAAGCTCCGGGATTCTGGGATGACCAGAAGAGAGCCGAAGCTCAAATGAAACTGGTGAAAGACCTGCAAAAGTGGATTGAAGGCTACAACGAACTCAAGACATTGGCAGATGAACTAGAACTGGCATTTGATTTCTATAAAGAAGAACTGGTGACCGAGGAAGATGTGGACGCTGCTTACGCCAAAGCTAGTGAAGCGGTAGAGGCACTCGAACTCAAAAATATGCTTCGTGACGAAGCCGACCAGATGGATTGTGTGTTGAAAATCAATTCAGGTGCCGGTGGTACGGAAAGTCAGGACTGGGCTTCTATGCTGATGCGTATGTATCTGCGTTATGCCGAGACCAACGGTTATAAAGCTACCATTGCCAACCTTCAGGAAGGTGACGAAGCCGGAATCAAAACCTGTACTATCAATATTGAAGGTGATTTTGCATACGGTTATTTGAAGGGAGAGAACGGTGTGCACCGCCTGGTTCGTGTTTCTCCGTACAATGCGCAAGGTAAACGTATGACTTCCTTTGCTTCTGTATTCGTTACTCCGCTGGTGGATGACAGTATCGAGGTAAATATTTTGCCTGCCAACATCTCTTGGGATACATTCCGAAGCGGTGGTGCCGGTGGACAGAATGTAAATAAGGTAGAATCCGGTGTCCGTTTGCGTTATCAATACAAAGATCCTTATACCGGTGAGGAAGAAGAAATCCTGATTGAAAATACCGAAACCCGTGACCAGCCGAAGAACCGTGAGAATGCAATGCGTCAACTACGTTCCATCTTGTATGATAAGGAATTGCAGCATCGTATGGCAGAACAGGCGAAAGTGGAAGCCGGTAAGAAGAAGATCGAGTGGGGTTCCCAGATCCGTAGCTACGTATTTGATGACCGTCGCGTGAAAGATCATCGTACCAACTATCAGACTTCGGATGTGAACGGTGTGATGGATGGTAAAATAGATGGCTTTATCAAAGCTTATCTGATGGAGTTTTCTTCACAAGAATCATAAAAAATAAAATTAGCAAGAATTATTTTTGGAAAGTTAATAGATTTGTACTTACTTTGTTAGCGTTGAACTTTAAAGCTAACTATTATGGGTAAGGTGAAGAAAAAAGTAGCAATTAGTAAGAAAGAAGAAGAACAAGCCCAGAAGGTTGTCAAAATAGTGTTCGTCTCATTAATTATTTTGGCATTGATTATGCTGATCGCATTTTCCTTTTTCGGCTGATAAGTTCGCCACAAATTATACGGTTAACCCAGATTGTTTGGTTATTGATAGGATAAATATCAAATCCGATCTGTGTTAATCTGCGTAATTTGTGGCGAACTCTTTGTTTTGTAATGCATTTGTGTTCTCTGTAATATAAATGTAACTTTTCTGTCATTTTCCCGTAGTTAATTTGTCATCTCCGTGTATCCTCACAGTTGTACTTTTGCCGTGAATTTAGTAGCAGACAACTGAAATGAGTAGAATCAGAACAACCGTCGTTATGCTTTTGCTGGCGACAATGGCCTTTGGACAGGCAAAAGAAGATGCAGGGGATGGTAAGATGCTGGATAAACAGACCATGGAGTTTAAGGATTATCTGCCGGAGATTCACGGAACAATCCGGGGAAAGTACGAATACCAGACAGAAACAAGTGAAAGCCGTTTTGAAGTACGTAATGCACGCTTCAGTGTTTCGGGAAATGTGCATCCGATAGTTGCTTATAAAGCGGAAATCGACCTTTCCGATGAAGGCTCTATCAAGATGCTTGATGCGTATGCACGTGTTTTTCCGGTGAAAGACCTGAATTTTACGATCGGTCAGATGCGCGTTCCTTTCACGATAGATGCTCACCGCTCACCACATCAGCAGTATTTTGCCAACCGTTCATTCATTGCCAAGCAAGTAGGAAATGTGCGTGATGTCGGTTTTACGGCTGGTTATACGAATAAAGACGGTTTCCCATTTATTCTTGAAGGGGGATTGTTTAACGGCTCCGGTCTGACAAATCAGAAAGAATGGCATAAAACGCTGAATTACTCCATAAAAGCGCAGTTACTGCCTAATAAGAACTGGAATCTGACACTTAGCACCCAAATGATAAAACCGGAAAATGTGCGGATTAATATGTACGATGCCGGTGTCTATTATCAGAATGACCGTTTTCATATTGAGGCGGAATATTTATATAAAATGTACGGTCACGAAGCATTTAAAGATGTTCATGCGGTGAATAGTTTTATTAATTACGATTTACCATTAAAGAAAGTATTCAATAAAATCTCCTTCCTGGCTCGCTATGATATGATGACCGATCATAGTGATGGCAAGATGGATGAAACGACAAAAGCTCTGATTATAAATGATTATGCCCGACATCGTGTGACGGGTGGAATCACGCTAAGTCTTTCCAAAGCTTTCATTGCCGACCTCCGATTGAACTTCGAGAAATATTTCTATAAGAACTCCGGCGTTCCAAAAGAATCGGAACGGGACAAAATCGTGATTGAGTTCATGACGAGATTCTGAAATAAATAGAGACTTGAAAATTGAGAATTAAGAATTGTAGTTTTCTGATACATGATGTGAGGTATCAAACTATCATTTTTTAATTCTCAATTTTTAATTTATCTTTGTGCCATGGCACAGGAAATAGAACGTAAATTTTTAGTTATCGGTGAATTCAAGTCTTCGGCTTTTGCGCAGAGTCATATTGTGCAGGGGTATATCAGTAGTGCTCGCGGGCGTACTGTCCGGGTTCGTATTCGGGATGAAAAAGGTTATCTGACAATAAAGGGAGCTTCTAATGCTTCCGGTACCAGTCGTTATGAATGGGAAAAGGAACTGGCCTTATCAGAAGCAGAAGAATTGATGAGGCTTTGCGAACCGGGGATTATTGACAAGATCCGTTATTTGGTACGTAGTGGCAAACATGTATTTGAAGTCGACGAGTTTTATGGTGAGAATGAAGGACTTATTGTGGCAGAAGTAGAGCTGGAATCGGAAGATGAGGCTTTTGTAAAACCCGACTTTATCGGTGAGGAGGTAACGGGCGACATACGCTACTATAACTCACAGTTAATGAAAAAACCGTATAAAACGTGGTAAGCGTTAACAAATAAACCGTATATTTGTTCTTATATAAAAAAGAGAGCAGTGTATGGATATGGAACAGTTGTACAGTTATGTGCCGCGTGAATTGGTTACTTTTGTTTTAGTAACCTTGTTTTCTTTATTAATCGGACTTTCGCAACGTCGAATCAGTCTGAAGCGTGAGGGGGAAACTACTCTTTTCGGAACCGACCGCACCTTTACCTTTATTGGTATACTGGGTTACTTGCTTTATATCTTAGACCCTACGGATATGCGTCTGTTTATGGGAGGTGGAGCGGTATTGGGATTGCTGTTGGGATTAAACTATTATGTAAAGCAATCACAATTTCATGTTTTTGGTGTAACTACCATCATTATTGCCCTGATTACTTATTGTATGGCTCCTATCGTAGCTACCCAACCTTCCTGGTTTTATGTTATGGTAGTTGTGACTGTGCTTCTGCTGACTGAACTCAAACATACTTTTACGGAGTTTGCGCAACGGATGAAGAATGATGAAATGATTACGTTAGCCAAGTTCTTGGCTATCAGCGGTATCATATTACCGATGCTTCCGCATAAGAATCTGATTCCGGATATTAATCTTACTCCTTATTCTATCTGGTTGGCAACGGTAGTGGTATCCGGCATTTCCTATCTCTCTTATCTATTAAAGAGATATGTATTCCATGAATCCGGAACGTTAGTTTCCGGTATTATTGGTGGATTATACAGCAGTACGGCTACGATCTCGGTACTTGCCCGTAAAAGCCGAAAAGCATCAGAGCAGGAAGCGACTGATTATGTTGCTGCCATGTTGCTGGCTGTTAGCATGATGTTTCTGCGATTTATGATACTGATACTTATTTTCAGTAGAGAAATCTTCCTGTCTATTTATCCGTATCTGTTGACTATGGCGGTGGTGGCGGCTATTGTTGCCTGGTTTATCCATTCCCGACAAAAACGACCGGAAGACCAGCCTGCTGAAACAGAAGAGGATGATAGTAGCAACCCGTTGGAATTTAAAGTTGCTTTGATTTTTGCCGTACTCTTTGTGATATTCACTTTCTTAACTCACTATACGTTAGTGTATGCGGGCACAGGCGGATTAAATCTCTTGTCTTTTGTTTCCGGTTTTAGTGATATAACTCCTTTCATCTTAAACTTGTTGCAAAATACAGGTAGTGTGGCTGCATTGATAATTACTGCTTGTAGTATGCAGGCTATTATTAGCAATATAATGGTAAACATGTTCTATGCTCTATTCTTTGCAGGGAAGGGGAGTAAACTTCGTCCTTGGATTTTGGGAGGATTCGGTGTGGTAATTGCTTGTAATCTCGTTTTGTTGCTGTTCTTTTATATTTAAGAAATAGAGTAATAGGTTCTTTTTCATAGGCTCAAATTCTAGTAATTTATTATTTTGTCGAATATAATCGATAAAATAGAGATATTTTTATCGATTATATTCGATAAAAATAGTCTATATTTGTCGAATATAATCGATAATGTAAAATGGATAAGGAACTGATAAAAGGATTGATAGCTGAATATCAGCAGTTTGTAAAGAGCGTGTCATTCGTGAAACGTGCGGTGACTCTATCTGATAACTTCAATTATGTCTTTGTAGGTTTACGTCGGGTTGGGAAGTCTTATTTGATGTATCAGCAGATACATCATTTAATAGAGACAGGTATTTCACCGGAAGAGATTCTTTTCTTTAATTTTGAGGATGAGCGAATAGCTGGTATGGATACAGAACATCTTGATATGATAAAGAGATGTTATGAAGAGATGTATTCTCATCGTCCTATATTTTTTTTAGATGAAATACAGATTGTACCGCATTGGGAACAATTTGTCCGACGGCTTGCCGATCAGAAGTACAGGGTTTATGTAACAGGGAGCAATGCTAAGATGTTGAGTAAGGATATAGCTACTACTTTAGGGGGACGTTTTATGATTCAATACGTCTATCCTTTCTCGTTTCGTGAGTATTTGTCATCTAACGGTGTTCAATTAGATAAGCTTTGGATTTATAAGAACCGTTCGGAGGTAGTCCGACATTTCGATACTTACTTTCGTTTTGGTGGTTTACCCGAACTGTTAGTGGCCGAGGGACAAGAGAAACGACAATGGCTGAGTAGTCTTTTTAATAAGATATTCTTCGGTGATTTAGTGGCTCGTTATTCTATTCGAAATGATATGGCGTTAAAGGTACTCATTCGAAAACTGGCTGAAAGCGTGAAGCAGCCTTCTTCTTTCACTCGTCTGGCTAATTTAGTATCTTCCACAGGCAAGAAGATTACCACTGATACTATTATAGACTATTTGAATTATCTGGAAGATACCTGGATCATGTTTTCTTTAGAAAACTACGCTAGTAAGTTAGCCGATAAAGTGTCCAATAAAAAATATTATTTTATGGATAATGGAATACTTAGTCTGTTTTTAATGGATCCGGAAACTTCTTTATTGGAAAATCTCGTGGCAGTTACATTAAAAAAACGGTATGGCGATGATTTATATTTCTATCATCGGAATATAGAAGTAGACTTTTATCTGGATGAAGGGCATAAGGCCATACAAGTATCATATAGTTTAAAAGATCCGGAGACTCGAAAACGAGAAGTGAATGCCTTACTGAAACTTGCAGAAAATGTGGCAGTGGATGATCTGTGTATTATTACCAGAGACGAAGAGGAAATGATCGTAGAAGGAGAGAAGACGATTCGGGTTGTGCCGGTATGGAGGTGGTTGTTGGATGATGAAGAATGAATAAGCTATTCCTGATTTGTAAAGATGCCTGGATAATAAAAATTCAGGACTAAATATTAAAAGAGGGTATGCCAGATTAATGTGCACCCCTCTTTTTTATTATATTTAAAAATCACATGAAATCTTTTATCTAATGATTGCTAGTAACGTGTCTTGTTTTTTACCACTGCCAATCATTTACATTATAAGTTGCTTCTACTGTATTTTCGATATTGTCGGGTAGATTATGGAAGAAATCTATGCCAGTTTCTTGTTCCAAAGCATCAATCGACATGAGATATTTCTTTGGGTCTTTTTTGTCAGGATCATCTTTAAGATTTTCGTGAGGCATATAAAATCCTATTGCTTTATAATTATCTCCGCTACGGAAAAGTACTGCCATAAAGAAATATTTTGGAATAGCTATCTCATTTTTTATATATCCTTTTATCATGCCTTCTCCAATAGTTCCTCCTTTTACAACATATAGTGTATCTGTTGATCTTGAAATGTTATATCCCCATGCTTGTACTTTGTCTTCTCCCGTATTCCAGGCACTTCCACTTTGATTGAATCCGTTACCAGATTGCGGGCTTATGTTTGACATATAGAATGTTTGTTGATTGGCCTCTTTGGAGTACTGTCTGTCTGATGATGCGCATAAATGCCCTCTAGTATATCCGGAATTTGTATAGTCGTTGTGCTTTGCCGCATATTGTGATGGTAATTCAGGATCGGGTTTGTATGCTTCATTACGTCCAACATTTCCGCCTGTTGTATTGTCGAAACGATAAGCTATCCAATAAGAATGTTTATACTTGTAACTGTATTCCAAACTATAAGTTGGGTAATCTTTGCCATTCCGTTTAGTTGTATGAGTGATAAATTGGTTCATACTTCCACCTTTTAACGCTGGAATCTCAAGCATGCTTGCATATCCCGAAGGTTTTTCCGGATCTGGAACAGGATTTGAACCATTGCCTGCTAATTGTTTGAGTGTGAATTTGGCCTCCTCTTTTCCGGCTGTGATTGTAATAATGACACTTCGTTCAGCTCCGGTATTTGCTTTCATATATCCACT
>OCMC01000722.1_pt1 | contig 11774 bp, 9 predicted proteins | sample 1538951 | NCBI WGS metagenome assembly OCMC01 (sample SAMN04168656, study PRJEB22393) | human gut metagenome | biome: human gut microbiome; feature: stool | host: Homo sapiens | collected 2014-03-17 | reverse complement strand
ATTAACATGGAAGAAAAAATCGTATTAGTATTAAATGAAATGTCAGAGTATTTATCAATAGCACAGATGAAAAAGTTGCAGGAAGTGATATTAAAAACATTTGCAGAAAATGAAGCAGATAAGGTGAATATTACAAATGATGAATTTTTAGAAATGTTTTTAGCTGCGAAGCGTATTGAAGGGTGTTCAGACAGAACAATCCAGTATTATAAAGTTACGGTTGAGCATATGCTTTTTCAGTTGCAAACCGGAGTGAGAAAAATCACAACAGAAGAAATAAGGGTCTATTTGTCTAATTATCAAAAACGCAATAATTGTTCTAATGTAACAATTGATAATATTAGAAGAAATATATCCAGCTTTTTTTCATGGCTGGAGGAAGAAGATTATATTTTAAAAAGTCCGATGAAACGAATCCACAAAATAAAAACGAAAAAAGTTGTCAAAAATACAATTTCTGATGAAGCGATTGAAAAGTTGAGAGATTCATGTAAAGCACCAAGGGATTTAGCAATTATTGATTTATTATATTCTACGGGTATTCGAGTGGGAGAACTGGTGAATTTGAATATTGATGATGTTGATTTAGAGGGGCGTGAGTGTATTGTTTATGGAAAAGGCGACAAAGAAAGGCGTGTTTATTTTGATGCAAAAGCCAAAGTACATTTGAAAAAATATTTAGAAACACGGCATGACAATAATCCGGCACTGTTTGTAACATTAGATGCACCATATGACAGGTTAAAGATAAGCGGGGTGGAAATACGCTTACGGCAGTTGGGTAGAAAACTGGAACTGGAAAAGATTCACCCGCACAAATTCCGCCGGACGATGGCGACGAGGGCAATTGATAAAGGCATGCCGATTGAACAGGTGCAGAAAATTCTAGGACATTCTCAAATTGATACCACAATGCAATATGCAATGGTCAATCAGAATAATGTCAAAACATCACATCAGAAGTATATAGCGTAAAATTAAATATTGTAAAAATTTTTAAAATGTAAAAAATATACAAAGGAGATTTGCAGGAAAAAAGTTTACAATGGTGTAAAAAAATGATATTATTTGTACACGATAATAGACAATGAGGTGAAAGAATGAATAAATACGAAAAATTAAATGAATTATTAAAAAAAGGAAATGGATATTTATTTACGTCGGAAGTAGAAAAAAATGAAATATCCAGAACATACATGGCAAAATTTGTAAGAGATAATAATCTGGAAAAAGTTGCAAAAGGAATATATATATCTGAAGATACATGGAAAGATGAATTGTATATTTTACAAATCCGGTATCCTAGAATTGTATTTTCAGGGGAAACAGCGTTGTATTTGCATGGAATGATTGATAGGGAATATTCTGAAATTAATGTAACAGTTCCGCCGTTTTTTAATAGGACAAGACTGTGTGAGCAGGAAGTGGTTGTTCATCAAGATAAAAGGGAAATCTATGAATTAGGGATTATTGAACTAAAAACGAATTTTGGAAATACTGTCAGGACATATGATAGAGAAAAATGTGTCTGCGACATGATTAAATGCAGAGGTAATATGGAAATACAGAATTTTCAGACAGCTATAAAGACATATATGGGTGATAAGTCAAAGGAAGTATCAAGACTTTTGATGTATGCAGAAAAATTAAAGATTAAAGAAAAGGTTATGAAGTATATCGAGGTGATGTTATGATAAAATCGGCAACACAGTTAAAGGCAAAAGTTAGAAATGTATCAAAAGGAAATGATAAAATATCAAAGGCAATGTTGAGAATATTTTTTATGGAAAGATTTTTAGAAAGAGTATCTTTGTCAGAATATAAAGAACATTTTATTCTTAAAGGTGGAATGTTAGTATCGTCATTACTTGGAATCAGTGCCAGAGCAACGATGGATATTGATACAACAGTACAGGCATTACCTTTAATCAAAGAAGATATAGAAAAAATAGTTGAGCAAATATGTAATGTGCCAATAGATGATAATATATCATTTAAAATTATATCTATAGAAACGATTATGGATGATTTTGATTATCCGGGAATACGACTGCATATGGAAGGGATACTTGAGAAACTTCGGCAGCCATTGAAAGTAGATATTTCAACAGATGATGCTATAACACCAGGTGCAGTAGAGTATAAATATCAGTTAATGTTTGAAGAAAGAGAAATCAGTCTTAACACATATAATATAGAAACACTTTTGGCTGAAAAGTCACAAACAATTATAAACAGAGGTTTGGCAAATACAAGAATGAGGGATTTTTATGACATGTATGAGATTGTACAGAAGAAAAAGTTTTCTATAGATGTATATAAAAAAGCATTTTGGGCAACTTGTACGAGGCGAAACACACAATTTTCTGATGATAGGATAAGGAGAGAATTGAACAATATTGCAACAAGTGATGATATGAAAAAGTTATGGGATAATTTTAGACGGAAAAATTATTTTGTAGATGATATTGAATATAAATCTGCGATTGAAAGTGTGACAAGAACTATAATGAAAACAATAGAATAGATTGGTATTTTTGAGTGTTATAAAATTTAGTCAATTCGGATTTGTGGGGCTATGAGTAGCCCGTGAGGGTGATGTAGATGGCAAAAATAAAATTATCAGATATATGCAATCCTAAACAGTGGAAGACTATTCCGACAAGCGACTTGTTGGAAGAAGGTTATCCTGTTTATGGTGCGAATGGAATAATTGGATATTATAGTGAATTTAATCATGAGAATCCAGTTATTACGGTTACTTGCAGAGGTGCAACTTGTGGTTCGATAAATATAACAGTTCCTAAAGCTTATGTTACAGGAAATGCAATGTGCTTGGACGATGTAAGAAGTGATATAGAAATAGAATATTTATATTACTGTCTTAGACATTATAATTTTAGCAATGTTATCAGTGGTTCAGCACAACCGCAGATAACAAGACAGAGTATGGATAAAATTTATGTTACTATTTGTACTCGTGATGAACAGATTTTTATAGTTAATAAACTCAAAAAGGTTGAGAAGATTATAGAATTTAGAAAACAAGAATTGCAAGCTTTAGAAAACCTTATTAAAGCCCGATTTGTGGAGCTGTTTGGTGACCCGGTTTTAAATCCTTATGGATATGAAAAGGTATCGCTTTCTGAATTAGCTGAAGTTAAGATAGGACCATTTGGTTCACTTCTTCATAAAGAAGATTATATACAAGGAGGACACCCGTTGATTAATCCATCTCATATTGTTAATGGGGAAATTGTTTTTGATGATAAACTAACAATTTCAGATGAAAAATATGATGAACTATCAACATACCAATTAAAAATAGGTGATGTTGTAATGGGGAGGCGGGGCGAAATGGGTAGATGTGCAGTTGTGTCAGGTGAAGGTTATTTATGTGGAACGGGAAGTATGCTTATTAGAACGAAAGGTGAGGTTACGGCAGATTATATTCAAAAGATAATTTCATTTCCTTCTTTTAAGAAAATGATTGAAGATATGGCTGTGGGGCAGACAATGCCTAATCTTAATATACCAATAGTATCTAGTTTTCAAATAATTAAGTCTCCAATGGAAGTGCAAAATAGTTATTATTCATTTGTTGAGCGAATCCGCAAATCAAAAGTTGCAGTACAAATAAACAAAGATACAACTCAAGAGTTATTAATAATATATATTTTTACTGTAAATAAATACTACCATAAGTAGGCTACACCCGATTTGAAAAATATTAAAATTACTATTGCAAAATATACACGTATATGGTATGAAAGCATTATCACATCGAATGTCAGAGTACAGAATATGGAAGTATATATGTCACGAAAAGTCATCTGATGGTACTTTCCAAAGAAATAGTTGCGGAACTGGCACAGAATGTAGAAGGCTGATGACACAACAGATTTGTAAAGAAAAATCGTAATTCTGTCCCCAAAGATGTATAAATATGGTAGAATAGTGCATATGGATTTAACATTTTCCAACGTACGATATACTAAAGGGGGAGATGCGTATGACAAACTTTGATTATTTAAAGGAAGAACCGAAGTTTTCAACATTTGCAGATGTAGCAATTTCAGCAGAAAAAATAATTTTAATGGACCCGCAGGCAAGTGTTGTCAACAGCCGCCGGGCAATGGAATTTGCAATTAAGTGGATGTATTCCGTTGAAAAAAGTCTGGCGATGCCGTATCAGGACAACCTGTATAGTCTAATGAGCGATTCGGATTTCAGGCAGTTCGTGGGGGAGGATATCTGGAAGCGGCTGGACTATATCCGTGCGTGTGGAAATACGGTTGCGCATACGAGTAGAAAATCAGGACGGGACGAAGCAATGTTGTGTCTTGAAAATTTGGCGATTTTTCTGGATTTTGTTGCCTGCTGTTATTCACGCAATTATCAGGAACATATATTTGACCGGGGAATTATTAATGCCCGGATTGAAAAGATAAAAAAGTCAAAGCAGGAAGCGGCAGCAGTTCAGGAAGAACTGGCAAAGCAGAAAGAACACAACGCGCAGCAGGAACTTGATTTAAAAAAGCTGATAGAGGAAAATGCGGCATTAAAAGAAGAATTGTCGGCAAGACGGAAAGAACAGAAGCCGCAGTATATTCCAAAACCGCTTGATTTATCGGAATATGAAACAAGAAAGCTTTATATTGATGTCATGCTTCGGGAAGCGGGCTGGATAGAGGGACAGAATTGGATAAATGAAGTTGATGTTGCGGATATGCCAAGCATTTCCGAAATGGGGCGCATTGATTATGTTTTATATGATGAAAGGCAGATACCGCTTGCAATTATTGAGGCAAAGCGGACATGTGTCGACGTGGTAAAAGGCAGACATCAGGCAAAGTTATATGCAGATGCGCTGGAAAAAGAGTATGGCAGAAGACCTGTTATCTTTTTAACAAATGGTTTTGATACGCGTATCGTGGACGGACAGTATCCTGAGAGAAAATGTGCCGGCATTTACTCAAAGCGGGATTTGGAAAAGTGGTTTAATTTAAGAAAAATGCGTACCCACTTGAACAATGTTACCGTAGATAAAGAAATTGCAGGCAGATACTATCAGGAAGCGGCGATTAAAGCGGTATGCAGTAGTTTTGATGAAAAGAATCGAAGAAAAGCACTGCTTGTTATGGCGACCGGTTCAGGAAAAACAAGAACCGTGATTGCATTATGCAAAATTTTACTGGAAGCAGGCTGGGTGAAAAATATTTTATTTCTTGCAGACAGAAATTCACTGGTGACTCAGGCAAAGAGAAACTTTGTCAATTTAATGAAGGGGCTTTCCTGTACCAATCTGGTAGAAGAAAAGGATAATTACAATGCGCGTGCGGTCTTTTCAACGTATCAGACGATGATGCACTGTATTGATACGGTCAATGATAAGGAAGGAAAAATTTTTACCTGCGGACATTTTGATTTAATTATCTGTGATGAAGCACACCGGTCGATTTACAACAAGTATAGGGATATTTTTAATTATTTTGATGCACCACTGATTGGTTTGACAGCGACACCAAAGGACGAGATTGATAAAAATACATATGAAGTATTTGAACTGGAAAACGGTGTGCCTACATATGGATATGATTTGGCGGCGGCAGTAAAAGACGAGTATTTAGTGGATTATGTTTCTTGCGAATCAGAGCTTAAATTTTTAAAAGACGGCATTGTATATGATGATTTGCCTGATGATGAAAAGGAAATTTATGAAGCAACCTTTGAAACAGAAGACGGAAAGATACCGGAGTCGATTGATTCTTCTGCATTAAATCAGTGGCTTTTTAATGAAGATACTATCCGCAAAGTTTTAAATGAAGTAATGACAAAAGGAATCAGAGTCGATTACGGAGAAAGAATCGGAAAGACGATTATTTTTGCAAAAAACCACCGTCATGCTGAAAAAATACAGGAGGTATTTTATAAAGAGTATCCGTATCTGGTAGATTATGCAAAGGTCATTGATAATTATACAGCTTATGCGCAAAGTGCGATTGATGAATTTTCTGACCCGAAAAAACTGCCGCAGATTGCCATTTCTGTAGATATGCTGGATACAGGAATTGATATTCCAGAGGTCGTCAATCTAGTGTTTTTTAAGAAAGTAATGAGTAAGGCAAAGTTCTGGCAGATGATAGGCAGAGGAACAAGGCGCTGTGAGGGGCTGCTTGACGGACTGGATAAAGATAAGTTTTATATATTTGATTTCTGTGGAAATTTTGAATTCTTTCGTGAAAACGGCAAAGGGAAAGAAGCCGGTGCAGTGCAGACATTACAGACCTCGATTTTTAACCTGCAATTTGAACTTTCATTTAAGTTGCAGGACCTTGCCTGCCAGGTGGACAGACTTATCGAATATAGAAAAGCATTGGTTCATGAAATGGCAGAAAAGGTTCAGCAGCTTCCGAAAAACAATTTTGCGGTCAGCCAGCATTTAAGATATGTGGAGATGTATTCTTTAGAGGATAATTATCAGAATATCACCTATGAAGATACACTTATGGTGAAAGAAGAAGTTGCACCGCTTATTTTGCCGGATAAAGATGATGCTAAAGCGGTGCGTTTTGATGCGTTGATGTATCATATTGAGTTAGCAAGCCTTGCAGGAAAATCTTATACCCGTGCAATGGGTGATTTGCAAAGAAAGGTTACAGGGCTTGCCCGTATTGCTCATATTCCGGAGATACAGCAGCAAAAGGAACTGATTCATAAGATTTTAAATACGGATTATGTACAGCGTGCGGGAATGAATGACTTTGAAGAAATCCGCACCAGATTGCGTGATTTAATGAAATATGTGTCTGATAAAGAGCAGAAATATGATGTTGAAATTAATCTGACCGATGAAATTCTGTCCACAGAGTGGAAGGAATCAGAGCTTGAAAGTGATATGCTTAAAAACTATAAAGCAAAGGCAGAGTATTATATCAGACAGCATCAGGATAAAACGGCGATTGCAAAGTTAAAGACAAACCAGCCGCTGACAGCCCCAGATGTTACAGAACTGGAAGATATTTTGTGGAAAGAAATCGGTACGAAAAAGGACTATGAAAATGAGGTTGGTACAAAGCCATTGGGTGAATTTGTCCGTGAAATTGTCGGACTGGATATGAACACGGCAAAGGAAGCATTTTCAGAGTATTTAAAAGAATCCAACATGGATAGCAGGCAGATTTATTTTGTCAATCAGATTGTGGAATACATTGTCCAAAATGGAATGATGAAAGATTTTTCTGTCTTACAGGAATCCCCATTTACAGACAGGGGAAGCATTACAGAGATATTTACGGATATGAAAGTATGGATTGGCATTAAGAAGGTGATAGACAGTATTAATGCCAATGCGGCGGCATAGAAACAGAGCTGTTGTACTGACTTTTATGATTAAACACAAACGTCAGACAACAGCTCTGTTTTAACTTTCCTTCTGAATCCGGATTTCTTCCGGGTAGCTAATCGCGCCCATGGTCGGCACGCGGTATAAAACTCCCTGATTGTCAAAATACTGGAAAAACGTATACTGTGAGGTGCAGTGGATATTGGTCAAATCGCCGCTTGCAATATATTCCACCTGCGTACCGTCGGCATTCATGCGGTATAGACCCGGATTATCATCGCCCTCCAGCTGGAAGAAAATTTTACTGCCATACAGGTTATAATTAATCACCTTGCAGTTATCTTTTCCGTAAAGCAGTTCAACCGTCTTTGTATTCTTATTGACGCGTACCAGCGAATATCCCTTGGAAATATCAATGTAGTAAACATAATTCCCCTCGGAATCCGGTAAATATGAATTCGCATCGTAATACAGGGAAATGGAATCGTCCTTCGGGTCGAGCGTGCTGATAACATTTTTCTTATCCGTATTGGAAAAATAAATTTTACCCTCACTGACACAGGACGGATTGTAAGGCGTGTTTGAAACCAACTTATCATTTTCGCCGTCAATGTCCATGCGGTGTAAAGTAATGCCGACATCGCTTTCATAGTGCTGGTAATACAGATAATTGCCGCACAGACTGACAGAGCCGGTCAGATGATTGTAAAGCATTGTCGAATTCTGTCCTTCCAAATCCGTCTGATAAATGCCGAATAACTGACCGCGCAGAATCGTACCAATCATTTCTTTGGAAAAATTGTTCTTTACATAATAAATCTTATCATTGTAAATGTTTAACGATGCCACACTGTCGGAATTGAGCATACGGGCATTACTGCAATCGGAATCCATGACGTAGAGATAATTGTGGTCGTATGGATTGGCAAAATAAATTTTATTGTTGTACTCGCAAAATAATCCGCCGTTCATTAAATTTCCGGCAGTATTTCCGGCGGCATCGGCGCTGTTCGTCTGCTTTTTCTTCGGCAGGGCATGAACAACCACCGCCACAACAATCAAAACAACGACAACAGCCGGAATGATAAATTTTACACTACGTTTCAGTTTCATAAAAAGCCTCATTTCCTAAAATCATAATTATAAAGAATTATATCACAAATCATAGTGCGATACAAAAAAAAATATGGTATAATGTGCGTAAGCAATGAGCCGTGCCAGACGATTGCGGCTGATAGGGCGAATGCCCGACAGTGAGTGAAAGCCTTCGGCTTTCACTCACATGCACGGCGAAAAAGTGTCAGAGCGAAGCGGAAAAAAAGAGCTGTGCTGGCACAAAGCTCTTTTAGATGATTTTGGCAGATAGGGCGAATGCCCGACAGTGCGTGGAAGCGAAGCTTTCGCGCACATGCACGGCGAAAAAGTGCCGAAGCGAAGCGGAAATGAGGATTAAAATGTTAGATTTAGGTGAAATCAGGGAAAAAATAGATGGAATTGATAAACAGCTTGTATCATTATTTGAAGAACGAATGGCACTTTGTCATTCAGTAGCGGAATATAAAATTTCTACTGGCAAGAAAGTGCTGGATACGGAAAGAGAAAATGCAAAACTGGCGGCAATCACAAAAATGGTTCAGAACCCGGAAAATGTCCATCCAATCAATGATTTATTTTCACAGATTATGGCAAATTCCAGAAAAATGCAGTACCGTTTATTAGAAGAAAACGGTCAGACATTAAGAGAGCCGTATGAAGCTGTGGACGAAGTGGACAAGACCAACTGCAAGGTCGTTTATCAGGGCGTTCCGGGGGCATACAGCTATATTGCCATGAAGCGTTACTTTGGTGAAAATGTAGAAAATTTTCATGTGCCGACATGGCGGGATGCCATGGAAGCGGTCAAAATGGGCAAGGCAGATTATGCGGTGCTTCCGATTGAAAATTCAACAGCCGGGATTGTGGCAGGTGTTTATGATTTATTGCAGGAATATAATAACTATATTATTGCAGAAACTTATATCAAGGTAGAACATGCACTGCTTGGTCTTCCGGGTACGGATTTGGACAAAGTAACAACTGTTTATTCCCACCCGCAGGGCTTAATGCAGTGTGAGGGATTTTTGGAACAGCACAAGGACTGGAATCAGATTAGTCAGGCAAATACGGCGCAGAGCGCCCAGAAGGTGCTTTTGGAAAAGAATCCGTCCCATGTTGCCATTGCAAGCGAAGAAGCGGCACAGGTATACGGACTGGAAGTGTTAAAGCATAAGATTAATGATTTGGACAACAATACGACCCGTTTTGTCATTGTTACGAATACAAGAAAATTTGTGAAAAATGCAAAGAAGATGAGCATTGTATTTGAAACGGCAAACGAAGCCGGAACACTCTACAACCTGTTAAGCCACATCATTTACAACGGACTGAACATGAACAAAATTGAATCCCGCCCGATTGAAGGCAGAGAGTGGGAGTTCCGCTTTTTCGTAGACTTTGAAGGCAATATTGATGACCCGCGGGTTATTAACGCATTGCGTGGCATTGAGGAAGAATCCAAAAAGATAAAGCTGCTGGGAAATTACTAATTTCCCGGCGGGATATCCGTATAGAATGTGATTTTAAAGAGGGGGAAAGTCTATGAATATAGCTATATGTGATGATGATATAGAATTTTGCACCACATTAAAGCGACAGTTGACAGACTGTCTTCAATATAACGATATTATTGATATTTATTATAGTGGGGAAATGTTTCTTGCAGGCTGTAAAAAATGTAATTATGATGCCGTTTTTCTGGATTTGTATATGGGTGGAATGACGGGATTTGAAACAGCAGAAAAGCTGGCTCATTGTGGAAAGGAAACGAATATTATTTTTCTTACCTCAAATGATTTAATGGTATATGACAGCTTTGAATATCAGCCGTTCTATTTTTTAAGGAAGGCACAGTATCAACAGGTACTTCCGAAGGTAATCAGTAAATTAAAAGGAAAATTAAAACAAAATGGAATCGTACAATTTGATATATATGGCAGTAGTGAAAGTATAGCAGTTTCCAGTATCATATATATTCAAAGCGATAATCACTATATTATAATCCACACAAACAAATATGATTATGAAATCAGAAATACGCTGTCCCAAATGGAAAAACAGCTTTTGTCATATGATTTTGTAAAAATACATAAAAAATATATTGTAAACTTAAAGTATATAAAAAGAATTCATATAGCGGAAGAAAAAATACTTTTAGATAATGGAGTAGAATTGGAAATTAGCAGAAGGAATAAGACTAATGTATTGAAAAAATATAAGGAATATAAAAGAACGATGGTGAAGGTATGATATGGGGATATGGAAGTGATAAATTTTTAGTAAATGGACTAGGAAGTATTTTTATCAGTTTGTTAATGTTAGAACAGATGCATATATAGCAATGGGGGTTGCTGTGATAGGAATTACGGTATTTATGCAGTTTTTATGGATAAATGAGTATTCTGTGTGGTGGAATATTCCGGCACAATGGGTTATGTTAAGTATATATGGAATTATTGGAGAAAAAGCAAAAGGGTATGTGGCAGTTAGCAAAGCGACAGTTGTAATAACGTTTTTTAGTATTGCCGTTATATTAACAAATGGAATAGTATCTACGATATTAATAAAAATATATATGGTGAATTTGTCAGTTATATATTTTTTTGTAGCATTGTTAAGTATGTGGGGAATAAAAAAAATATCCGGATTATCTAATACAGCAGAGAAGGTATTGCTTGTAGTTGTTGTCATTATATCAGTAGGAATAGTGTATTTGCTGCTGTTTACGACAGCAAGCAGAATGTATAGTGTAGTAGGCATTGTATTAATTGATAGTATACTAATTTATCTTTTTTTGCGGACAAAAGAAGAACAACAAAGAGAACAATACTATATGCAGCAGGAACGAAAACGGCAGCAGCAGGAATTATATATGCGCGGTATTCATGAAATTGATGAGCAGATAAAAAAAACAAGGCATGATTAAAAAAAGCACTTGCAGAGCCTGAATGGGTATCTTTACAGTGAAATACCGGATATTGAGGGAATGCGTCGTTATTTAGCAGAATATACGCAAAGAACACTTATATTGGGAGATATGGTTTATACAGATAGTATTGTTGTCAATACTATTCTAAATGCAAAATTGATGTTTTGCAGGGAAAAAGGAATACAGACAGAGGTATATGTATGCCGGAAGTTAAAACAGATATCCGAAGTAGATATGTGTAGTATATTGGGAAATGCACTGGACAACGCTATAGAAGCGCAGCTTAAACTTCCTGTAAATGACAGGATTATTGGAATCAGCATTCAAAGTGATGAAGATGTACTGGATATCGTGATTAAAAATGCGATTGCAGAATCAGTCCTGCAACATCAGGGATTGGAATAC
>OCMC01000678.1_pt1 | contig 12410 bp, 9 predicted proteins | sample 1538951 | NCBI WGS metagenome assembly OCMC01 (sample SAMN04168656, study PRJEB22393) | human gut metagenome | biome: human gut microbiome; feature: stool | host: Homo sapiens | collected 2014-03-17 | reverse complement strand
TGCTATTGACAGCGTGTCTTGATTAGGTGTGTTCAATTTCAACTTGCAATTTACGACCCATTATTTTTATTATATTTTTAATTAAAACATCTGTCAATAAAAAGAGGCCGTCGTCATGCGACAGCCTCTTTAGTGGCTAGTGGCTTGTAGGGGCCGTCCTGTCAAGGCGGCCCGCCGCAAACCATTATTTTTCCGGCTTCACTTCGGCCCGGAAGATTTCGTCGCCAATGGTCTTGACCCAGAAACCGATGAGGTTGCCATAGGTTTCGCGGTTCTTGTCTTCTTCGGCGGCCTTGATGATGTACGTCGTGAACTGGCGGGCCCAGGAATAGCCGAAACGGTCGAACTGGGCCTTGCGGTTGGCATCGGCGATCTGTTCGATGATGGGCAGGAAGATATCCTTGGTCACTTCTTTCAAATGTTCTGTAATGGGATAGACATAGGCCATACCCTTGGCATCTTCCTGCATGAAGACCAGGGCCAGCTTGTCCGGATCGTGGCTATCGTCGGCATAGTCGATGTGATAGGCTTCCAGGGGCAGGCGTTCCTTGTCTTCCTGGCTCAGGAGCTGATAAGCGCCGTATTTGATAATTTCATAGAGGCGGTCATCATAAGAGCCTTCCAGTTCGATGATCTTTTCCCGCCATTCGCCCCAGGTCAGGGCAGCCCGGCAGGTATAGGTCGTGAAGGACGGCGAACCCAGGGCATCCTGGACTTCCTTCGACGTGACCCGTTCTTTCGGATCCGGGATGTGCCAGACCAGGAGCTTCTTGTCCCGGTCGATGTAGAGGCACTTGCTTTCCATGTGGATCTTGGCGTGGCAATGAGGGCACGTGTAGAAAAATAGATTTTCGTCGAAATGAACGCGTTCGCTCAATTTCGCATCAGCCGTGTCGATGACATCCCACGTATGGAAGACGCCGTATTCATGACAGGCCGGGCACTGGACGGTGACGTCCAGATCATGGGTTCCGTTTCTTTTTGCCATGGGTTACACTCCTTCCGCACTGCTGGCCGGATACAAGGCCATGATCTGCGATGCAGCCTGTTCGATGTCTACGAGGCTGCGTTTCCTCAACTTCAAGAAAGGATGGACGATGGCTTCGATTTTCTTGACCTCTTCCGACAAGGCAATCGGGTCCGGTGCATCATCGCGGCTCTGCAGCAGGGCCAGGGCAGCGCCGGCTTCTTCCATCATGGCCGCCTGTTCATTGCCGGCAGCGTCTCCGAGATGGCGGAGCCAGAAGAAGACAGCCGCTTTCGTATAGGCTTCCTGTTCTTCCGGGCTCGTGCAGACCATGTCGATGCGGTCGAAGCCGGTTCCGTCGGTCAGGAGCAAGGGGACGACGGCAGCGGCAGCGCGCTGCAGGGGGTAGCGTTTTTCTTCCGTACTCAGCGAAGCAAAAGCGACGTGCTTCAAATGCTTTTCATCGGCCAGATGGATGGCCTTCTTATAGGCCGACAACAATTCCCCTTCTTCACCGCGCTTGCCGCCTACCCAGTACGGCCCGACAGCGTGGATGATGAAAGGCGCCTTCAATTTATAACCCTTGGTCATGACAGCACTGCCGACGTGGCACATGCCGATCGTACGGCACGAGGCGGAAAAAGACAAGCCGCCTTTCTGATGAATCTTACTGCTGACGCTATTCGTTGGCAAGAGGGTCGAGCTGGCAGAATATACGATCCCGTCGGCCTTCCACTCCGATAAATCACCTAATACTACACGAAACTGCATCGTGGTCACACCCTTTCCAAATGGATACTCTGGTCTTATTATACCATTACTTGACAAAGGTATTAATAGCTTTCTTGAGATTTTCTACGGCATCTGCGTCGTGTTCACGGATGGCATCGATGATGCAGTGGTCGATATGGTCCTTGAGGATGACCCGGCTCACACCGGCGACGGCCGAATGGACGGCGGCCAGCTGGACCAGGACGTCGCTGCAGTCGCGGCCGTCTTCGATCATGCGCTTGATGGCTTCGACGTGGCCCGTAATGCGCGACAGGCGGTTGAGGACGCGCTTCGTTTCCGTATGGTGATGGCCGTGATGGAGGGGATGGGACGCCACGCCGGCCGGCTGTTCCTCGTCGTCGTAGACGAAATCGGCTTCGTCAGCCTCCTTGACGACTTTGATGAGATAGAACCGGTCCGTATCCATGGCGATGACGACGGAAAACCCGGCGCTGATCAATTTCTCTTCCAGGACATCGACCGGCGGCAGTACGGGCTGGCCGCCGTGGATGGCGTTGACGGCCTTGCGGGGCATATCGTGCATGATGAGCAGCGTCCCACCCGGCACCATGGCCTTATAGAGGCGACGGATGACGTCGCGGCTGTGACTGGCGATATGGGGATAAAAATTAAGGCAGCAGACGACATCATAATGTTTTTCCGGGAAATGGTATTTCAGGACATCGCCTGTCGTAAAAGTGACATTGGCCAGGTGAGAAAATTTCTCTTTGGCCACATCGATCATCTGCTGGGAATAATCGAAGCCCTCGACGGTCCCATCATCACCGGCAGCCGCCGACAAATACGGCAGGAGCACGCCTGTCCCGCAGCCGGCATCGAGTATGACCGAACCGGGCCGTATCCCTGCCAGCTCCATGAAAGACGACAAGATTTTGGCGTCGGCCTTGCGGTCGCGGTCCCAGTTCCTGGCATAATTTTCAAAAAATATATGTTCCTTATCCATAGGGATTCCCCTTTTTGATTTTATAGTAAGCAGTAGCTCGTGGTTCGTGGCTCGTGGTTCGTGGCTCGTGGTTCGTGGCTCGTGGTTCGTGGCTCGTGGCTCGTGGCCCCTACGAAACACGAACTGCTAAAAAAGAGACTGTCGCACAAAAGCTGTTGCTATCATGCGTGGTCCCTATCTCTTTATAGTTCGGAGTTTGTAGTTTGCAGAGAAAAGCTTTAAATTTAAAGCCATCCGCTAACCACTAACAACTAGCCACTAATCACTTAAAAGGGCTTGTCGTCATACGACAAGCCCTTTTTACATGGTGCGGTTGGGGGGACTTGAACCCCCATGAACTTTCGTTCACTACCCCCTCAAAGTAGCGCGTCTGCCATTCCGCCACAACCGCATATAAAATTGTTAAAAAAAGAATATGGCGACCCCGATCAGATTTGAACTGACGATCTTCGCCGTGACAGGGCGACATGTTAAACCGCTACACCACGGGGCCGTTTCACCATTGTATCAGCACGGAGTGCCTCAACGAAAACTATTCTACCATGACACGGCATTTTTGGCAAGTCTTTTTTTATCTTTTTTTCCAATAATTCCGAAAATCCCTCTATGTTATCGGCTACATTTGATGTATAATATAGCCGGTATGCTTTGTTTACACCGTTTTTACAAAGAGATTAAGAGAGGATAGAACAAACAACATGGTTCATGCAACGAAGGCAATCAGCAAATGTCGTCATCGGCTCCTGCCGCTGCTTATCATCTTCGCCGTAGTCTACGGCTTCTGCTTTGAATGGCAGTTTCTCGTCTCCCTGGGCATGGGTCCCGACAATATCGAAGACATGACGTTCGGCCTGCTGCCCGGCGTCGGTGCTGTCGTCCTGTCCCTGGCCCTGTACTGGAAGCACTTGTCACCAGGCGCCATCATCCCGCCGGCCCTCATCGGCCTGGGCTGGATCATTACGGGCCCTTACTTGAGTTACATTTCCCTGATCAATACGAATACGATTTACTTGAACAATATATATGATATATATGTAGGACTATACTTTTTTGCTATCTTTTTCTGCCTGAACATGATTGTCCGGCAGTATCTCCCCCACAAAATCGGGGCCGTCTTCATGACCCTCGTCCAGTTCGCAGCGTTCTTCATCATTTTGCTGCAGTGGGTCTACTATTTCCTCTACAATTCGTCGATCACCACGTCCGGCGCCCTGCTCATCTTCCAGACGGGACCGGCAGAAACGCTGGAATACTTCCACTCCCTGGGCCTGTTCAAGGTAGCCGCCATCGCCGTCGCCCTGGCCCTGATCCTGGGAGCCCTGTTCCTCTTGAACTATCGCCAGAACATCCTGCCCCGGACACACGTCTACCGCAAGATCATCCCCCTGGCTTCGCTGCTGCTCATCATCGCCCCGTCTGTCGGCGCCTTGAGCGAAGAAATCTTCCCGGAAGCCTTCCCGATCCGGACCTTCATCGACACGCACGACTACATGCAGCGCTCGGCTTTATATGCCGAAAACCACGACGAAAAATACAATGCCCTCCAGGCCGTCCAGCTCCATCCGGCCGACTATCCCAACACGGTCATCGTCGTCATCGGCGAATCGGAAACGCGGACGCTGATGAATGCCTACAATCCGGACCACGTGCCCAATACACCGTGGCTGACGGCGATGAAATCGAATCCGGACTTCACGCTGTTCACCAACGCCTACAGCTGCGTCTGGTACACGGTCCCCGTCCTGGAACACGCCCTGACGGAATCGAATTTCTACAACGATAAGCCTTTCAACGAATCCATTTCCATCATCGACATGGCCAAGAAGGCCGGCTATAAGACCTACTGGTTCAGCAACCAGGGCTCCGTCGGCGTCGCCGATACACCGATTACGCTGGTTGCCAACACAGCCGACGTCTCCGAATGGGTCGACCGGGACCTGAAAGAATCGACCCTGGACGGCGCGCTCCTGCAGTTCCTCAAACGCGTCGATCCGAAGGAAAAGAACTTCGTCGTCCTCCACGTCATGGGCAGCCACATCGAATACCGCAACCGCTACCCGAAAGAGTTCCAGAAATTCAACGACGGCAAGATTAACCAGGAAGCCGACTTCGACAACACCGTCCTCTATACGGACTGGGTCCTGTCGCAGATTTACGACTACGCCCGGGATAACCTCAACCTCGACGCCATGATCTACTTCTCCGATCACGGCAGCGATCCCGACGTCGCCCGCCAGCCAGACAGTGCCAGCTTCAAAGTCCTGCGCATCCCCATGTTCTGCTACTTGTCTGAAGGCTACCAGAAGCGCAATCCCGACGTCGTCAAAGCCATCAAGGCCAATAAGGACAAGTATTTCACCAACGACCTGGAATACGAATTCATCTGCGGCGTCCTCAACATGGAATCGCCGAACTACGACCCGACCATGTCCATCGCCTCGTCCAAATGGAGCATGGAACGGAAAGACCTGAAGACCCGCTTCGGCAAGACCAGCCTCATGGAAGACACGGAATACTAGTAGGGGCCGGCCTGTTAAGGCGGCCCGCAGTTCGCAGGCCGCAAAGGGCGTCCCGCTTGCGGGAATCCCCTGAACCGCTTTCACAGGCCGCTGTCGTACGAAGGTTTCTGCCATCATGCATGATTCCTTTCTCTTTAATGTTTGATGTATGATGTTTGAAGCGATAGCTTTAAATTTAAAGCCATCTGCTAACAACTAACTGCTAGCCGCTAACCACTTTAAAGGGCTTGTCGTCGTGCGACAAGCCCTTTAGTCAAACCTCCCTCATAATGGTATAATAGACATATACCATTATGAGGGAGGTTTTTTTATGGAACATGCTTGTGTCGCAGCGGGGTTATTTCCCCATCCGCCGATTATGCTGCCGGAAATCGGCGGCGATGAACTGCGAAAGATAGACGCCACGGTCCGGGCCGTACAGGCGGCTGCCCGCTTGATCATCAGCCAGAAACCGGAAACATTGGTCATCATGTCGCCTCATAACTACGTCTTCCCCGACGGGGCAACGCTCGTGGAAACGCCCCGCCTCTACGGCAACCTCGACGCTTTCGGCTATCCGGAGCTGGCCATGGATGTCCGCACCGATATGGACCTGGCCGAAGAAATCTTTGAAACAGCCACGCCCAAGACCGACGTATACCGACTCGATGCCGCCTGGAGCGACCGCTTCGGCCATCCCCTCTACGTCGACCAGGGCACTTTCGTCCCCTTATATTACCTTCGCCAGGCCGGCTTCACGGGCCAGGTCGTCCTCATGGCGCCGCGCTTCGACGACTATGACAGCATGAGCCTCTTAGGCGATCTCGTCGTCCAGGCCGCTGCCCGACTGGGCCGGCGCATCGCCATCATCGCATCGGGCGACTTGTCGCACCGTCTCCTGCCCGGTTCGCCGAACGGCTACACGCCGAAAGGGGCCATCTTCGACAAGACCGTCATGGAGGCCCTGCAAAAACAGGACCCGGCCATCTTAAAGACTATGAGCCGCAGCCTCATCGACGAAGCCGGCATGTGCGGCCTGCCGTCGGTGTATTTCCTCTTCGGCGCCCTGCGCCATTTCCGCCCGGTCATGCCGATTTATTCCTATGAAGGGCCCTTCGGCGTCGGCTATGGCGTCGCCCTGTACCTGCCGGAAGGCCAGGAAAAACGGGCTGAAAAACCGGCTGTCGCCGACATCCGCGTCCGCCTGGCCCGGGAAAGCATCTCGTACTACCTGACGCACCATGCCTTCATGAACGTACCCAAATACCTGCCTGAAGACCTGCAGGACAAGGCCGGCGCCTTCGTGTCCCTCCACAAGGGAAGCCGCCTGCGCGGCTGCATCGGCACCTTCCTGCCCATGCAGATGAATATTGCCAGTGAAATCATCCACAACGCCGTATCGGCTGCGACGCGGGACCCGCGCTTCTACCCGGTCAGCCTGGACGAACTGAAAGACATCGATATTTCCGTCGACGTCCTGGGCCAGCCCGAAGCCGTAGCTTCACCAGCCGACCTGGATTCCAAGAAGTACGGCGTCATCGTCATGAGCCATGCCCAGACGGGCCTCTTACTGCCCGACCTGGAAGGCGTCGACACGGTCCAGCAGCAAATCGCCATTGCCAAGGAAAAAGCCGGCATCCCGCCTCAGGTCCAGCCTGACCTCTACCGCTTCACCGTCACGCGCTATAAGTAGGTGAGACCATGGAAGCCGCCTATTATGAAATCGATTCAACCGGCTGGGCTGCCTGCCGTCTCTGTCCCCATCACTGCCACATCGCCCAGGGCCATCGCGGCCGCTGCCAGACCCGCTATTACGATGGCAGGAACCTCCAGGCCCTGAACTACGGCCAATGCACGGCCATCGCCCTGGACCCTATCGAAAAGAAGCCCCTCTATCGCTTCCATCCCGGTTCCGCCATCCTGTCCCTGGGCTCGTGGGGCTGCAATTTCACCTGCCCCTTCTGTCAGAACTGGCAGATTTCCCAACAGGAAGCGCCCTTCCGGGAACTGACGCCGGAACAAGCTCTGGCCCTGGCCCGGCACTACAGGGCCGACGGCAGCATCGGTCTGGCCTACACCTACAACGAACCGACCTTGAGCTATGAATTCATCATCCAGACGGCCCGTCTCGTCCATGAAGCCGGCCTGGTCAACGTCATGGTCAGCAATGGCTATATCGAAAAAGAACCGCTCCAGGCCCTGCTTCCCTATATCGACGCCTGGAATATCGACCTCAAGGGATTTTCCCAGGACTTCTATCAGTCCCTCTGCGGAGCGTCCCTCCAACCCGTGCTGGACACGATCGAAGCGGCCGCTGCCGTAAGCCATGTCGAAGTGACGACGCTGGTCATTCCCGGCGAAAACGATGACCCGGCCCAGATGGACGCCGAAGCCCGCTGGCTGTCATCCATTTCGCCGGACATCCCCCTGCACCTGACCCGCTATTTCCCGCAGTACCACTGGTCTGCGCCGATGACACCCATAGCAGCGCTGAAACAGCTGCAGGCAGCAGCCAGCCCTTATCTCCACTACGTCTATCTGGGCAATGTATAGTCCGCAGCTATAACTTCAGGTTAAACGATTATCATAAAGTTCACGCTTGCGCACTGTTTTGAACATGATATAATAAAGTACAGTTTATTTTTAATTTTAAAAAAGAAGTGGTGGTAAAGAATGGCATTAAAAGAATTTACTTTTAATATTGGTGAAACTACGCAGACTGTCAAGCTCCCGGAAGAACACATTGTCGGGGTCATGGAAGGGAAACACGTCCCTGCCGTCAAACAGGCGACGATCGACTGCATGCGTCATCCTATCGGCAGCGCCCCGTTGCAGGAAAAAGTCCAGAAAGGCGATAAGGTCTGCCTCGTCGTCGCCGACGTCACCCGCACGTGGAACCATTCCAATCAATTCCTCATCTACATCATCGACGAACTGAACCTGGCCGGCATCCCCGATGACGACATCTGCATTGTCTTCGCTCAGGGTTCGCACCGCGCCCAGACGCCGGAAGAAGACGTCCGCGTCTGCGGTGAAGAAGTCGTCCGCCGCATCAAGACCTATCAGCACGACTGCATGGATCCGACTCTCGTCGACTTCGGTACGACCAAGCTCGGCACACCATTGAAACTCAATAAACACGTCGTCGACGCCGACAAAGTTATCATCGTCGACGGCATTACGACCCATCTCTTTGCCGGTTACGGCGGCGGCCGCAAGCTCATCCTGCCGGGCGTCTCCGGTTTTGAAACGATCCAGCGCAACCATTGCCACGCTTTAGCTGACGAATTCGGCGACGGCATCAATCCCAAGACGCGGGCCCTCAAGATCGACGGCAACCCGCTCAACGATGACATGGTCGAAGCCTGCAGCAAGATCAATCCGTGCTTCCTCGTCCATTCCGTCATCAACGGCGACGGTGAAATTTGCCGCATGGTCGGCGGCGACTGGTACGAAGCATGGCGGGCCGGCACGGAAGCCGTCCTCGACATCCAGCGCGTCCCGATGAAAGAAAAATCGGACGTCGTCATCGCCTGCGCCGGCGGTTATCCCAGCGACGTCAGCCTCTACCAGGGCTGCAAATGCTACGATCCGGCTGAAATGGCTGTCAAAGACGGCGGCATCATCATCGCCATCATGGAAGCCCGGGACATCAAAGAACCGGCCATCTACATGGACAGCTTCAAATACGACACGATGGAAGACATGGAAAAAGCCCTGCGGGCACACTTCACTATCCCCTTCTTCGTCGCCTTCAACCTCTTCTGCCTGACTCATAAGGACACGGTCATCCTGGTCACACTGCCGCGTAACTTCAACGACATCCGCCGCACTGGCCAGATTCCGGTCGAAACCGTCCAGGAAGCATGGGACCTGGCACAGCAGAAACTGAAAGAACAGGGCAAAGACAAGGACTACGCCATCAACATCATGCCCCATGCCACCAAAATCATGCCGATTTTACAGGACAAATAACCTCATTATTGGTCCCGTAGGGGACGTCCTTTGGGCGTCCCGCCTAATTCCATAACCCGTAGGGGGCGCACGAAGGCTTTTACCATCATGAAAGGCCCCTTTCTCCTGAAAGTTTGTAGTACAGAGTTTGTAGAAGAGGGCTTTAAATTTAAAAGCCTTCACTAAAAACTACAAACTTAATACTCAAAAAGGCGCTGTCTTTATGCGACAGCGCCTTTTGATGTCCTATCCCAAGTCTCTCCTCATAGGAGAGCTGTCAGCGCAGCTGACTGCGAGATTGCTTTTTGAATCACCGTGCAGGTTACGGGATTTTCACAAGCGGGTTCGAAAATGCAACCTCTCCGGCCTTTCAGGCCACCTCCCCTATCAGGGGAGGCCTGCGGACTGCGACCTGCGACCTGCGGACCGCGCCCCCCATTATTCCCAAAGGCTATACGCATCTATTATTTAATGCGCAAATAACATAATATATTTTCGTATACCTCATGACAAGCGTAAAATCCTATGCTATAATATAGCCAAGAGATGCGAAAGGAATCGCAAGTAAGTTGCTTCCTTTGTAAGCGCATTAGAAAGGGGGGAGTCCAGTGGAAATAGAGAAAGTAGAACATGCCGCCGGCGGTAAGGGGTACATCTTGAAGAGAAAACTTCTGAGCGCCACCGAGCTGAAAGACAAGGTAGGTATGTTCGCCGAAATCACATTGAAACCTGGATGTTCCTTAGGCTATCACGTTCACAGTGACAACGCAGAAGCATATTACATCCTTTCCGGAGAGGGAGAATATGACGACAACGGAGAAATCCGGACCGTTAAACCAGGAGACGTTACTTACACATCAGATGGTAAGGGTCACAGCTTGGAAAACAAAAGTCAGAACGATTTAGTTTTCATTGCGTTGATCATTAACAACTAAATAATGTCCATAGGATCAGCAAGCGTTCGTCGATGAACATTACGAATTAACTTATCTTGATTGAAGTGCTTCGAACTTTTCGAATGGGTGTGATGTTTTTCAAATAGGTTAGTCTAGTAAATCCAAGCGCAACGAACGATTATTGTTTCAACATTTTTGTACGAGGTTAAAGTAACCAGAACCAAAAACGAGATGAATATGAATCCTATAACGTAGAGGACCGGTAGACATATGTCGCGTGTGTATCGGTCCTTTTACGTGTTTTTTTTACCTGACTTGTCCCTTCTCCATTGACAGAAACCGTCCCCTCTTCTATAATATACTAAAATGGTATTCTATAGAATTCGTTTAGATTTATCAAAGGGGGAGACAATTATGTCCAACGAATCTCAAGACCGGGTCCAAGAACAAGCCCGGGAAGCCATCCGCGGCAGCCAGGGCCAGCATCGCGGCCGTCAATTCGCCTTGTGGATGGGCGCCTTGATCATCGGCGCCATCTTAGGCTGGCTCGGCATTCCGGCACTGAACCAATTATTTGATTTCATTGCAACAGTTTTCACGCGCTTATTCCAGTTCATTGCCGTACCGACTATCGCCTTAGCCGTCATTACTACTTTATCGGCGCTGGGAGCCAAAAAAGAAACGGGCCGCATCTTCGCCCATGCCGTCACGTACACGCTCTTGACGACGATCTGTGCCGCTGCCATCGGCCTGGTCCTCTATCTCTGGATCGCCCCGGGCAACCTGCCGGTAGACCTCATCAATTCCGGCGTTTCCAATGTCCCGCAGAAATTGGAAAAAGTCACCTATTACGACCACTTCCTGTCGGTCATCCCGAATAACATGCTCCAGCCGTTCTTGTCGGGCAACGTCCTCTCGGTCATGCTCATCGCTGCTGCTGTCGGCCTGGCCCTGGCCTTCATGCCTAAGACAGAAAACCGCGCCGTCCTCCTGAAAGGCCTCCTGGGCTTACAGGAAGTCCTGTTCACCCTCATCCGTGCCCTGCTCTGGATTTTGCCTATCGGCATCCTGGCTTTCTCGGCACAGCTGTCGGCTCAGATTGAAGCCGGGGTCATCGTCGGTGCCCTGGGTAAATATACTCTGGTCATCCTCGGCGGCAACCTCATCCAGTTCTTCATCGTCCTGCCGATTTTCCTGGTCCTCCGCGGCCTCAATCCGATTTACGTCTTCCGCAAGATGGCTCCGGCCATTGCCGTCGCCCTGTTCACCAAGAGCTCGGCCGGTACCCTGCCGGTCACCCTGGCTTCGGCTGAACAGCGCCTCAACGTCCATCCCCAGGTATCGCGCTTCGTCCTGCCGATCTGCACGACCATCAACATGAACGGCTGTGCCGCCTTCATCCTGGTCACATCCCTGTTCCTCATGCAGAACGGCGGCTTCGACCTTTCCATGGGCACCATGATTGCCTGGCTCTTCGTCGCCGTCCTGGCTGCCATCGGCAACGCCGGCGTCCCCATGGGCTGCTACTTCCTGACTTTGTCGCTCATGTCCGGCATCGGTGCGCCTATCGGCATCATGGGTATCATCCTGCCGATCTACACCATCATCGACATGATCGAAACAGCCGAAAACGTCTGGTCCGACTCGGCCGTCTGTGCCATGACCGACCACGACTTAGCTTCTGAACTCGATGCCCAGCCGGCACCGGCTCAGCATTAAGAGCGTAAAAAAACCGCTGTCTTAAAGACGGCGGTTTTTTTTAGTTGTTAGGGGCTAGCATAACTGTTAGCCGCGAATGGTAGCTTCTTTCATGGCTTTGACGTAGTCATAGATGTGCGGAGCCGCATCGTCGCCGTATTTAGCGATGATTTTGACAATGGCACTGCCGACGATGACGCCGTCAGCGACGCGGCCGATTTTTTCGGCCTGTTCCGTCGTGTTGATGCCGAAACCGACGACACACGGTACGTCTGTGACTTCTTTAGCCGTATCGATGATTTCCTTGAGGTCCGTCTTGATTTCCGTCCGCGTCCCCGTGACGCCCAGGGAGGAAACGATGTACAGGAAGCCTTCGCCGACTTTAGCGATTTTCTGGATACGGTCTTTCGACGTCGGCGCGATCATGGAGATGATGTCGATGCCATGGGCCTTAGCGGCAGCGGCACATTCATCGCGTTCTTCAAAGGGCATATCGGGGATGATGATGCCGTCCATGCCGGTTTCCTGGCAGCGGGCAAAGAATTTTTCAGCGCCGTAATGGAAGACGGGATTGAGATAGGTCAAAAAGACCAGGGGAATCTGCGTTTCCTTGCGGACCCGTTCGACCAGGGCAAAGACGTCGTCAATGCGCGTCCCTGCTT
>OCMC01000677.1_pt1 | contig 12420 bp, 10 predicted proteins | sample 1538951 | NCBI WGS metagenome assembly OCMC01 (sample SAMN04168656, study PRJEB22393) | human gut metagenome | biome: human gut microbiome; feature: stool | host: Homo sapiens | collected 2014-03-17 | reverse complement strand
TGAGCCGGGGGTCTCCCAGGGTCTCCACCGTGAGCTTCTGGGTGAGGCCGTGGTGTGCAAGTCCGGCCGTCAGGGCCGCAAACGCGGGCTCGAGGCCTTCGGGCGCGAAAAGCTCGAAGACGCGCGGGCGCACCTCGGGTGCGAGGGCCCGAAGTTCGGGATCCGTGCGCAGGGCGTGCATGACGTCTTCGCGCAGGCTTCCGAGCTCGAGTCCTCGAGCGACGAAAGCCCCGAGGGACTCGGGGCTTTCGGTCTGCATCCGGGTGCGAAGCTCCGCGAGGAGTTCCGCAGCCCGGCTGCGTCGGATCGAGTCGAGTCGATCCATGGGCTTCTTAGTTGCCCGATTCCGGACGCATGTGCGGGAAGAGCAGCACGTCGCGGATCGTCGGGGCGTCGGTGAGGAGCATGATGAAGCGGTCGATGCCGACGCCGCAGCCGGCGGTCGGGGGCAGGCCGTACTCGAGGGCGCGGATGTAGTCGGCGTCGTAGTACATGGCTTCGTCGTCACCGTGGCTCTTCGCATCGGCTTGGGCCTTGAAGCGGGCGGCCTGATCGTCCGGGTCGTTGAGCTCGGAGAAGCCGTTGCCGAGTTCGCGGCCGGCGATGAAGAGCTCGAAGCGTTCCGTCACGTCGTGGTTGGCGTCGGAGGCGCGGGCGAGCGGGGAGATCTCCGTCGGATAGTCGATGATGAAGGTCGGCTGGATGAGCTTGGCTTCGGTCGTCTCCTCGAAGAGGGCCATCTGCAGGGCGCCGAGGCCGACGTAGTCGGGCTGCGGCTCGCCGAGACGGACGAGTTCGGCGCGCAGGAAGGCTTCGTCGGCGAGCTGTTCGGTCGTGTAGTCGGGCGAGTACTTGAGGATGGCTTCAACCGGGGTGAGGCGGTCGAAGGGCTTCTCGAGGTCGATCTCATGCCCCTGGTAGGGCAGGATGGCGGAGCCGGTGGCTTCGCGGGCGGCCGTGCGGAGAAGGTCTTCCGTGAACTGCATCTGGTCGCGGTACGTCCAGTACGTGCAGTAGAACTCCATCATCGTGAACTCGGGGTTGTGACGGACGGAGACGCCTTCGTTGCGGAAGTTGCGGTTGATTTCGAAGACGCGCTCGAAGCCGCCCACGACGAGGCGCTTCAGATAGAGTTCCGGCGCGATGCGCAGGTACATGTCCATGTCGAGCGCATTGTGGTGCGTGATGAACGGCTTGGCGTTGGCGCCGCCCGGAATCGGGTGGAGCATCGGCGTCTCGACCTCGAGGAAGCGGTGCGCGAGCATGAAGCTGCGGATCGCGGCGATGGCCTTGGAGCGGACGAGGAAGCGGTTGCGGGAGTCCTCGTTCATGATGAGGTCGACGTAGCGCTGGCGGTAGCACATTTCGGTGTCGACGAGACCCTTGTGCTTGTCGGGCAGCGGACGGATGTTCTTCGTCATGAGGCGAAGCTCATGGGCACGGATGGAGAGTTCGCCGGTCTTCGTGCGGAAGAGCGTGCCCTTGACGGCGACGATGTCGCCGAGGTCGAACGTCTCGCCTTGCCATGATGCGCTTGAGCATCATGCGGCCGGAGCAGGCCACTTCGGGCTTGAGCTCCTCGAGCTCTTCGGCGGTGGCGTCCTGGTACTTGGCGCGGATGTCGCCGAAGAGGTCCGTGCGAACGAAGTCGTTCGGATAGGCGACGCCGGCTTCGCGCAGGGCGGCGAGTTTGGCGCGGCGCTCGGCGATGATGTGGTTTTCTTCTTCCGCCAACTGCTGGGCGGTTTCCTGGTTCTGAGTCTGTTCGGACATTTTGTGTTCCTGTGGTGAGGCCGCGGCGGACGTGCCGTCGCGGCCTTCCTAGAAGCGGATCGTGTCTCAGGCGGCGGCGACGCCGTTCTTCAGAGACGCTTCGATGAACTGGTCGAGATCGCCGTCAAGCACGGCGCCCGTGTTGCCGGTTTCGACGTTCGTGCGGAGGTCCTTCACGCGGGACTGGTCGAGCACGTAGCTGCGGATCTGGTGACCCCAGCCGATGTCGGACTTGCTCTCCTCGAGCTTCGTCTGCTCTTCCATGCGCTTGCGCATCTCAAGCTCGTAGAGCTTGGCCTTGAGCTGCTGCATGGCCTTCTCGCGGTTGCGGTGCTGGGAGCGGTCGTCCTGACAGATCGTGATGATGCCCGTCGGAATATGGTGGATTCGGACGGCGGACTCCGTCTTCTGAATGTGCTGACCGCCGGCGCCCGATGCACGGAAGACGTCCACGGAGAGGTCGGCGGGGTTGATCTCGATTTCGATCGAGTCGTCGACTTCAGGGTAGACGTACACGGACGTGAAGGACGTGTGGCGGCGGGCGTTCGAGTCGAACGGGCTCTTGCGCACAAGGCGGTGGATGCCGGTTTCGGTGCGAAGCGTGCCGTAGGCCCATTCGCCCTCGATGTAGAGCGTGCAGGACTTGATGCCGGCGACTTCGCCCGGGCTTTCTTCTTCAAGGGTGACCTTGAAGCCCTTGCGTTCGGCGTAGCGCATGTACATGCGTTCGAGCATGCTCGCCCAGTCCTGGGCCTCGGTGCCGCCTGCGCCTGCCTGGATTTCCAGGTAGCAGTTGGCTGAGTCCATCGGCTGGTTGAACATGCGCTTGAATTCGAGCTGAGCAACCTCCTTCTCGATTTCCTCGACGTCCTGGCCCACGGCTTCAACCGTGTCCCAGTCTTCTTCGGCCATCGAGAGTTCGAAAAGCTCGGCAGCATCGTTGATGCCCGAGGTGAGCTTGTTGAAGCTGCCGACGATGTCGTCGAGGAGCTTCTTTTCCTTGCTCACTTCCTGAGCATGCTTGGGATCGTTCCAGAGATCCGGGTTCTCAACCTCGCGGTTGACTTCTTCGAGACGGCGCGCTTTGCGATCGACGTCAAAGATACCCCCGAAGTTCGGTCAGACGGCGCGTAAGGTCGTCCGTAAGGTTCTGGATCTGGTTGATGCGTTCGACTTCCATCATGTAACTCTGCTTTTTGTAGGGGTGGAAAAGGAATGGCCGCACCCGATCAGGGCGTTCGCTGGAGGCGAAGCGCGGAGTGCGGCTGAAGAATCAATCAATTATAAGGCGAAAGCGCCTGCGGTTTTTGCCGCAGGCGCCCTCAAAAGTGCACGAAAGCCTTGGAAAATCAAAGCTCTGCGGCCTCGATGACGAGCTGCACGCTCCTTCTGCCCATGAACTCGTTGATGTTCGGGCGATAGGCGAGGCGCACCATGCCGGGGAGCGTCTCCGTGTGGCGGAAGAAGATCGCGTCGAAGCGCTGGCCGCCGAGTTCGAGGATGAGCTTGGTGTGGGCGTCCTTCACGAGGCTCTGGCGCACGACGCGGAACTCGTTCGCAAAGACGGGCGCGTCGAAGCCCTGGCCCCAGATCTGGCTGTCGATCGCCTGCACGAGGCGCTCGGTGATCTCGTCGGGGGCGAGGCCGCCGTCCGTGTAGATCACGCGCTCGAAGACGGAGGCGTCGACCATGCTCCTGACGGCCTTCTCGAAGGCGTCGCGGAAGGCGGGCAGGTCGTCCTCGCTCCTGAGCGTGAGGCCTGCGGCCATGGCGTGGCCGCCGAAGCGGAGGACGGCGCCGGGCAGGGCCTTCGAGACGAGGTCGAGCGCGTCGCGCAGGTGTACGCCCGCGATCGAGCGGCCCGAACCCTTCAGCGCGCCGTCGTCCGTGGGCGCGAAGACGATCGTCGGACGGTTGACCTTTTCCTTGAGGCGGGAGGCGACGAGGCCCACGACGCCCTCGTTGAAGCGGCCGTCGTAGAGCGTGAGCGTCGCAAGGCTGTCGACGTTGCAGCACGAGAGCGCGGTCTCGGCCGCCTGCTGCATCTCCGTCTCGAGCTCCTGACGGGCGGCGTTGAAGTCGTTGAGGCTGCGTGCATAGTCGAGCGCGACGACGGGATCATCGGCAAGGAGGCACTCGATGCCGTTTTCCATCGTGTCGAGACGACCCGCCGCGTTGATGCGGGGCCCGAGCGCAAAGCCGAAGTCGCGCACGCCCGCGGCCTCGGGCTTCTTGCCCGCGACGGCGAAGAGCGCGCTGATGCCTGCGTGCGTGCGGCCGAGCCTGATGCGGTTGAGGCCCTGGGCGACGAGGATGCGGTTGTTCTTGTCGAGCTTCACGACGTCGGCGACGGTGCCGAGTGCGACGAGGTCGACGAGGGCGTCGAGCCTGGGCTGGGTCTGCTGCGTGTAGACGCCTCGCTCGCGAAGCAGCGCCCTGAGGGCGAGGAGCACGTAGTACATGACGCCCACGCCCGCAAGGGCCTTCGAGGGGAAGGCCGAGTCCGCGAGGTTCGGGTTCACGATGCAGACGGCGGGCGGAAGCTCGGCGCCGGGCAGATGGTGGTCGGTGACGATGACGTCGATGCCGAGCTCCGCGGCATGGCGCACGGCTTCGGCGGAGGAGACACCGTTGTCGACGGTGAGGAGCACGTCGGGGCGCGGCGTGCGTGCGGCGAGCAGGTCGACCACGGCGCAGGAGAGGCCGTAGCCGTGATGGACGCGGTGCGGCACGAAGTAGTCGGCCTTCACGCCCATCATGCCGAGTCCTCGGATCGCCACGGCGCAGGCGGTGGCGCCGTCGCAGTCGTAGTCGGCGACGACGGTCACGCGTTCTCCGCGCTCACGCGCGAGCGCAAGGCGTTCGGCGGCCTCGCGGGTGCCCTCGAGCATGGCGGGCGGCAGCATCGACTTCCAGTCCTGGGCGAGCTCGGAGGCGTCCCTGATGCCGCGTGCGGAAAGCGCACGTGCGACGGGCGGCAGGTAGCCCTCTTCATGGAGGCGTCGCGCGGCCTCAAGATCGAATTCACGGTTGAGGATGCGGGTCATTGCACGGCTCCTTCATAGCGGTCGGGGCACCAGGCGGCGGGTTCGACGGAGGACTTCCTGCGGAAGAGCCTCTCCATGAGGCCGGCTTCGGCGGGGGCGAGCGTGGCGGCGCCCGTCTCGCCGAAGGCGACGACGAGGACGTCGTCGGCTTCGAATCTCTTTGCGTCCTCCCTGTAGGAGGCGGCCTTGCGGGCGACCTCGGGCAACGCGCGGGCCCAGGCCTCCCAGTCGCGTGCGAGCCAGGCGGGGTAGAGGTCCTCGATCACGGCGACGACGTCGCCGTGGGGCGCCTCGGGCCAGCGGCCCGTGTCCCTGCCGATGCGTTCGATGAGGATGCCTGCGGCATTGGCCCAGCCGCGGACGGCGGCGTCGTCGGAGGCGACGCTGCGGATGAGCGTGGGCGGGAAGAAGAGCTCCTCGTGTCCGCCGCCCGAAATCCAGAGGGCGTCGACGGCGTGCCTGCCTGCGGCGCGGCGGGCGGCGTTGACGGGATGGTCGGCGAGAATGGCGCGGACCTCCCTGAGGAGCCCCTTCACCTCTTCGGCGGCTTCGCCCTCGACGGGCGCCTCGTCCAGCATGAGGCCCGGGAGCGCCATGGCGGGCGCCGTGGTGACGGCCCAGTCCTCGCGACGCGTCAGGAACCAGCTCGTGTCCCAGATCTGAACGCGAAGGCCCGCCTTCAGGAAGACGGGCTCGATGGCGAACGTGAGCTCCATGAATTCGCGCTCCTCGAGTTCGGGGCGTTCGGCGAGAACGTGGCCGTTTTCGAGCGAGAGCGGCGTGAGGCACCAGAGTTCGGGCGCCTGCTCGCGGCCTCCGAGGGAGAGCCAGCGCCAGGGCGCCTCATGGGGCGTGGAATTGCGGCGCGTGATCACGCGCCAGAGCCAGGAAAGGTGCGGGGCGCGGCGGTAGCAGCCTGCGTCGAGCACCTGTGCGACGACCTGTCCCGCGCCTTCGCCGAGGCTCGAGAGCGCACGTGCGGACGCCTCGGGGAGCGAGGACAGGATGCGCTGCGCCTCGCCTTCTGGCAGGCGGGCGCCGGGAATGAGAATGAAAGCTTTCGACATAGTTTGAGCATTGTAACGGGAGGAGGACAGGCTAGAATGGAAACCTTCCCAACTCCTCACCTTGTCAGCCCGTGAAAATTCCGTTTGAACTGACCATCGGCCTCACCTACACGCGAGCAGGACGCAGGGGACGCCGCAAGGACCGCTTCCTTTCGTTCATCTCCGGCATGTCCGTCGCATCGATCGCGCTCGGCGTGGCCGCGCTCATCATCGTGCTCTCCGTCATGAACGGCTTCCAGAAGGAGGTCCGCGACCGCATGCTCGGCGTCATCCCGCACATCGAGATCACAAACGGCATGGGTCCCATGACCGACTGGAGGAGCGTCGCCGCCGACGTCATGAAGAATCCCGAGGTGGTTGCGGCCGCGCCCTACGTGCAGGGACAGGGCCTGCTCAACTCGGGCAGCGTCGTTCGCGGCGCGATGGTCAAGGGCATCGATCCCGAGACGGAACCCGGCGTGAGCGACATCTCGCAGCACCTTGAGCGCGTCGAATCGCTCGACGTCCTCAAGCCCGGCAGCTTCGGCATCCTGCTCGGACGCGACCTCGCCCATGCGCTGCGCGTGCGTCCCGGCGACCGCGTCTCGATGATGGTGCCGCAGGGCAGCGTCACGCCCGCGGGCCTCGTGCCCCGCATGAAGCAGTTCACGGTGCTCGGCTACCTGTCTTCTGGCCACTATGAATATGACAGCACGATGGCGCTCGTCAACATGCAGGACGCCGCCGCGCTCTTCCGCACGGGCGGTCCCCAGGGCCTTCGCGTGCGCGTCACCGACATGGATCTTGCGCCCTCCGTCGCCCGCTCGCTCGCCAGGACGCTGCCGCCCGGCGCCTACGCCTCCGACTGGTCGAGGCAGAACCGCACCTGGTTCGCGGCCGTTCAGGTCGAGAAGCGCATGATGGGCATCATTCTCTTCCTGATCGTCCTCGTGGGCGCCTTCGGGCTCGTCTCCTCGCTCGTGATGACCGTCAAGGAGAAGCAGGCCGACATCGCCATCCTCAGGACGCTCGGTGCGAGCGAGGGCGCGATCATGCGCATCTTCGTCATCCAGGGCACGATCGTCGGCATCGTCGGCGTGGCCTTCGGCGTCGCATCGGGCCTGCTCGTCGCCGAGAACGTCGGCGCGATCGTGAGCACGATCGAGGGGATCTTCAATGTCGAGTTCCTCCCGAAGTCGATCTACTTCATCTCCGACATGCCGTCCGATCCGAGGATGTCCGACATCATTCCGATCGCGCTCTTCTCCTTCCTGCTGAGCCTCGCGGCCACGCTCTATCCGAGCTGGCGCGCGGCCCGCACCCAGCCTGCGGAGGCACTTCGCTATGAATAAGGAACTTGCCGTCGAGGTCGCGGGCCTCGTCAAGGTCTATCACGACGGCGACCATCCCGTCCCCGTCCTCTCCGACGTCACCTTCAGCGTGGCCCGCGGGGAGACCGTCGCGATCCTCGGCTCGTCGGGCTCGGGCAAGTCGACCCTGCTGCACGCCGTGGGCGGGCTCGACACGATCGATTCGGGAGAGGTTCGCGTGGCGGGCACGAGCCTCTCGGGGCTTTCCCAGAAGGCGCTCGGCGAGCTTCGCAACCGCTCGCTTGGCTTCGTCTACCAGTTTCACCACCTCCTGCCCGAGTTCACGGCGCTCGACAACGTCGCGATGCCGCTCTGGATCCGCAGGGAGGATCAGGAGGCCTCGAGAGAGGAGGCCCGCAGGATGCTCGAGGCCGTGGGTCTCAGCCACCGCCTGCAGCACCTGCCCTCGCAGCTCTCGGGCGGCGAGCGCCAGCGCGTCGCCATTGCACGCGCCATCGTCACGAAGCCCGTCTGCATTCTCGCCGACGAGCCGACGGGCAACCTCGACAAGGCGACCGCCCAGGGCGTCTTCGACATCTTCCTCAAGCTCGCGCGCGACGAGGGCACGGCCATCGTGATCGTCACGCACGACGAAGGACTTGCGGCCCGCTGCGACCGCATCCTCAGGCTCGACGCGGGCGTCATCAGGGAGGCCTGACCTTGCAGGGACTCGTCGACACACACTGCCATCTGCAGGCGCCGGCCTTCGAGGCCGATCTTGTGGAGGTGGTCGCGCGCGCCCGCGCTGCAGGCGTTGCGGACATGGTGGTGTGTGCGGGCGGCTCCGACGACTGGGAGAGGACCGCCTGTGTCGCCCGTGAGCACGGGCTTGCTTACATGCTCGGCATTCATCCGCTCCTCGTTCCCAAGGCGCATGAGGAAGACCTCGAGAGGCTCTCGGCACTCGCCGAGGCATCGATGGCCGATCCGCACTTCATCGGGATCGGCGAGATCGGACTTGAGGGGCTCGTCATGACGATCGACGCACGTCAGGAGCACTTCTTCAGGGAGCAACTCAGGATTGCGGCCCGCCTCGACCTGCCGTGCTCCATTCACGTGCGAAAGAGCGCCTCGAGGCTTCTCTACCATCTGAGGCGCATCCGCGTCACGGGCGTCGTCCATGCGTTCAACGGCTCGGATGCCGAGCGGGACGCTTTCCTTGCGCTCGGCCTCAAGCTCGGGTTCGGCGGCGCCGCCACCTACGAGGGGAGCCTGAGGATCAGGCGGCATCTCGCCGAGGTGCCTGCGGACGCCTTCGTGCTCGAGAGCGATGCGCCCGACATGCCCTCGTCGGCCCGAAGGGACTCCGGAGACCTGAGGTCGGAGCCCGCCGACGTCGCCCAGACGGCTTCGCTTGCCGCCCGGCTTCGCGGCGTCACTAAGGATGAACTCTTATTTCAGTCAATCCAAACCACACAAGCCGCGTTTAAGCGGCTCAAGCTGCGCCAACTTCGTTAAGATGGATTCAGTACCCCAAAATTGGAGGCGAATCGCTCATGAAAACGAAGGACATACTCGTCTCGATCATCGGGCTCGACGAGCCCGGCATCGTGGCCGCGACGGCGGAGACGCTGACAAGACTCGGCTGCAACATCGAGCAGATGACTCAGACGACCCTCAGGGATCAGTTCACGGCCGTGTACCTCGTGAACAAGCCCGAGGACATTGAAAACAAGAACATCCGGCTGGAGATCCAGACCGCCTACGATGCGAAGAAATTTCATCTGACGGTTTCGATCCGCGACGTGGAGACGGCCGAAGGCAAGGCCGCCGCAGGCGAGCCCTTCATCGTCAGCATCTGGGGCCACGACCGCAATGACATCATCGCCACCTTCGCCCGCATCTTCGCGGAACAGCGCATCAACGTCGAGGGCCTCAAGGCCTTCCGCATCGAGGACGACCAGAGCCTTCAGGTCTTCGAGGTCGTCATCCCCGAGCAGGTCGACACCCGCTCCCTGCACCGCATCATGGGCGAGCGCGCCAAGCGCATGGGGCTGAGGCTCTCCATGCAGCACGCTGCCATTTTCGAAGCCATTCACCGCGTCCGTGTGGTTTGAGACGAAAGGAAAGCTAAAACATGTTGACTGATTCTGAAGTCCTTGCGACTTTGTCCATGCTTCGTTCTGAACACCTCGATGTCAGAACCGTCACGATGGGTATCTCGCTCTTCGACTGCGCGGCCCCCGACTTCGACACGTTCGCCTACAAGGTCCGCAGCAAGATCCTCAGGAACGCCGAGAAGCTCGTTGAAACCTGCGACATCGTCGGCGACCGCTACGGCATTCCCGTCGTCAACAAGCGAATTTCGGTGAGCCCGATGGCCACCGTCTGCGCGGGCTTCACGCGCGACCAGATGGTCGAGGCGTGCCGCGTGCTCGACGACTGCGCCAAGGACGTGGGCGTCGACTTCATCGGCGGCTTCGGTGCGCTCGTTGAAAAGGGCATGACGCCCGGAGAACGCAACCTCATCGACGCGCTTCCCGAGGCCCTTGCCACCACGGACCGCATCTGTTCCTCGATCAACGTGGGCTCGACCAAGGCCGGCATCAACATGGACGCCGTGAAGCTCATGGGCGAGCGCATCCTCGACGTGGCCGCGGCCACGGCCGACCGTGACGCCATCGGCTGCGCCAAGCTCGTCGTCTTCTGCAACATTCCGCAGGACGTGCCGTTCATGGCGGGCGCCTACCTCGGCGTGGGCGAGCCCGACGTCGTGATCAACGTGGGCGTCTCGGGTCCAGGCGTCGTCAAGAAGGCGCTTGACCGCGCCTTCGAGGCCAAGGGCGACTATCTCACGATCACGGACGCCGCCGAGGTCATCAAGCACACGGCCTACAAGGTCACCCGCGTGGGCGAGATCATCGGCAACGAGGTCGCCCAGCGCCTGAACCTGCCGTTCGGCGTGGCCGACCTCTCCCTGGCGCCGACGCCCGCCGTGGGCGACAGCGTGGGCGAGATCTTCCAGACGATGGGCCTCTCCTCGATCGGCGCTCCCGGCACGACGGCCATTCTGGCCATGCTCAACGACGCCGTGAAGAAGGGCGGCGTCTTCGCCTCCTCGCATGTGGGCGGCCTTTCGGGCGCCTTCATCCCCGTCTCCGAGGACAGCGCCATCGAGGCCGCGGCCCGCAGCGGCGCCCTCACGATGGAGAAGCTTGAGGCGATGACGAGCGTCTGCTCCGTCGGTCTCGACATGATCGCCATCCCCGGCGACACGTCCGCGGCCACGATCTCCGGCATGATCGCCGACGAAATGGCCATCGGCATGATCAACTCCAAGACCACCGCCGTGCGCATCATTCCCGTGCCCGGCAAGGGCGTCGGCGAAAAGGCCGTCTTCGGCGGCCTGCTCGGCGAAGCTGCGATCATCCGCGTGCCCGGCGGCGACTCGACGGGCTTCGTGAAGCTCGGCGGCCGCATCCCCGCGCCGATCCACTCCCTCAAGAACTGATCGGCTGAACCTGTCCGGGTCGCGGCGGACACTCCGTCCGCCTGTCGCGACGACCATTCACGGCGCCGTCCTCCTGTTTTGGAGGCGGCGCCTTTTTTTTGCTAGAAGAGAGGGTAAATACTGGTTTTGGTGGAAATTGTGCAGGGAGTGCGATACGCTATGTGGTGAGTTTCGCATGAGTACCGATATGATAAGTGGTATTGATACTGCGTGTATGATGGAAACGCGTGTGCCACAATCGTTTCGGGAATGAAGCCTTGGGGTTTGCCGTTTGTTTTTCCTATATGTCCGTACGAGCGGAACGAAGCCCGACAACGCAACCTTAAGGATGCTCCCTCATGAAAGCCAGCACCCCCATCGTCCCTTCTCTGGGCCTCAACGCCGTCCGCCTCTCACTCCTTTCCGGTGCCGTCACCGCTGCCCTTGGCGCCCCCGCAATGGCGCAGGAGAGCATGGAAATCGAGCTCGATCCCTTCGAGCATACCGTCTTCGTTCCGGGTGAGGACACGCGCGACGTTCTTGTGACGGGCGTGAGGACCGCAACGATCACGGCGGGCTTCAACAACGTCCTGATCGCCCCTCGTGTCGAGCAGGAAACGACCTTCAGGCTTCAGGGCTTCGGCGTCTCGAACGCCCTCACGGGCGTCTCGCTGGTCCTTCCCGCCGGCAAGGGTCCCGTGAACGTGCTGGCTTCGGGCGGCACAACGACCATCGTGATGGACACGTCGAACCTGCCTGAGGATGATGGTCAGGACGGCGGCTCTGGCAACGAAAATCCCGACGAAGACCTCGGTGATCTGGGTGGATTTCGTCTGCTTTCCGACGAGAATCAGGCTGATTATTCGGACGGTCAGTTCAAGGCGGGGGCGAAGCTTGTGCATGCGTTCGCAAACGGCGGGCGCGCCGCGCTTGAAACGGTGGGCAGGAACCCTCAGGACGTGCTTGTCATTGCAGGGCATCTCCACGTCACGCCAGATGTGCAGATGAGCTTCGGCGTCGAGGGCTCCGAAGAGACGAATGCCAACTTCCATCTGGGACCGTCGGCGGGCGTCGTGATCAACAAGTCGTGGTTCATGGGACTCGCCGAGGACAAGGGGGCGATCACGTTCGGCAAGGGGACGAAGGCCGTCTTTGAGAAGGGGGCCGTCTTCATCATCACGGACGGCATGGACGACCTGCGCGAACCTGAAGAGTTTGAGGCGGACGACGAGGCGCAGGAAGTGCCTGTGGAAGAGCGCCTCGTCTTTAAGGCGGTCGCGGGATCGGAGGTCACGGGCGTGGAGCACCTCGAGGGTTTTCTGACCAAGGATGGGCAGGTGTGCTCGATGAAGTTCGAGCAGACGGAGGACGGTTGGAGGGTCGTTGAGCGGGAGTGGCGCTACGAGGGGCCACTTGAGGAGGTCGTGAACGCACTGGGCGTCGAAGCCATGAAGGCCGATGCGCCTAAGGCGCTGCGCAAGGAGTTCCTCAGGAGGCAGAGCCCGAGTGAATTCGGCAAGACCATCAACTGGATGACCGAACTGATGGTGGGGGCGGGCACTTCGACGGAGATGATCAGGACGGCGGAGAACGTCGTCGAGCTCACGTCAAGGGCTGCAGTCGCCTTCGAGGACGACCAGGCCGTCAGGGTGTCCGCGAGAACAGGCTCGAGCAGGGGGCGCTTCAAGAGCGTCGATGGCAGTACAGGAGGATTCGCCGAGTGGTCGAGGGACGTGACGGGGCTTGACCTCGAG
>OCMC01000665.1_pt1 | contig 12665 bp, 10 predicted proteins | sample 1538951 | NCBI WGS metagenome assembly OCMC01 (sample SAMN04168656, study PRJEB22393) | human gut metagenome | biome: human gut microbiome; feature: stool | host: Homo sapiens | collected 2014-03-17 | reverse complement strand
ATGGGAAAGCTTCTTGCAATCAATATAAGCAAAGAGAGAGGAACTGAAAAGAGAGAGGTGCCACAGGCGGAGCTTGTTGCAGACTATGGCATCATGGGAGATGCACATGCCGGAAAGTGGCACAGGCAGGTCAGCCTGCTTTCCGCAGAGAAAATAGATGCCTTCAGGGCAAGAGGAGCGCAGATAGACAACGGCGCATTTGGCGAAAATTTAGTTATATCAGGATTTGATTTCAAGAATTTACCGCTTGGAACACGCTTTTGCATAGGAGATGCTATCCTGGAGATGACGCAGATAGGCAAGCAGTGTCATTCGCATTGTGCTATCTACAAGAGGATGGGCGAGTGCATTATGCCAAAAGAGGGCGTGTTTGCAGTAGTCATAAGAGGCGGTCAGATTCATACTGGTGACGAGGTGAAGCTGATTCCGGCAAACATATATGCTTCGATAAAGGACAGACCGGCGGACAGCCGCTGTGAGCTGTTGACAGTCATAGAAGGATCACATGCCGGTGAAAAGGCGCTTTATATAGATGGCAGAATAAGAGTGGCATCAGGCAGTGCATGGGCAGATGAAATAAATGACAATGATAATTCCATTGTGATGTTTAAACAGCAGATAGGCAGCAGACCACGCCTCATAATCTGCGGAGGAGGTCATGTATCGGCGGCACTTGTACGCATGGCATCACTTTTGGCCTTTGACATATGGGTGATAGAGGACAGACCTCTGTTTGCCGATAATGCAAATCGCCAAGGAGCAGACCATGTAATTTGCGGCGATTATAAAAAAACTCTCGCCAGGCTAGAGCCACAGGCGGATGACTACTATGTATGCATGACAAGAGGCCATCGCTTTGATATGGAGTGTCTTACAGAGATATTCAGAAAGCCATACGCCTATGTGGGGATGATGGGCTCAAAGAAAAGAGCTGCCATAGTAAAAAAAGACCTTGAAGAAGCGGGATTTTCACAGGAAAACATATCCGGATTACATTCTCCGATAGGCCTTGCAATAGGTGGACAGACACCGGAGGAAATTGCGCTTTCGGTGATAAGTGAGATAGTAAAGTGCAAAAATGAGCGTACCGGCTGCACACAGGTGGATAACGAAGTGCTTGATGCACTTATTGAGGCATCAGATGAGAAGTATATACTGTGTACCATCATAAAAAAGAATGGCAGTGCACCGCGCGGAGTCGGAACACAGATGCTCGTGAGCTCAGACAATCGGATCATCGGAACTATAGGTGGCGGTTGTGCGGAGGCAGAGGTTATAAGCCATTGCAGGAGACTGTTTCGCAAGCAGGAGTTTAAATGCGGCCTGATGGATGTGAGCATGAACACTGACGATGCCGAGAAAGAGGGCATGGTGTGCGGAGGCAGTATTTCGGTGCTGCTGGAGCAGATTGGATGATGAAATTATCATATATTAATAAATTAAGATAAGCTGAATATGCACATTAATCACATGCATATTGTCTAAATAAAAAGAGAGGTTAAAAGTATGAGCTTAAGAATAGCGACAGGCACTGACGGACCAAGAAAGGAGCGCAAGGGCTTAAAGAGAAAATTTGCAGCATATGCAGGACTTGCGTTTGGACTTATCCTTATAGCAGGACTTTTTGCAGGCTGTGGAAAAAAGAATACAGCAGATGTCGATTTATCAATTTTTGCGGCAAAGAGCTTAAACGGTGTCATGGATGAAATTTGTGCAGCCTACACCAAGGCGCATCCAAATGTAAACTTCCAGAACAACTATGACAGCTCCGGAACTCTGATGGCACAGATTAAAGAGGGTGCGAAGTGCAACATCTTTTTCTCAGCAGGAGTGGCACAGATGGATGAGCTTCAGAATGGCTACGACGGAGGAAGCGTGGTGGACGGTACTCGTGTTGACCTATTAAATAATCAGGTGTGCCTTGTTACATATAAGAATAGTGGCACGGCAGTTACCGGCTTTGCAGACATCTCAAAGGCTAAAAATATGGCGCTTGCTGACGGAACAGTTCCAGTAGGACAGTACACCAGAGCAGCATTGGTAAATTCAAAAATGGTTGAAGGTGATGCTTCAAATCCACAGGCTATTTCAGATTCTGATATCTCAAAGGCACTTGACGGTCTGGAAATAAACAGCTGTGCCAATGTAGGTGCGGTTGCATCTGCCGTAGCTGAGGGCGCAAATGAGATAGGAACAGTTTATTACTCAGATACATTCGGATACGAGAACCAGCTTGATATTATAGAAAAGCTTCCAAACAGCTTAACAGGCGATGTCATCTATCCGATAGCAGCCTTAAAGGGAGACAGCACTACATCAGATGAGCTTGAAGCAGCAAAGGAATTTATCGCATACCTTCAGACAGATGAGGCAATGTCAGTATTTGAGAAATATCATTTTTCGGTAAATGAATAATGGGACAGATTGATTTTTCACCGCTTTGGGTAACATTAAAAACAGGAATAGTAGCGTCAGTTTTTTCTTTTTTTATAGGAATAGCTTTTGCTGAGCTTGTCATAAACACAAAGGGCAGAGTGAGGGCATTCTGGGATGGACTGCTGACACTTCCTATGGTACTGCCGCCTACCGTGGCTGGATACATTCTTTTAAGGATTTTCAGCACAAGGCGTCCTTTTGGAAGCTTTTTAAGCCATAGCATGGGGATACAGGTAGTACACACGTGGCTTGGCTGTGTGGTGGCAGCAACTATCATTGCACTCCCTCTCATGTACAGAAATGCGAGAGCGGCATTTGAGCAGATAGATGAAAATGTCATATATGCGGCGCGCACTCTCGGCATAAGTGAGTGGAAGATTTTCTGGAAGATACGTCTGCCGATGGCAAAGCCCGGCATCATTTCGGGTGTCACACTGGCCTTTGCCAGAGCTATCGGTGAGTACGGTGCCACATCGATGCTTGCCGGAAATATAGCGGGAAAAACCTCGACCATATCACAGCAGATAGCAATGGTCGTTCAAAGCGGTGATTATGCCACAGCGGGCTTCTGGTGCATAGTAATCATAGCGATTTCGTTTGCATGCCTTGTATCGATAAATATGATATGCGGCAAAAGCAAGGGCATAAAGAGAAAGAGAAAAAATAATGTCGCTCATAGTAAAAATAAAAAAACAGTTGGATAATTTCATGCTCTCGGTTGACATGGAGCTTACGGACGAGGTTGTGTCCGTAATCGGTATGTCGGGCTCAGGAAAGAGTATGACATTAAAGTGCATAGCAGGGATAGAGACACCGGACTCAGGCTTTATATCATTAAACGGCCGTGTGCTGTATGATGCGAAAAAGCGTATAAATCTGCACCCGGGTAAGCGAAGGGTAGGCTATCTGTTTCAGGACTATGCATTATTTCCGACAATGACTGTGATGGAAAATATATGCATAGCAATGGGTCAGCGTAACGAGGAAAAAGTGAAGGGCTGGCTCAAGAGGTATGGGCTTGAGGGCATGGCATACACATATCCCAATCATCTCTCAGGTGGTCAGAGGCAGCGCGTGGCAATGCTTCGCATGCTTGCGGCTAAGCCGGAGTGCATACTGCTCGATGAGCCTTTTTCGGCACTGGATGAGCATGTGAAAAGAAGCATGGAATCAGAGCTTATGGAGATGCTGACAGATTTTCACAATCCTGTTGTTTTTGTGTCACACAATCGCGATGAGGTGTATCGCCTGGCCGAGCGTATCGGAAGCATGGAGAGCGGTGTACTGAGTACAGTCCGCGACAAAAAAGATTTCTTCATGCGGCCTATGTCTGTGGAGCAGGCACTGCTTGTGGGCTGCAACAATATATCAGAGGTAAAATGGCAGGATAAGCATCATTTGCTTGCTGTGGAATGGGATAGCGTATTTGAGGTCACTGATGAGCAGCTTGAACAGACTGCAATGAGTATGGACGGCATATCGCACATAGGTGTTTTCCCACAGGATATTATAATATCTGCAGGCAAAACAAAAACGGCAGTTGCATATGCTGATAAAAATATAATCAGGATTAAAGATTATAAAATGATTGAAGAATTGAAAAGCTGGGAAGTATTGTGTAAATTAAATAACGATTCAATAATTTACGCAAGCCTTCCGAGGCATACAGAAGCAAATATGCTTAGCAAAAATATAAATGATGAGCTTTATATAAAGAATTTTTATCTGCTTGGATGAGAAGTAAATGAGGACATACTATGATTTACCTGGACAATGCTGCCACAACAATTAAAAAGCCGGATGCGGTATATGATGCAGTACTTGATGCAATGAAGCACTGCGGTAATTCCGGGCGCGGGGCATCGGATGCATCGCTTGATGCGTCGAGGAAAATATATGAGGCCAGAATGTGTCTTACAGAATTTTTCGGCGGAGATGATGCGGCCAGACTCGTTTTTACGGCAAATGCCACTGAGGCACTAAACATTGCAATCCACGGACTGTTTGAGCCGGGGGAGCATGTGATTACAACACAGCTCGAACATAATTCTGTGCTCAGGCCTCTTTATATGCAAAGGGAGCGGGGCGTGGGTGTGGATATTATACCATGCAGTGATGCAGGCATAAAAAGGGGGATAATTTCCCCATCAGACATAGAGGCTTTAATCCGTCCGGATACAAAAGCCATCGTATGCACACATGCTTCAAATCTCACAGGCAACGTGGTGGATATTAAGTCGATAGGGCAAATCGCACGAAAGCATAACCTTTTATTTATAGTCGATGCATCGCAGACAGCCGGTGTACTTCCTATAAATATAAGGGAAATGAATATTGATGTGCTCTGCTTCACAGGCCATAAGGGGCTGATGGGACCGCAGGGCACCGGAGGACTTTATGTGGGAGAGAGAGCAGATATAAAGCCGTTTAAGAGCGGTGGTACCGGCGTGCTAAGCTTTCTTGAGAACCAGCCTATGGAGCTTCCGACAAGACTTGAGGCCGGTACTTTAAACGTTCCGGGAATCGCAGGGCTTTTAACAGGTGTCATGGAGCTTGAGAAAATCGGCCTCGACAATATATACGCTAAAGAGCATGAGCTGATGCAGGCATTTATGGAAAAAATAAAGACAATCCCGGGAATCAGGATATATGGAGATTTCGATATGCTGCCCGACAATGGTCTGCACTGTGCGATTGTTTCAGTAAATATAGCTGATATGGATTCGGCGGAGGTGTCAGACATACTTATGAATGAGTATGGCATTGCAACAAGGAGCGGCATACACTGCGCACCGCTGATGCATAAATTCTTTGGAACACAAAATCAGGGTATGGTGAGATTCTCATTTTCATATTATAATACAGTTGATGAGATAAATGAGGCCGCTGAAGCGCTTATGCAGATTGCGGCATTGCGATAAATAGTATTAACAATTGAAAGGAGCAAAAATGCCACAGGAAATAGTGTTTTGCAAGGGCGGTGGCTGTACCGCAAAGCTTGGTCCGGATTTGTTAAGTCATGTTTTAGCAAAGCTGCCAAGGGGTGAAAAAGACAGCAATCTGCTCATCGGATATGATAGCTGTGATGATGCGGCAGTGTACAAAATTTCAGATGACACGGCGGTAGTCCAGACGCTTGATTTTTTTCCGCCGATGGTTGATGATCCGTATACGTTTGGACAGATAGCGGCCGCAAATGCGCTCAGTGATATATATGCGATGGGCGGCACAGTAAAGACCGCATTGAACATTGTCTGTTTCCCTGAGAAAATGGACCTGAATATACTCGGCAAAATAATGCAGGGTGGTGCCGATAAGGTGATAGAGGCAGGCGGCACACTTGCAGGTGGCCATTCTATAGCAGACAGTGATGTGAAATACGGCCTTTCAGTCATGGGTACGGTCCACCCGGAGCATATTTACAGCAACAATACAGGGCAGCCGTCAGATGTGCTTATACTTACAAAGAAACTCGGAGTGGGGCTTGTATGCAACGCAAACCGCGTAGGGGAGGCTCCGTTAGGTGCAATTGAGGATGCGGTAAGCTCTATGACCACACTGAATAAGGCAGCATCCGAAATCAGTCATGCTTTCGATATACATGCATGCACAGATGTCACGGGATTTAGCTTTTTAGGACATCTGAGTGAGATGTTAAATGATGATATAACAGCACTTATAGACTCGATTTCCATCCCGGTCATTACCGGAGCACTGCGATGCGCAGATGAGTTTTTCCTCACGGCAGCAGCGCAGCGCAACAGAAACCATGTAGGTGATAAGGTGTGCTTTGCAAAAAATATACCTTTCTCAATGGAGGAGGTACTTTTCGATCCGCAGACCTCCGGAGGACTGCTGTTTGCAGTAAAAGCTACTGAGGCAGATGCATTTTTGCATGAGCTTAAAGCCGCAGGACTTCCGGCTGCAAAAGTGGGACGATTTGTTAAGCGGCGAGATGTGCCGATATATGTGAATTGATTTTAAGCTGCCATAGCTTATGCAAATTTGCTGACAGGCTGCATGCCCTGCATTCTGAGGGCTGACGAGTTAAAATAACATAGGGAGGATTATAAATATGATAACAGTAAATGCAATAGGGGATACATGTCCGATCCCGGTAGTAAAGACAAAGAAAGCAATCGAGGCTCTCACACAGCCGGATACGGTGGAGACACTTGTGGACAATGAAGTTGCAGTGGAAAATTTAAAAAAGATGGCTGTACAGAAAGGCTATAGCTGCGATAGCAGTAAGCTCGATGACGGAAGCTACAGCGTAAAGCTGACAATTGAAGCTGTAAATGCCGATGAGCTTTCGGATACAGACGAAGCTTTACAGTGTACATGCAGGCCGGCTGCAGATAACAGGGTTGTTGTAATCCGCTCTTCATATATGGGAGAGGGCAGCGAGGAGCTTGGCAGTGTACTTATAAAGGGCTTCATCTATGCACTTTCGCAGCAGGATAATCCGCCTGAAACCATGCTTTTCTACAATGGAGGAGCGAAGCTGACCTGTGAGGGCTCAGAGTCACTTGAGGATTTAAAGGAGCTTAAGAGCCGCGGGGTGAAAATTCTTACCTGCGGAACATGCCTGAACTACTATGAGCTGTCAGATAAGCTTGCAGTCGGAGAGGTGACCAACATGTATGATATCGCAGAAAAGATGGCTGGGGCATCTCTTATTGTAAGTCCGTAGAGTTATACAAGGTGTGAGGTAATGGATAAAAATTTGGCAAGAGAAAAGAAAAAACGGCTAATCATCACCTTTGAGACTACCACAGCACCGTTAAAGCTTGATATCAAGGCCAAGGCATGTGGTATTCCGGGGCGCACGATCCCTCTTCCGTCTGTCATATCGGCGGGCTGCGGGCTGGCATGGAGAGCAGAGCTTTCTGACAGGGAGTGCCTCATAGCCTTTATGAAGGAGCATGACATCAGGTGGGAAGCGATGTATGAAATCGAAATGAGGTAATTGATAGTTACCTATATAACAGGATAACAGGAGAAAAATATGTTTTATTACAATCAGTATGTGAGGGCGCAAAGCCTTGATGAAGCCTATGAGCTTTATCAGAAAAAACCGAATTTTGTGCTGGGCGGCATGCTCTGGCTCAAAATGAAAAATAAGACGCTTGGTACGGCAATTGACCTGTGCGACCTCGGGCTTGACCAAATTGATGAGGATGAGAACGGGTTTAGAATCGGTGCGTATGCAACACTCAGGCAGATAGAGACTCATGAAGCACTGAATGCATATACACACGGTGCAATCGCAGAGTCGGTCAGACATATCGTTGGAGTGCAATTTAGAAATGTGGCAACTGTCGGAGGAAGCATCTGGGGAAGATTCGGATTTTCAGATGTTATGACGATTTTCAGGGCACTGGGAGCAAAGGTGCAGCTTCACAAGGCGGGAATTATGGATTTGGACGAGTTTGCGGCACTTCCAAGGACCACGCGCGATGTGCTTGTGTCAGTAATAGTACCGAAAAATGCAAAGGGCGTAGTATACTTAAGCCAGAGAAACCAGTCAACAGACTTTCCGGTGCTCACATGTGCAGTGGCAAATAGAAGCGGCAGGTATGTGGCGGTTATCGGAGCATCACCATATATGGCAGAGCCTGTGTGGGATGAGGATGGCATACTCGATGGCATAGCAGATGCAAAGACAGACGGTAATGCATCTTTGACAGATAACTCCGAAAACAATGCAAAAATAGATAAATTTGCCGGATATGTTGCAGAGCATATCCGTTTTGGAAGCAATATAAGGGCAGGGGCTGAGTACAGAGAGATAATCTGCAGGGTGCTTACACGCCGCGCTGTCACACAGTCGCTTGACATCTGCGATGAAATTAAGCACGAGCATTAAGTAGGAAGGAATTCATATATATGGATGTTAAAATAAAATTAAATGGAAAGTTAATAACCGACTCGGTAGACCAGGATATGGTCCTTTTAGACTTTTGCCGCAAGCACAATTGCTTTTCGGTGAAGAGAGGCTGTGAGTCAGGCAACTGCGGTCTTTGTACAGTGCTTCTGGATGGAAAGCCTGTGCTGTCATGCAGCACGCCGATAGGCAGGGCAGACGGCAGAGCGGTGGACACCATCGAGGGACTTGAGGAGGAAGCTAAGCAGTTTACAGGATTTTTTGCTGCACAGGGAGCGGATCAGTGCGGCTTCTGTAATCCCGGTTATATTGTAAATATTGTGGCGCTTCTGAGAGAAAATCCTGACCCGACTGATGAGGAAATTCTTGAATATCTTTCAGGAAATCTGTGCCGTTGTACAGGATATCAGAGTCAGCTGCGCTCAATCAGAAATTTCTTAAACAGTAAGAAGGAGGGCGCACCTCTTAATCTTGAGGCAGGCGTCTACGGAGAGGATATCGGAAAGGAGTGGCAGGATGAGCACAAATCAAACTAATGAAAACAGCTTCAACCGCGCCAGAAGGGATTACCACGCGGTTGGAAAATGTATACCTAAAAAGGATTCGAGCCAGCTTTTACTCGGAAAGCCGGTATTTACCGATGATGTCACACCGCGTGATGCGCTTGTCATAAAGCTTCTTAGAAGCCCGTATGCAAATGCAATTGTCGAGGATGTAAAGACAGATATCGCTCTTAAGGTGCCGGGCATGGTCGCAGTATACACCTGGGAGGATGTTCCGAAAAAGCGTTTTTCTATCGCAGGTCAGACTTTTCCGGAGCCGTCACCATATGACAGATTAATCCTTGACCGCCATGTGAGAAGCGTAGGTGACGCCGTCGCTATAGTGGTCGGAGAATCTGAAAAGGCGGTGGACAAGGCTCTTAACATGATAAAAGTAAAGTACACGGTGCTTGAGCCGGTGCTTGACTTCAGAAAGTCGCTGGATAACAAGGTGCTCGTGCATCCTGAGGATGACTGGTCATCCAGCATAGATACAGGCGATGTAAAGCGCAATCTCATTCATCACGAGGAGGATGAGCATGGAAACGTGGAGAAAATTCTGTCAGAGTGTGATGAGATAATTGAACACACATATCGCATAAAGGCAGCGCAGCAGGCATATATGGAGACCTGCAGGGCATATTGTGAGATAGACAGATACGGCAGACTTCACTGTATCAGCTCGACACAGATAGTTTTTCACCTGCGCCGAATACTAGCAAATGCACTTGATATTCCAAAGTCTATGGTGCGCGCTGAAAAGCCGCGTATCGGAGGCGGTTTCGGTGCCAAGCAGACAGCAGTCTGTGAGGTGTATCCGGCATTTGTTACCTGGAAGACAAAGCGTCCGAGCAAGATAATCTACAGCAGAAAAGAGTGTCAGACTATCGCGTCACCGCGTCATGAGATGGAAGTCACCGTGCGTCTTGGAGCGATGAAGGATGGTCATATAAGGGCAATCGATCTTTATACGCTGTCAAATGGTGGGGCATACGGAGAGCATAGCACTACAACAGTAGGACTTTCCGGTCATAAATCGCTTCCGCTTTATACAGGAGGCTGCGAGGCAACCAGATTTTCATGCGATGTTGTGTATACAAACGTGCAGGCGGCAGGAGCATATAGAGGCTATGGAGCCACACAGGGTATATTTGCACTTGAATCAACCGTCAATGAGCTTGCAGAAAAGCTGCATATAGACCCGGTTGAACTTCGTTTGAAAAATATTGTACGCGAGGGCATGTTTATGCCGGCATATTTTGGAGAGACAGCAAATGCATGTGCACTCGACAGATGCATAATGCACTGTGCGGACAATTTCCACTGGGCAGAAAAGTATCCTGTCCGCGACATGGGAAATGGCAAGGTTCGTGCGGCAGGCATGGCACTTGCAATGCAGGGCTCCTGCATATCCAATGTAGATGTCGGCTCGTGTACCTTAAAGCTTTCAGACTGTGGCACCTACAATATGATGATAGGCGCGGCAGACATGGGAACAGGCTGTGATACAATACTTGCGCAGATGGCGGCTGAGGTACTTGACTGCGAGCCGGATGATATAACAGTGTTTGGAGCGGATACAGATGCTTCTCCTTATGACTCGGGTTCATATGCCTCATCAACCACCTATATCACAGGAATGGCCACACAGAATGCAGCACTTGAGCTTCGTGAAAATATAAAGAAAATCGGTGCACAGCTGCTGGGCTGTGCTGCATCAGAGGTGGATTTCGACGGTAAAGAGGTGTATATCATAAATCCGGACGGTGCAGACAATGGTGCAGTTTCCGTAAGTCTTTCCGATATAGCAACAAAATCACAGGTCAACAACACGATACCTGTAGATGTCACAGCGACATATTCATCACCTGTTTCACCTCCTCCATACATGGTAGGAATGGTCGAGATAGAGCTTGATAAGGAGACAGGAGCAGTTAAAATACTTGATTATCAGGCTGTCGTGGACTGCGGAATTCCGGTCAATCCAAACCTTGCGCGTGTACAGACAGAGGGTGGCATAGGTCAGGGAATCGGCATGGCACTTTATGAGAATGTCACCTACAATGCCGGTGGTAAAATCGCAGAAAATGATTTCATGCAGTACAAGATACCGACACGACAGGATGTGGGACATATCAACGTCGAATTTGAGACAAGCTATGAGCCTTCAGGCCCATTCGGAGTCAAGTCAATCGGCGAGATAGTTATCAATACACCGGCTCCTGCACTGGCACATGCCATTTATCGCGCAACAGGCGTATGGCACAGGACAGTTCCGTTTACCCCTGAGAAAATACTTATGGGAATGGCAGACCCTGACTGGCACGAAAAGGACCTAAGAGTGAAATGATTCATATCATATACATGGCGGCTGGAAACAGCCGCCGTTTTGGAAGTAACAAGCTGTTTTATGAGCTGGATGGAAAACCTATGTACAGGCATCTGCTTGAACGTTTGGTAGAAATTAAAGATAGATATAATAAATTAAAAAATGCAGAATCGAATAACCCGGTCATAGATATAACCGTCGTTACACGTTACCGGGAAATACTGGACTACTGCTCATCTATCCCTGATTGCCATGCAGTCTTAAGTCCGGACAGCGAAAAAGGCATATCCTACACCATAAAGGCAGGAATTATGGCTGTGCATGAGCAGAAAAAGACCGGTATGCAGATGTGGCAAAGCTGTGTGTGGCAGAAAAAGCCGGAAAAAAACAGTGGCTCGTTACATAATACAGCCAAAACAGAGGACTACTACATGTTTGCAGTAGCTGACCAGCCATATTTAAAAAGTCAAAGCGTGATTAAATTAATAGACAAAGTACTTGAAAATAAAGGGAATATGCGATTGGCTTTTTCGCTTCGCTGTGGAGATGCTGTAGGCAATCCGTGTGTATTTCATTCATCGCTTATCCCGCAGCTTTTATCACTGGAGGGTGATAAGGGTGGCAGAAGTGTGGCAAAGAAGTATGACTGTGTATATGTGGATATCGCAGATGAGCGTGAGCTGATGGATATAGATAACTTATCAAATTCAAAACATACCGTGACATTATAAAAGCTATTATGAAAGAGCACTGTATCAGTGCATACCGAATGTATATTTTATTCAAATTCCCATATACTACCTCCAAAGCATGAATGCAAATGCAAAAAAGTAACCGGAGGACAATAAAGTGAAAATCACAGGATTGACCAGAAGAGTAGATTCCCTCGGCAGAATAGTCATACCAAAGGAGCTTCGCAGGATGCTGCATATAAAAGAGGGAAGCCCACTGGAAATATATATGGATGCGGACGAGACGATAGTGCTAAAGAAATATTCGCAGGTGGGAAGCCTGAAGAATATATCACAGGCATATGCACAGAGCCTGTCAAAGGTAACAGGAGCCATGGTATGTGTGGCAGACCGGGATGAGATAATAGCGGCAGCCGGTAAAAACCACAAAAATTATATAGGCAAGTCTTTGTCAAAAGAACTCGAGAATATTATGGATAAGAGAAAAAGTGCATTGTACAGTAAAAAAGACGATACCCTGATACCTGTGGTGAAGGACGATAAAGCTGACTGTGAAGCGCAGGCAATAGCAGTAATAGTGCATGATGGTGATAGTGCGGGAGCCGTTATACTATGTACCTTCGATGAAAAAGCCGATAAGTCTGAGATTGCCGAAAAGCTGGCGGGTGCAGCAGCAGAATTTCTGGCTGACCAGCTTGGCTAGAGATAGCGAAAAGCATTGAAAGCTGACTTGAAAAAGTAAATTCCAGTGCAAGAGTAAATTCCATCGTGATTTAAAT
>OCMC01000635.1_pt1 | contig 13221 bp, 7 predicted proteins | sample 1538951 | NCBI WGS metagenome assembly OCMC01 (sample SAMN04168656, study PRJEB22393) | human gut metagenome | biome: human gut microbiome; feature: stool | host: Homo sapiens | collected 2014-03-17 | reverse complement strand
TTCTGCAAATGGGACGGCCGGATAATGATTTCCTGATTTATCTTCCGGTATATGACATGTGGAACGAGCAACCGGGACGATTGTTACTGTTCACCATCCACCACATGGATAAACTCGCTCCCAAATTTATCAATGCTATCCATCGTATTAATAACAGCGGATATGACGGGGATTATATCTCTGACAACTTTATTCGCAGTACCCGTTTCAAGAACGGGCAGTTAGTTACGTCGGGCGGCACTGGTTATAAAGCACTGGTAGTACCTGCTGCGCACTTGATGCCGAGTGATGTGCTGGCACATCTTTATGAACTAGCCAAGCAAGGAGCTACCATTGTATTCCTCGAAAACTATCCGACAGATGTACCGGGATATGGTCAGTTGGATCAGAAGCGAAAAAGTTATCAACAGACTTTGAAGAATCTGCCTGCCGTATCGTTTTCAGAAACAACCGTTACTCCGATTGGGAAAGGTAAGATTATCACCGGAACGGATTATGCACGTACATTGGCCTGTTGCAATATCCCTGCGGAAGAAATGAAAACAAAATTCGGGTTACAGACCATTCGAAGAGTAAATGACACAGGACATCATTACTTCATCTCTTCATTGCAGAACAAAGGAGTAGATGGTTGGATTACTTTAGGTACAAATGCCGAAACAGCCGCTCTCTTTAACCCCATGACCGGAGAATGTGGAGAAGCGAAAGTGCGTCAGGTAGACGGAAAGACACAAGTCTATCTGCAATTAAAATCGGGCGAGTCTATCATCCTGCAAACATACCGACAACCTTTACAAGCATCCAAGCCGTGGAAGTATGTAAAAGAACAACCCTTTAGTCTTCGCCTGGACCATGGCTGGAAATTGCACTTTGCTGAAAGCACACCGGAGATTCAGGGTACATTTGATATAGACCGTCCATGTTCATGGACAAACATAGATCATCCGGCAGCCCAAACAAATATGGGAACTGGCGTGTATTCTTTGGATATTGAGTTGCCGGCTCTGAAAGCTGACAACTGGATTCTTGACTTGGGAGACGTACGCGAAAGTGCCCGTGTCCGAATCAACGGACAAGAAGCAGGCTGTGTATGGGCAGTGCCTTATCAGCTTAAGGTAGGACAATTCCTGAAACCTGGAAAAAACCACATCGAGATAGAAGTCACTAACCTCCCTGCGAATCGAATTGCAGAATTGGACAGACAGGGAGTGCAGTGGCGCAAATTCAAGGAAATCAATATTGTAGATTTAAGATATCGTCCGGCTAATTATGGGCATTGGGCTCCTATGCCTTCCGGTTTGAATAGTGAAGTACGATTGATTCCGGTAGATTTTATACAGGAGTAAGTGTCTGTCTTTATTTGATTTCTGTTATACACAGAATTACATATTCTAAAAATTGCTGTCATCTGTCACAGAAAGGACTTTAATATATTGGAAATAAGAGTATAACGATGTGACAGCACAAGGTGATAGCAGATGTGACAGCAAATTTACTGTCACATCTGCTATGTTCCAAAGAAGCCCTCCTTATTCTATAAATCAATGGTCAGAGCCTAATTGGTTTCTCTACGCTGAAACCGCAGTTTCAACACGGTGAAACTCTGGTTTCAAGCGTTAGAAACTAAAGTTTCAAAGTGCGGGAACTAAAGTTTCAAACCATAAAAAACAAAGTTTCAAGCCTTAAGACTAATGGTTTCAAGGCACGCCACTAATCATAATGTACAGAGGACAAATATAAAAATCCGGGATATCCAATTCTTGCGATCTATTATAAGTTTACTACCGCCTGTTCCAGTTGTTTCAATGCTTGTTCCAACACGGCACGCGGACAAGCGATGTTCAATCGCATAAACCCTTCCCCCTCCTTGCCAAATGTTGTTCCGTCATTCAATGCCAGATGAGCATCTTCTACGAAAAGGCGGTTCAGTTCTTTCTGATTGAGTCCCAACTCACGACAATCCAAGAAAATAAGATAAGAGGCTTGCGGACGAATCATTTTAATCGCAGGAATATGTTCTTTCAAGTATGTCTCTGTAAAATCCACATTTCCTTTAATATAGGCTACCACTTGATCCAGCCATTCCGTTCCATGACTGTAAGCAGCCGCTACACTAAGGTAAGCAAACAGGTGCCCTTCACTAAATTCACTTGCTTCCATATAGGTTTGGAAACGATGGCGAAGTTCGTCATTTTCTATGATTGCATAAGAACTGGCCAGCCCCGGCATATTGAATGCTTTGCTCGGAGACATAAAGACAAGTGAATTCATCCGTGCTTTTTCCAAAATCAAAGCAAAAGTAGGATGTTTATAAGGTGGTAAGGTCAAGTCGGCATGAATCTCGTCCGAGATCACCAGAGTACCGCTTTCATAACAGATATCAGCTATTTGAGAAAGTTCCTCTTTTGTCCATACGCGTCCGCCCGGGTTATGGGGATTACTTAAAATCAATAATTTGCATCCTTGTACATCCCGGCGAAAACGGTCAAAGTCGATATAATACTGTCCATCTTTCAGTACCAATGGGCTGTATACTACTTCACGCTCATTCTTCTGTGTTACCAAAAAGAAAGGATGATAAACAGGAGGCATGACCATTACTTTATCACCTTTTTGCGTAAAACATTGAATAACGAAAGCCAATCCGCGGACAATACCGGGAGTGAAAGTCAACATCTCTTCACGGATCGTCCAGCCATGACGCTCTTTCACCCAGTTAACAATAGACTCCGACCATTCTTTGCAAGCAAAAGTATATCCGAGCACTTCATGTTCCAGCCGTTTTTTCAAAGCCTCTATTACAAAAGGAGCCGTACGGAAATCCATATCAGCTACCCACATTGGAATCAAGTCATTGCGTCCCCAACGGCTTTCTACAGCATCCCATTTTACGGAATCTGTACCGTTACGGTTTATTATTTCATCAAAATTATAGTTCATACTGCATAATGTTTTTATGTTATGTGAGACAAAAGTAGTACATTTGTACTCAATTCAAAAAGGAATTTATGACGAAAGCTTTATTTTTTGATATAGACGGAACGCTGGTCAGTTTTGAAACTCACCGTATACCGTCTTCTACCATCGAGGCGTTGGAAGCTGCCCACGCAAAAGGGCTGAAGATATTTATCGCTACCGGACGCCCGAAAGCCATTATCAACAATCTTTCCGAATTGCAGGACCGGAACCTTATCGATGGATATATAACCATGAACGGAGCCTATTGTTTTGTCGGTGAACAGGTTATTTATAAAAGTGCCATACCACAGGAAGAAGTGAAAGCAATGGCAGCTTTTTGCGAGAAGAAAGGTGTTCCCTGCATTTTCGTAGAGGAACATCATATTTCTGTCTGCCAACCTGATGATATGGTGAAAAAGATATTCTACGATTTTCTGCATGTGAATGTCATTCCTACTGTATCTTTTGAAGAAGCAACAAGCAAGGAAATTATACAGATGACTCCTTTTATCACAGAGGAAGAAGAAAAAGAAATCCGTCCGTCTATCCCCACCTGCGAAATCGGACGCTGGTATCCCTCATTCGCAGACATAACAGCCAAAGGAGACACCAAGCAGAAAGGGATTGATGAAATCATCCGTTACTTCGGCATAAAGTTGGAAGAAACAATGGCATTCGGAGATGGAGGAAATGATATCACTATGCTTCGCCACGCAGCTATCGGAGTTGCTATGGGACAGGCTAAGGAAGACGTGAAAGCCGCTGCCGATTACGTTACGGCTCCCATTGACGAGGACGGAATAAGTAAGGCAATGAAACATTTCGGAATTATTTAATAATGTGCCGATTTACCAATGCGCCCAAAAAACTATTATCCCGCGATTTCATGACACAACGTATTGGCAAATTAGCACATCAACAAATTTGCATATTATTATATTATGAGCGTAGACACTAACAACGCTGAGTTTCAGGATGCACTGAATCTGATTCAATATACCCGTCAATCGGTTTTTCTGACAGGAAAAGCCGGTACGGGAAAATCTACATTCCTGCGTTATGTCTGCGAGCATACCAAGAAGAAGCATGTTGTACTTGCACCGACCGGAATTGCCGCAATCAATGCCGGTGGAAGTACGATGCATAGCTTCTTTAAATTACCTTTTTATCCGTTATTGCCGGATGATCCTAATTTAAGTCTCCAACGTGGCCGTATTCACGAGTTCTTCAAATACACCAAGCCACATCGTAAGTTGCTGGAACAAATAGAACTGGTCATTATCGACGAAATCTCTATGGTACGGGCAGACATCATCGATGCCATCGACCGTATCTTACGAGTTTATTCACATAATCTGCGCGAACCTTTCGGTGGAAAACAACTCTTATTAGTAGGAGACGTCTTCCAACTGGAACCCGTTGTAAAGAACGATGAGCGGGAAATTTTGAACCGCTTCTATCCCACTCCCTACTTTTTCTCTGCCAGAGTGTTCGGACAAATAGACCTCGTCTCTATCGAACTTCAAAAAGTATATCGACAGACAGACCCTGTATTCGTCAGTGTCCTCGACCATATCCGCACCAATACAGCCGGAGCCGCAGACCTGCAACTGCTCAACACCCGCTACGGAAGCCAGATTGAAGAATCTGAAGCAGATATGTACATCACACTCGCCACCCGAAGAGATACAGTCGACTCCATTAATGAGAAGAAATTAGCAGAACTCCCCGGTGATTCCATTACTTTTGAAGGCGTCATCGAAGGAGATTTTCCGGAAAGCAGTCTGCCTACTTCACAAGAGCTTGTACTCAAACCCGGTGCACAAATCATCTTCATCAAAAATGATTTCGATCGCAGGTGGGTAAACGGTACGATTGGTGTCATTGCCGGAATTGATGAGGAAGAAGAAACGATCTACGTCATCACCGACGATGGAAAAGAATGTGATGTAAAACTGGAATCATGGCGAAATATCCGCTACCACTACAACGAAAAAACAAAAGAAATAGAAGAAGAAGTATTAGGCAGCTTCACTCAATACCCTATCCGGTTAGCATGGGCCATCACTGTCCATAAAAGTCAGGGACTGACCTTCAGCCGTGTAGTCATCGACTTCACCGGCGGTGTATTTGCCGGAGGACAAGCATACGTAGCACTTAGCCGTTGTACCTCACTGGACGGCATCCAGCTCAAAAAGCCTGTCAACCGTGCCGATGTCTTCGTCCGTCCCGAAATCGTCAACTTTGCCGGACGCTTCAACAACCGCCAAGCCATCGACAAAGCCCTGAAACAAGCACAAGCCGATGTACAATATGCCGCCGCTTCACGTGCCTTCGACAAAGGGGATATGGAAGAATGTCTGGAACAGTTTTTCCAGATGCGCGAACAACAGGAACGTATACGACAATACGCCCACGAGTACCTGTTAATGGGAAACGAATGTATCACCCAAGCCCACGACGTACGTGCCGCCCTCGCCAACTACGACAAAGCCCTTAGCCTCGACCCCAACTACATAGATGCCTGGATAAGAAAAGGAATCACACTCTTCAACAGCAAAGAGTACTTCGACGCTGATAACTGTTTCAACATCGCAGTCAGCCTCCATCCTGCAAACTTTAAAGCAGTCTATAACCGTGGAAAGCTCCGACTAAAAACAGAAAACACAGAAGGCGCCATCGCCGACCTGGACAAAGCCACCAGCCTGAAACCCGAACACGCCGGCGCACACGAACTTTTCGGGGATGCCCTGTTAAAAGCCGGAAAAGAAGTGGAAGCTGCGTTACAATGGAGAATTGCAGAGGAACTGAAAAAAAAGAAGAAGTAATAAATCTACATAAAAGAAGAAGACGGAAACCGTCCGTTTTCTTCCTCACCGACCAACACCCCGTTCCTCACCGAGGAAAGACCTGTTCCTCACCGAGAAAGAGAGCATTGCTCACCGAGGAACGGATCCCCCACCTACAACCCCTTGTAGAACCATTGTCTCCTTTGGCGAATCATACACAAATATATTTACAGACTAGATTCGGATCAATCCGAAAAAAAGATTACTTTATAGGCAATTCTCAAATTCTGTATAACCTATAGATCTGTGGTAAATTCTTTTTCATCCATCACGGTACAGGTTATTAGTTAAATGAAAATTTAGCGGTTAAATGGGAATTTAGCGGTTAAATGGGAATTTTGCAGTTAAATGGGAATTTTGCAGTTAGGCTGAAAGCCTTACAATTATATATTTATTGGGGTGCCCTGAAAGGGCTTAATTATATAGCGTAGGGCAACGCCCTACGAAAAAAACACACCAGCCACAAGCCCTGAAAGGGCGGAACCGTATACAATTATGCCCTTTCAGGGCGCAAATTCAGATTGTCGTTTTTACGTAGGGCGTTGCCCTACGCTATATAATTAAGCCCTTTCAGGGCACTCCGCAAAATGATCATTTATCTCATTTCTGCACCGATTTGAACTAAAACCGGAAGTTCGGATTAAGCCAGAAGCCAGTCCTTTGGATTCCGCTTAATTTAAAAATAAGAATCCCTAAAAATTTCTCTTTTATCTCTTATTATCAAAAAGTTTTATTAGTTTTGCTCTTCATTATATCTCAAACTCTTAAAATAGAAGCAAATGAAAAAAGGTTTGAAAATCGCAGCTATCACAGTAGGAGTCATCATCATTCTGATGTTCCTTCTTCCTTTCGCCTTCCAGGGAAAGATAGCCGACATTGTAAAAACAGAAGGCAACAAGATGCTTAATGCACAATTTGACTTTAAGAACCTTAACATTAGTCTGTTCCGCAATTTTCCACAGGCTTCTGTCACTCTCGAAGATTTCTGGCTGAAAGGTACGGGTGAATTTGCCAATGACACCCTTGTACAAGCCGGAGAAGTTACCGCCGCAGTCAACTTATTCTCCCTTTTCGGAGATAGCGGTTACGATATTTCTAAAATATTTTTTGAAGACACGAAGTTACATGCCATTGTCTTGCCGGACGGACGTGCCAACTGGGATATCATGAAACCGGATACAATAGCAACAGTCGAAACGCCTGCAGAAGAAGAAGCCTCTTCTCCTTTCAAAGTCAAACTGCAACGCTTTGTTATCAAAAACATGAATCTGATTTATGACGATCAACAAGGAAAGATGTATGCTGATATCCGCGACTTCAACGCTATTTGTGCCGGAGACTTAGGAAGCGAACGTACCACTCTGAAACTGGAAGCGGAAACCAAATCGCTCACCTACAAGATGAATGGAATCCCTTTCCTGGCAAATGCCAATATCTCCGCCAAGATGGACGTAGATGCTGACCTTGCCAATAACAAATACACATTAAAAGACAATACCATCCGCCTCAACGCCATTCAGGCAGGCATCGACGGCTGGGTAGCCTTGAAAGACCCGGCTATCGACATGGACTTGAAACTTAACACGAATGATATAGGCTTCAAGGAAATATTGTCATTAATTCCCGCCATTTACGCCACAGAATTCTCCAGCCTGAAAACAGACGGAACTGCAACGCTTACCGCAACGGCCAAAGGTATCCTGCAAGGAGACACCATTCCGGCATTCAATATTGACATGCAAGTCAAGGATGCTATGTTCCGCTATCCGGCTCTACCGGCAGGAGTAGATCAAATCAACATCAGTGCCAACGTTCAAAATCCCGGAGGAAATATAGACCTGACTACGGTCAACATCCATCCGTTCAGTTTCCGCCTTGCCGGAAATCCGTTTAGCCTGACAGCTACTGTGAAAACGCCGATCAGTGATCCGGATTTTAAAGCAGAAGCGAAAGGAGTACTCAACTTAGGTATGATCAAACAAGTCTACCCGCTTGGAGACATAGAGTTGAACGGTACCATTGACGCCGATATGCAAATGTCGGGACGCCTCTCATCCATCGAAAAAGAAGAATACGAACGTATACAAGCTTCGGGTACTATCGGACTGACGGGCATGAAACTCAAAATGAAAGATATGCCGGATGTAGAGATTAAAAAGTCTCTCTTCACCTTCACTCCGAAATACCTCCAGTTGAGTGAAACAACCGTCAACATCGGAAAGAACGATATCACCGCCGACAGCCGGTTTGAAAACTACATCGGTTATGTATTGAAAGGTAGCACATTGAAAGGAAACCTGAATATTCGTTCCAACTACTTCAATCTGAACGACTTCATCACCGCTTCTGCTGATGAAGCCTCCACATCAGAAGCTGCGTCCACCGACTCCGTAGCTACAGCCGCCACAGGTATTGTTGAAGTTCCCCGTAACATCGACTTCCAAATGGACGCTAACCTGAAACAGGTGTTATTCGATAAGATGTCTTTCAATAATATGAACGGCAAGCTTGTGGTAAAAGATGGCAAAGTGGATATGAAAAACCTCTCCATGAACACCATGGGTGGCAACGTGGTCATGAACGGCTACTACTCCACTGCCAACGTAAAGAAGCCGGAAATGAAAGCCGGATTCAAACTCTCCAATATCGGTTTCGCACAAGCTTACAAAGAACTGGATATGGTGCAGAAAATGGCTCCTATCTTCGAAAACCTGAAAGGTAATTTCTCCGGAAGCATCAATGTCCTGACAGATTTGGATGCAGCCATGAGCCCCGTACTGAATACGATGCAGGGTGATGGTAGCCTTTCCACCCGCGACCTTAGTTTAAGCGGAGTAAAAGCAATCGACCAGATAGCCGATGCCGTGAAGCAACCCAGCCTGAAAGACATGAAAGTGAAAGACATGACATTGGATTTCACCATCAAAGACGGTCGCGTAGAAACCAAACCGTTTGATATCAAGATGGGAGACTACACACTGAATCTTTCCGGCAGTACAGGACTCGATCAAACCATCGACTATTCCGGTAAAGTGAAACTGCCCGCATCCGTAGGCAATATCTCTAAGTTAATGACTCTTGACTTGAAAATCGGAGGTTCGTTCACCTCTCCGAAAGTCAGCGTAGATACTAAAAGCATGGCCAATCAAGCTGTCGAAGCCGTAGCCGATGAAGCAATCAGCAAACTCGGACAGAAACTTGGCCTGGACTCTGCCGCTACCGCCAACAAAGACTCAATCAAACAGAAAGTCACAGAGAAAGCTGCGGAAAAGGCACTGGATTTCTTAAAAAAGAAACTCAAATAAAAAGAGAAGATAATAACCATTTAACCCCACTCATCCCTCCTCCTTCTCCTTTGCGAGAGGGAAGGGATGAAGCTTTTAATATGCTACTGAAACTATATGATAAAAACAATAACCCGCAGGATTTACAACGAATCATCGATATCCTGAATGACGGCGGACTTATCATCTATCCTACCGATACGATGTACGCCATCGGCTGTCATGGTCTGAAGGAACGTGCCATAGAACGGATCTGCCGGATTAAAGAGATAGACCCTCGAAAAAACAATCTGTCTATCATCTGTTATGACTTAAGCAGTATCAGCGAATACGCGAAAGTAGACAATAACGTATTCAAACTGATGAAGCATAATCTTCCGGGGCCATTTACCTTTATTTTGAACGGCACCAACCGGTTACCGAAAATCTTCCGCAACCGGAAAGAAGTAGGTATCCGTATGCCGGACAACAACATCATCCGTGAAATCGCACGCCTGCTGGACGCTCCCATTATGACCACCACACTGCCATACGAAGAGCACGAGGACTTGGAATATATGACTGATCCCGAACTTATAGATGAAAAGTTCGGCGACATCGTCGATCTGGTCATTGACGGCGGTATCGGAGGTATAGAACCTTCAACGGTAGTGAAATGCACGGACAACGAACTGGAAATCGTCCGACAGGGAAAAGGCTGGCTGGAAGAGAATTAATTCCGCTGACAGCTATCTCTAACATACAGAATGGGCTGCAATCAATTCAACACTGATGCAGCCCATTCTCTTTTTATAGAATCAATTTTATGCTTACTTAATCAAAGATTCCGGATCTAAATGAGCAGACTCGATATCTTTGAAGTAACGGTAAGTACCTACTTTCAATTCCGCCGTAGCAGCATCATCACAAACGATAATACCTTTTTCATGCATTTGCAATGCACTGATTGTCCACATCTGTGTGATAGCACCTTCTACCGCATGATACAAAGCACGAGCTTTGTTATGACCATTTACAATAATCATCACTTCTTTTGCAGAAAGCACAGTACCTACTCCCACTGTCAAAGAAGTCTTAGGAACTTTGTTGATGTCATTATCAAAGAAACGGGAGTTAGCAATGATGGTATCCATTGTTAACGTTTTCTGACGAGTGCGTGAAGTCAATGAAGATCCCGGTTCGTTGAATGCAATATGTCCGTCAGGACCAATACCACCCATGAACAGGTCGATGCCACCGTATGACTTGATCTTTTCTTCGTAACGTGCACATTCTGCATCCAGATCCGGAGCGTTACCATTCAGAATATTAGTATTCTCGGGTTTAATGTCGATATGACCGAAAAAGTTATTCCACATGAAAGAATAATAGCTTTCCGGATGTTCTTTCGGCAATCCTACATATTCGTCCATGTTGAATGTTACCACATTCTGGAAAGAAACGATTCCTTTCTTATTCAGGTCGATCAAAGCTTTATACATACCCAGAGGAGAAGATCCGGTGGGGCAGCCCAATACAAATGGTTTTTCGGGGGTTGGATTGGCAGCTTTTATTTTAGCAGCAACATAATGTGCAGCCCACAGAGATACGGACTGATAGTCCGGCTGAATAATAAGTCTCATAAGTCGATTGTTTTATAGGTTAGTTAATAAATTATTATCTCATTCACAGTTTTAACGATCTTTCTTCAAACGATCCGCCATGGCACGTGCCAGGTTTTCACATTGAGTATAAGTCAGGTCCTTCATTGCCTGTTTCATCTCCACCGGATCACCGACCAATTCGAATTTGCTCTTTTCCGCAAACTCTGCCAGACGCTTCACAGCAGCACCTGCCCATGTGAAAGAACCGAAATAACCCAAATAGCGTCCCTTCACCTCACGCAACAGAATCTTTGAGAGCAGCGCTTCCACTTCCGGGAATATCTGATTGCTATAAGTGGGAGAACCGATAATCAATCCCTTGTAACGGAAAATATCCGCTATAATATAAGAAGGATGGCTCTTTGTCACATTATGCATGACGATGTTCTTAACACCCTGTGCCGAAAGCTCTTCTGCAATAGCTTCCGCCATTTGCTCCGTATTTCCATACATGCTTCCATAAGCAATAACAACACCTTCGTCTGCATCATAACGACTCAAACGGTCATAGATACCAATTACCTTGGCAATATTCTCTGTCCATACCGGTCCATGTGTAGAACAGATAGCAGAAATAGGTAGTCCACCCAATTTTTGCAAAGCTTTTTGCACGGGGCTTCCGTATTTGCCTACGATGTTAGAGTAGTAACGAACCATTTCCCCCCAATACTTATCCACATTGATCCGCGTATCCAGGAATCCGCCATCTACAGTGCCAAAGCATCCGAATCCGTCGCCGGAGAAAAGAACGCCGTCCGTTTCATCAAAAGTCATCATCGTTTCCGGCCAATGCACCATCGGAGTCATATAAAAACGCAGTTTATGATGTCCCAAAGCTAAGAAATCACCTTCCTTTACCAGATACTGTTCGCCGGTTACACCATAGAAACCTTCAATCATACCGAAGGTCTGCTTGTTACCCACGATAATAATTTCCGGATAATGTTGCTTAATCAGTCGGATAGATCCCGAATGATCCGGTTCCATGTGGTTTATAATCAAATAATTAATAGGACGTTCTCCAATCACTTGCTTGATCTTGCGCAAGTAGACTTCAAAATAACAAATATCTACCGTATCCACCAATGCCACCATTTCATCATCAATCAGATAAGAGTTATATGAAACTCCATAGGGCAATGGCCACATCGCTTCAAATCTGTGCTTGTTACGGTCATTTACTCCCACATAGTGGACATTTCCTTTAATTCTTGTTTTATGTTCCATTCTTCAAATCCATTTATATTTCTTCCACCATCTATATTCCGCTCAAACAGCTATTTATTCAGTGGTAAGTTTATCGTCTGCAAAAATAATCCTTTTTTCCGAATCCCTATACTTCTTACCTTGATAAGCACCTCTTTCTTTCATTCTTTTTTGTAAACGCGCTACAAATTCATAATTTTTCAATCCCCAGTCCGGAGCTATTAATAAATCTTTAGGAGATTGGGAAACAAAACGCTCCACAACTATATCGGGACGAAGATGTTCTACATAATCAATCACCAGATCAATGTATTCCTCCACCTCGTTAAACAAATGAAAACCATCAGGAGCTTCATCATACTCATGCGCCATTCGTGTACCACGAATCAATTGTAACTGATGGATCTTGAGTGTAGCTAAAGGCAGATCGGAAAGTATTTCCGCTTGTGCCACCATCGTATCATGCGTTTCTCCCGGAAGTCCGAGGATGATATGTCCGCCTGTCAGGATACCACAGGCGGCTGTCCGCCGGACGGCTTCCACCGTATCGGCATAAGTATGCCCCCGGTTAATGCGTTTTAAGGTTTCGTCGCAAGTGCTCTCGATCCCATATTCAACCATAAGGAAAGTATGTTTGTTCAATTCTTCCAAGTAACGCAACAAACTCTCCGGCATACAATCGGGGCGTGTACCTATTACCAATCCGACCACCCCGTCTACCGTCAACGCTTCTTCATATTTACGCTTCAAGCCTTCCAGTTCGGCATACGTATTGGTATAGGCCTGAAAGTAAGCCAAATATTTCATTTCCGGATATTTATGGGCAAAAAAGCATTTCCCTTCTTCCAATTGGGTAGTGATAGACTTCTCTGTCCGGCAGTAATCCGGATTAAAAGTCTGGTTATTGCAATATGTACATCCGCCCCATCCTTTTGTTCCGTCACGATTAGGACAAGTGAAACCTGCGTTCAATGAAATCTTTTGTACCTTGTAAGGAAAATATTTCCGCAAAAAAGTAGGAAAATCATTATATAATAGCTGCGTAGACATGTTCATTCACTTCTTTCTTTATTTTACCTACAAACATAAGCAAAATCAGCGAGTTATGGAAAGTTGACACAAAATATCTTCAATATATTAAAAATTTCATAAATTCCATAAGATAAATTAATAAACATTGCTATTCAAAAAACTATTTAATTAGCTTTGTCATGATTTTAGGCATTGGCAGGAGGATACTTGTGAAAGTCTTGTGCAATTATTCCCCAATTATGATTTCAT
>OCMC01000607.1_pt1 | contig 13849 bp, 10 predicted proteins | sample 1538951 | NCBI WGS metagenome assembly OCMC01 (sample SAMN04168656, study PRJEB22393) | human gut metagenome | biome: human gut microbiome; feature: stool | host: Homo sapiens | collected 2014-03-17 | reverse complement strand
GTCGCGCTTTCCGCGCGACTTCAGGGTCGAGCTCAGGGAAATCCGCACCGAGCCGCGCGCAGGCCAGACGCCCGCGCGCCTCATGGCGGCTGAAGCCGAGCGCATCCTCGCCGCCATCGAACCCGACGACTTCGTCGTCGTGCTTGACGAGCACGGCAAGGATCTCACGACGATGGACCTCGCCAGACACTTCTCGCACTGGCGCGCCGACGGCGAAACGCCCGTCTTCGTGATCGGCGGCCCCGACGGCCTCGCCCCCGAGGTGAAGGCCAGGGCCAACCTGACGATCCGGCTTTCGTCGATGACCCTGCCGCACGCCTTTGCGCGCGTCATGCTCTCCGAGCAGATCTACCGCGCATGGTCGATCCTCGCAGGCCATCCCTACCATCGAGCCTGACACCGATGTCCAGCAAAACGATTTTCCTTGCGAGCAAGAGCCCGCGCCGCCGCGACCTGCTCACACGCCTCGGCTACGACGTTCGCGTCATCGCGAGCAACGCCCATACGCTCATGGCCTTCGAGGGCGACGAAGTCGTCCTGCCCGACGAGGCGCCCAAGGCCTACGTGCTGCGCACCGCGCGCAACAAGTTCCTTGAGGGCCTCGGCGTCAAGAACGCGGGCGAGTTCGCGGGCGTGCGCCTGCCCATCGTCGCCGCCGACACCGTCGTGAGCCTCGGCAACGAGATCCTCGGCAAACCCCGCGACTTCGACGAGGCCTGCCTCTTTCTCGAAAAGCTCTCCGGCCGCACCCACGACGTGCGCACCGCCGTCTACGTCGGCCTCTCCGAAACGGCCTGCGACTGGCGCATTTCGCACTCCACGGTGAGCTTCCGCGAGCTCACGCACGCCGAAATCGAGGCCTACGCCAACAGCGGCGAGCCCTACGACAAGGCGGGCGGCTACGGCATCCAGGGCCTTGCGAGCATCTTCATCTCGAACATTTCGGGCAGCTACACCGGCATCATGGGACTCCCCGTTTACGAGACGGCCGAGCTCCTCGCCAATGCGGGCCTTCCCGTATTCAACGCTCAATAAGTCGACCTGTTGCAAACAGTCATGAAAAAAGCCCGCTGACGCGGGCTTTTTTCATGACTGCCGAAGCGGCCTCAATCCGGTCTTAGTAGACCTTCACGAGCTCGACTTCGAAGATGAGCGTAGCGTTGGGCGGAATGCAGCCCGGGACGCCGTAGGCGCCGTAGCCGAGATGAGCGGGGATCGTAAGGCGGCGCTTCTGGCCTTCGCGCATGCCGACGACGCCCATGTCCCAGCCCTTGATGACCATGCCGACGCCACAGACGAACTCGAGCGGCTCGCCGCGATCAAGACTGGAGTCGAACTTCGTGCCGTCCTCGAGCCAGCCCGTGTAGTGTGCGGCGATCGTATCGCCCTTCATCGCCTGACGGCCGGTGCCTTCGGCGAGTTCCTCGATCTTGAGATCTTTCAATTCTTCCTGCATGGGTGTAGCCCTCGTGTGTAGGTTGCTGATGACACAATCTTACAGCGTCAAGCCGTTGCTCTGGCAACAGGGATGCATTCGACGTTTCCGCCGTGTACAATGAATGCGCCGCCCGACAAGCCTTCACCGTCGGACGCGATGACCTTCAGCCTGCCATCCCGCAGATCCGCCTCCCTTCGCATCAGAGGGCACGCGGAACGGACCGCGGCGCACACCCGCGCGCCCGCAGACACTATTCCTGACAGGCTGCTCCCGCACGCCACAGCGTTTTGGCGGGCACATCCGATTTCGATTCCGCATACACCCAACCGACGCGAAGGGGCGCCCTCTTCTTTTCCGCGCATTCCGTGTCGGCGTGCATTGCTCAAGAACGATGACAAAAGACGAAAAAATCTCGAATTTCGAGCGCGTGCTGTCCTGGCTGCCCGAAGCCTTCAAGAGCTGGGCGACCTCCAATCCGTTTCTCTCCAGCACCCTCAACGAAGTCCTGAACGAACGCGACACGCGCCTCTCCGGCACGCCCTGCACGTCCCGCCTCAAGACCGCGGTAACGGCCCTGCTGCAGAAGCTTCAGGACCGCCGCGACAAGAGCGCCGCCCTGATTCTCGCCGCCTCGCGCGAAGCCGAGGAGACCGCCTTCACGCTGGCCTCCCGCATGTCCGAGGGCACCGGCCTCAGGATCGCCGCCACGACGGGCGTGCGTGACGGCGCAGGCCTCGCCGCCATCTTTGCCACCGCACCCGACCTCGTCGTCACGAATCCCAAGGTGCTGAAAAAGGTCTTCGACAAGGGTTTCGTAGCCCCCGAAGCCTTCCGCACGATCCTCGTCGACGGCGCCGAATGGCACGACGTCATGGGCGACACGGACCTCATCGCTTCGCTCGTCGAGCGCTTTCCCGCCGCCCTCCAGCTGATCGTGACGGGCCCCGTCGTCGTTGAGACAACCGAGGACCCCTACAACGCCATGCTGCACGCCCCCGCCTACTGCAGGGCGCCCGACGAGGCGGCGCGTGAAACCGCCCCCAAGGAACGCGTGGTACTCGTACCCGAAGAGAAGATGAGCGAGACACTCGCCCGCGAGGCTGAAAAGACGCCCGTACTCTTCCTGGTCTCGACCCCTACCGAAAGCACCCGCGTCACGGGCCTTCTCAAGGAGGCGGGCATCGCCGCCAAGCGCGCCACCGCAACCCAGTCCGCCTCAGCCCGAGAGACGCTCGTCCTCAAGTTCATCGCAGGCCGCGTCGAGCACCTCGTCATGCCGCACTCGGTCATCGGCGAACTCGAGCACAATCGCGCCTCCCGCGTGATCCTCACCGACCTCTCAGGTGGTCCCGAACCCTATCTCGAGCATCTGGCCCTGACGGCCGACGGCACGGGCGAGCTCGTGACGATCGTCACGCCCGAAACGCTTCCGCTCTTTGAAAAGCTCCTCGTCGCCGCTGAAAAGCGCCTGACGCTTGAAAATCCGTACAACCTTCCCGAGCCCCGCACCGTTATCGGCCAGCTTCTGCGCCGCGAAAAGCTCACGATCCGCACGAAATACGGCCGCACGGCCGAGTCCACCGAGGGCGACAGGGGCGAGCAGGACGACCGCGGCGAAGGCCGCAGCCGCTGGGAGCGCCGCAAGTCGAAGAACGGCCAGCGCAAGGACAGGAAGGATGGTTTCCGAAAGGACCGCAAGGACTTCAGAAAGGATGAGCAGGGCAAGACCTTCGGCAAGAAGCCTCGCAAGGCCGCCAAGCCCCACAGGGACGAAGCCCTCCCCGTCGAGGCCGCAGCCCCCGAAGCCGATGCCGTTATGCAGCCTCAGGCCGCTCCCGCCGAGGGCGCCGCCTCCGAGCAGGCTCAGACCCGCAAGCCGCGCAAGTCCTTCACGGAGCGCCGCTTCGGCAAGAACCGTCCCTTCAAGCAGCGTCAGGAAGACGCCGCCGAAACTTCCTCCGCACCCGTCGAGGCGCAGGCCGTCCCCGCCGCCGAAGCCGGAGCCCAGGACAAGTCCCGCAAGGACCATTTCAAGAACTTCCGCCGCAAGTCGCGCAAGTTCCAGAACGGTGAGGGCGAAGCCTCCCGAACGCAGGAAAAGCCCGTTCAGAACGCAGGCTCCGAACAGGCGGCCGCAGGCGACAGGAAGCCTCAGGAAAAGAAGCCCTACGAGAAGAAGCCTTTCGAGAAGAAGCGCGACAGGAAGAAGCCCGCAAGGCAGGACGCCGAGGCAAAGCCCCGCCAGCAGGACTGGGACGACGACAACTTCGGCAATTCGATCCACTACCAGCCCAAGCGCCAGAATCTCCGCGGGCTGCCCAGCGACCAGCAGATCCACTGGGAGCCGACGGATCCCTACCATCCGTCCTCCCAGGCCCTCAGCCTGCCTCAGATCATGCCCGACGAAAACCGCCGCGGCGGCTACGTCAACGGCAATGTGAACGGCAACGTGAAGGGCGGCTTCAACCGAAGCCGCAGGAACTACCGCAAGAAGCGTGAGGGCTGATCCACGAGCGCCCCGCACGCCGACAAGTGTTTACAGAAGCGCCGGATGTTTTTACGGACATCCGGCGCTTTTTCTCTAAAATAGATCTGTTTTACCTACCCGATCGAGTTCGTCCGGCCTCCTCACACGAGGGCCGGCAGCCAGAAAATGTCCGCTTCGCTTCCCGTCCGCAGTCTTCTCGCCGCCACCGCCGCCATGCTCCTGCTTTCCGCCTGCTCCACCGCCTACTACACGGGCGACACGATCAGCGGCCCCGCCCAGCGCATGAAGCGCGACGCCGACGGCAACCTGCACGACCCGCTCCTCGACGCTCCGAACCGCTCCCTGATGACGTGCACGTCCGAAGCACCCGTTACGGTGCTCCAGCACGTGGGCGAAGTGCCCTTCGCCTGCCCCGACCTCGGCGTCTCCGCCACGCTCGACGAGCTGCGCGACGCCGGATGGCGCATTCTGAGGCTCGACATCGGCGAGGACCTTGAAAGCGACTCCCACGTGGGCTTCCCCGTCACCGTTCAGGTCCGCAAGCTCTTCTGATGCGCCCCGCCCTGCGCAGGCTCTTCGGGACTTTCTTCATCTGAGGCATCGTCATGAACCAATCGAGCGCCGAACGGCTCGGCAAATTTCGACAGACCATGAAGGACCGGGGGCTTGACGCCTGGATCGGCCGCATCGTCGATCCGCATCTCTCGGAATACGTTCCCGAACACTGGCAGTCCGTTGCCTGGCTCACGGGCTTCACGGGCAGCACCGCCCGCCTGTGCGTGACGCAGGGCGCTGCCGCGCTTCTCGTCGACAGCCGCTACTGGGAGCAGGCCGAAGGCGAGCTCGACGGAGCGCCCTTCGAAGTCGTGAGGCTCGGTGCGCCCGACGCCCCCTCGCAGGAGGCCTGGCTTTCGCAGCATCTCACCCGCGGCCGCGTCGGCCTCGCCCCCGAACTCTGGAGCGAATCGGATGTGCGCCGCATCCGCACATCACTCGCCGACTGCGGACTTGAGCTCGCGCTCGTCCCCGATCTCTTTGACGACGTCTGGACCCAAGGCCGTCCCGCCCGTCCGCAGACCGCCGTCACCCCGATGACGCAGGACTCCTCAACCGTTGCAGACAGGCTCGCCCGAGTCCGCGAAGTGCTTCGCGACCGCGCTAGCGAAGCCCTGTGCCTGCACTCGCTCGACGACATCGCCTGGCTCACGGGCTGCCGTGCGGCCGACATCAAATTCAATCCCGTCTTCCTCGCGAGCATGATCGTGACCGACAGCGAGGCCCTTCTCTATACGGAAGCCTCCAGATTCACGCCCGAACTCCTTGGCGCTCTGGCCACACAGGGCATCGAAGTTCGAGCACCCGAATCGCTCGCAGGGGACATCTCCGCGCTCTCGAGGGACCTCGTCTTCATGGCCGACCCCGACCGCCTTCCCGCCTCGATCTTCGGACTCCTCGAGCGCGTCCCCGTCGAGGCGCTCTCGCCCGTCACGCTCATGAAGAGCCGCAAGTCCGAGGAGGAGCTCGAGGGCATCCGCCGCGCCATGGTCTCCGACGGCGTCGCGCTATGCGAATTCTACGCGCTGCTTGACGAGCGACTCGCCGAAGGCGCCGTGCTCACCGAATCCGACGTCGCGAACATGCTCGACTCAGAACGCGCCGCACGCCCCGACAACAGGGGCCTGAGCTTCGGCACGATCTCCGCCTTCGGCCGCAACGCCGCGCTTCCACACTATGCGCCGAAGCGCGAAACGGCCGCAGTCCTCACGGACGGGCTTCTTCTCATCGACTCGGGCGGGCAGTACGAGGCGGGCACGACCGACATCACCCGCATGACGGCCGTCGGCCGCATCGACGACGACATGAAGCGCGACGTCACGCTCGTGCTCAAGGCCCACATCGCGCTTGCACGCGCCGTCGTTCCCGCAGGCGTCTCGGGCTCGCAGCTCGACGCCATCGCACGCGCGCCCCTCTGGGCCAAGGGCCTCGACTTCGGACACGGCACGGGCCACGGCGTGGGCTGCCGCCTCAACGTCCACGAAGGTCCCTTCCACATCTCCCCGCGTGCAACGAAGACGGGCGAGCTCGGTCTCCAGGCAGGCATCCTCGTCTCCGATGAACCCGGCCTCTACCGTCCCGGCCACAGGGGCGTGCGCATCGAAAACCTGATCGTCGCCCGCAGGGCTGCGTCCACGGAGTTCGGCGAATTCCTCGCGTTCGACGTCGCAACGCTCTGCCCGATCGACCTCAGAACCGTCGATGTTTCGCTCCTCACGCCCGACGAAGTGGCCTGGCTCGACGATTACCATGGGAAAGTCCTGACCGCCCTTCAAAACGAGGCGCTTTCTACTCGCGCACAGGCATGGCTCAAGGCCCGCACGGTCCCCGCCTTCCGTTCCAGAAACATTGTGTAACACTGCTTAACCCGGGTTAGCCGAAGACATTTGCCTCTCTTCGGCTTCGCGGCCATACTGAAACGCAAGCAAGGAACAATCCACCCTCAACGACATGCGACATACATTCAGTCTTGTCTGCGCCGGCCTTCTGGCGCTCACGCTTCTCGCCGGCTGCGAAAAGACGACGGCCCCAAAGACCGTCCGCGCGCCCCTTTCTGTTGAAACCCTGACCGTTGAAGCGGCAGACCAGCCCCGCTGGATCACGCTGCTCGGCCAGGCCGAGGGCGGCCGCGAAGTCGAGGTCAAGTCCCAGGTGAGCGGCATCCTCAAGAAGGTCGCCTTCACGGAAGGCGCCGAAGTGAAGGCGGGCGACGTGCTCTACCAGATCGATCCCGCGCCCTTCGAAGCCAGGCTGAAGTCGGCCGCGGCGAACACGCGCAGCGCGAAGGCCACGCTTGCAGAAGCTAAAACCAGCTACGAACGCACCCGTGCGCTTTTTGAAAAGGGCGCCAAGAGCCGTCAGGACCTCGACGAGGCCAACCGCGCGCACCTCGTCGCCTCCTCAGCCTACAACGCGGCGACCGCCTCCGAAAGGGACGCGGCCATCAGCCTCGAATGGACGACCGTGAGGGCTCCCGCCTCCGGTCTCGTGAGCGACACGCAGTTCAATGAAGGCTCGCTCATCTCCTCGGCAAGCTCCGTGCTTGCCACGATCACCCAGCACGACGACGTCAGGGTCGTCTTCGCGCCGTCCGCACGTGCGCTCGACGGCGCCGACGTGACGACCGACAATGCGGTCAAACTCCGCGACGAGCGCGGCCGCACGCTCTCGGGCAAACTCGACTACGTCGCCCAGTCCGTCAACCCGAAGACGAGCACGCGCCTCATGCGCGTTAGGCTCGATGAAGGCTCCGGACTTCTTCCCGGCGACTTCGTGCACGTGGACCTTCAGATCGGCGTACGAGAAAACGCCGTGCGCATCCCGCAGAAGGCCGTGCGCCAAGAACCCGACGGCACTTACACGGTCTTCGTGTACCAGGACGGCAAAGCCAGGCTCCGGCCCGTCAAGCTCGACCGCTGGGACGGTCCCGACTGGATCGCCACCTCGGGCCTCGCCACGGGCGACCGCGTGATCACCAACCAGCTTCTCAAGCTTCGTGACGGCTCCGCCGTGCAGCCCGCCGAAGCTTCCAAGACGGCCAAGTAGGATCCTGCGCCATGCTCAGCCAGTTCTGCATCCGCCGCCCGATCTTCGCGACGGTCCTCTCGATCATCATCGTGCTCGCGGGCCTCATCGCGCTGCGCGTTCTTCCGCTCTCCCAGTATCCGGACATCTCGCCTCCGACGGTGCGCATCTCGACCACCTACGACGGCGCCGACGCCCAGACGCTCGCCCGCACCGTGGCCGCTCCAATCGAGGACCAGCTCTCGGGCATCACAGGCCTGCTCTACTACACGACGAACATCCGAAGCAACGGCGACATGTCGATTTCCTGCGTCTTTGACGTCGGCACCGACGCCAACGACGCCATGCTCGAAATCAACAACCGCGTCCGCACGGCCGAACGCAGACTGCCAGACGTCGTGCGCAATCAGGGCGTGAGCGTGCGAAAGCGCTCCGAGGAAAACCTCCTCATGGTCGCGCTCTTCTCGCCCGACGGCAGCATGGCCGCCACCGATCTGGCCGACTACGCGAACCTCAACATCGTCGACGAACTCAAGCGCCTGCCCGGCATCGGCGACGTGAGCGTCTTCGGCAACGCGCAGTCCGCCATGCGCATCTGGCTCGATCCCGAAAAGATGGGCCTCATGGGCATCACGATCAAGGACGTCGAAAACGCCATCGAGGCCCAGAACGCGCAGCGAAGCGCGGGCCGCGTGGGCACGGCGCCCACAGTGTCCGAGCAGCAGCTCTACTACACGATCACGACGCCCGGTCAGCTCCTCACCGCCGAAGAGTTCGCCGACATCATCGTCAAGGCTGACGGTCCCGACAAGCTCGTGCGCATGAAGGACATCGCCACGACCGAAATCGGCAAGCGCTCCTACGAGTTCCGCGTCGACATCAACGGCACGCAGGGCGTCAACGTCGGCGTCTACCTGCAGACGGGCGCCAACGCCATGGCGGCCGCCGAGGCCGTCAAGGCCCGCATCGTCGAGCTCGCCGCCCAGTTCCCCGAAAACAAGATCGACTACATCATCACCGACGACACGTCGATCTTCGTGGGCGCCTCCCTCAACGAGGTCTACCACACGCTGTTCGAGGCAGGCATCCTCGTGCTCCTCGTCGTCTTCGTCTTCCTGCAGAACTGGCGCGCCACGCTCAGCCCGATGCTCGCAGTGCCCGTGTCGCTCATCGGCACGATGGCGGGCCTCTGGCTCTTCGGCTTCTCGCTCAACACGCTGACGCTCTTCGCGATGACGCTCTCGATCGGCATCGTGGTCGACGATGCCATCGTCGTGCTTGAGAACGTCGAGCGTCTCATGCGCACCGAGGGCCTCGGTCCCTACGAGGCGGCCCAGAAGGCCATGAAGGAGGTCTCGGGCGCACTCGTCGCCATCGTGCTCGTGCTCGCCTCCGTCTTCATCCCCGTCGCCTTCCTCGGCGGCATCGCAGGCGAGCTCTACCGCCAGTTTGCCGTGACGGTCGCCCTGTCCGTCGTGCTCTCGGGCTTCGTCGCCCTGACGCTCACGCCGGCGCTCTGCGCGATCCTTCTCAAGGAAAGGAAGCCCGAAGAGCGCAAGAACAGGTTCTTCCAGGCCTTCGACCGCGGACTCGCGTCCTTCACGCTCAGGTTCCTCAAGCTCGTCAAGGCGGCGCTGCGCCACCGCGTGATCACCGCAGGCCTGCTCGTCGCCGTGACGGCCGGCTGCTGGCAGATGCTCGAGCACACGCCAACCTCCTTCATTCCGCGCGAGGACCAGGGCATCGTGCGCATCTCGGTCCAGCTCCCCGAAGGCGCGGCCTTCCCCCGCACCGAGGCCGTCTCGACCGAAATCCTCGAGCACCTCAAGAAGAACGACGCCGTGCAGAGCGTCGTGACGATGGTGGGCTACGACACGATGAGCGGCGACGTCCGCAGCAACGCATCGACCTTCATCCTGAAGCTCAAGCACTGGGACGACCGCAAGGAGACCGCCGAGGAGATCCAGAAGGACCTCCAGAAGTACGTCGCCTCCCACCCCGACATCAAGGGCGTGGCTGCGCTGCCTGCGGCCATCAAGGGCCTTGGCTCCACGAACGGCTTCTCGGGCTATATCCTCTCGCACGGCAACGACAATCCGCTCGTGCTGCAGAACGTCGCCGAAAACTTCCTCGACGCCCTTCAGGACCGCCCCGAGCTTACGGGCCTGCGCAGCTACCTGACGGCCGACACGCCCCAGCTCAAGCTCTACGTTGACCAGACCAAGGCGATTGCGCTCGGCGTGGACGTCGACGACATCTACGACACGATCTCCCATCTGATGGGCAGCAAGTACGTCAACGATTTCACCCGCAACGGCAAGATCTACCGCGTGGTGGTTCAGGCCGCTCCGCAGTTCCGTTCGACGCCCGAGGACATCGGGTCGGGCTACGTGCGCTCGAGCTCGGGTGAAATGGTGCCCATCTCGGCGCTCGTGCGCACCGAGCGCACGTCCGGTGCGGCGGCCCTCGCCCGCATGAACGGCTACCTCGCCGCTCAGTTCAGCGGCGCGGCCGCTCAAGGCGTCTCGTCGGGCGACGCCATCAGGATCGTCGAGGAAACCGCCCGTGAAGTGCTTCCCGAAGGCTACACGATCGAATGGGTCGGTCAGGCCTACCACGAAAAGCGCATCGGCGCCTCGTCCGCCACGGCCTTCGGCTTCGGCATCCTGATGATGTTCCTCATCCTCGCCGCCCTCTACGAGCGCTGGTCGCTGCCGATCGCCGTCGTGCTGGCCGTCCCGTACGCCTTCCTCGGCGCCATGACCGCCATCTGGCTGCGCGGCACGCCCAACGACATCTACTTCCAGATCGGTCTACTCGTGCTCATCGGCCTCACGGCCAAGAACGCCATTCTGATCGTGGAGTTCGCGGCCCAGAAGATGGAGGAGGGAATGGGTCCCTTCGACGCCGCCCTTGAGGCCGCGGGTCTTCGCTTCCGCCCGATTCTGATGACGTCCTTTGCATTCGTGCTCGGCGTCGTGCCGCTCATCATCGCGACGGGCGCAGGCGCGGGGGCCCGCCACTCCATGGGTACGGGCGTCTTCGGCGGAATGCTCGCCGCCACCTTCATCTCGACCATCTTCGTGCCGGTGTTCTTCACCTGGTTCGCGAGGAAGTCGTCGAAGAAGCGCTGATCAGGAAAGGCTCCACGCAAATCGGCCGCCCCTTACGGGGCGGCCGATTTTTCTTTGCGGTTCTGCAGCGGTTCCACTGAACGTCAGCCGAGCAGCATCTTGTCGGAAACGCCGTCGCCGGCCTTCTCGAAGAACTGCAGGAGGTCCACGGCAGTGAGCTTCGCCTTCTCCTCGCCCCTGACGTCAAGGATCGGACGGCCGTCGTGCATCATGATGAGGCGGTTGCCGTAGCGGAGAGCGTCACGCATGTTGTGCGTGATCATGAGCGTCGTGAGCTGCTGTTCGGTCACGAGCTTTTCGGTAAGTTCAAGCACCTTGGCGGCGGTCTTCGGGTCGAGTGCGGCCGTATGTTCGTCAAGCAGCAAGAGCTTGGGACGCACGAGCGTGGCCATCAGCAGCGTGAGCGCCTGACGCTGGCCGCCCGAGAGCAGGCCCACATGGGCCGTCATGCGGTTCTCAAGGCCGAGGCCGAGCATCTTGACGAGCTCCGTGAAGTAGGCCGTCCTGTCCGCACGGTCGCTCCAGCGCAGCGTCTGGCTGCGGCCGCGGCGGTCGGCGATGGCAAGGTTTTCGGAAATCATCATGCCTGCGGCCGTGCCGCGCATCGGATCCTGAAAGACGCGGCCGATGAAGGCGGCGCGCTTGTACTCGGGCATTCTGGAGACATCGACGCCGTCGATGAGAATGGAGCCGGAGTCGATCGGGAACGCGCCCGCGATGGCATTGAGCGTCGTGGACTTGCCCGCGCCGTTCGAACCGATCACGGTGCAGAAGTCACCGTCCTCGAGCGTGAACGAGACGCCTCGCAGCGCCTTCTTTTCATTGGCCGTGCCGGCGAAGAAAGTCTTGGTGACGTTTTTGAGTTCGAGCATTTTTTCTTTCCTTCGTGTTCAGTTCACAAGTCAGGCGCGGGCGCGCAGGCCGGCCATCTTTTCCTTGATGAGCGGGAGTGCCAGCGCAATGGCGACGAGCACGGCGGTAAAGAGCTTGAGGTCGTTGGGCGGCATGCCCATTTCAAGCACGAATGCAATGACGAGTCGGTAGATGATGGAGCCGAGAATCACGGCGGCGAGGCTCGTCTTGAACGTCTTAGGGGAGAAGAGCACCTCGCCGATGATGACGGAGGCAAGGCCGATCACGATCGTGCCCACGCCCATGCCGACGTCGGCGAAGCCGTTGGCCTGAGCGACGGTGGCGCCCGAAAGAGCGACAAGGCCGTTCGAGATGACGAGGCCGAGAACGACCATCGTGTTGGTGTTGATGCCTTGGGCGCGGGCCATCTGCGGATTGAAGCCTGTGGCGCGCACGGCGGTGCCGAGCTCCGTGCCGAAGAACCAGTAGATCACCACAGCGATGGCGACTGCGAAGACGAGGCCGACGACGAGGCCGCTCATGGCGACGGAAAGGCCGAGGCTGTTTTCAAGAATCGTGAAGACCGTCTCATTCTGCAGAAGACCGACGTTGGACTTGCCCATCACGTGCAGGTTCACGGAATAGAGGCCGATCATCGTCAGAATGCCGGCGAGCAGCGCGGGAATGCGGAGCTTCGTCGTCAGCAGGCCGGTGACGCCGCCCGCGAGCGAACCCGCGACGAGCGCCAGAACAAAGGCGGCGGGCAGACCGAGTCCCGCCGTGATGGCGGTGGCGGCCACGGCCGCGCCCAATGGGAACGAGCCTTCGACCGACAGGTCGGCGATGTCGAGAATTCGGAAGGTCAGGAAGACGCCGAGCGCGAGAACGGACCACTGAAGTCCCTGGCCGACGGTCGAGAGAATGAGATCAAGCATGAAATTTCCTTTTCTAGGTACGCTCGGCGGTTCGGGTTGCCGATTGTTTTTTAAGTAGGAGCGCCGGCGGAATCTGTTCCTGCCGGCCTATTCAAAAAAATGCGGAGCTCCGCAGACGCCGTACCGGCGTCCCCGACAAGCTCCGCTCTAGGCGCGGCCTCCTTCAGAGGCTACTGAAAGAGCACTGCGCCCTTCTTGAGTTCGTCCGGAATCGTGATGCCGATCGCGGCTGCCGTCTTCATGTTGAAGACCGGCGTGCCGTTGGCCACGTGCTGGACGGGCATCTCGGCCGGCTTCTTCTTGCCGTCGAGAATGTCGGCGCCCATCTGGCCCGTCATGCGGCCAATTTCGTAGTAGTCGACCGAGATCGAACCGAGGCAGCCCGCTTCGGTCATGCCGCGCTCACCCGCAATGACGGGGATCTTGGAGGGGTTGGCGACCTTGGCGAGGGCAGGAATGGCGCTGGCAAGCACGTTGTCCGTCGGCAGCCACATGCCCTGCACCTTGCCGTTGAGGCTGGCAGCGGCCTGCTGGATGTCGTTGACGTTGGAGACCGTGGCCTCGAGCACCTGCACGCCGCGCTTTTCGGCGGCCTTCTTGAAGATGTCGACCTGGTACTTGGAGTTGATTTCGCTGGAGTTGTAGATCGTGCCGACGGCCTTGGCGTCGGGGACGAGCTTGAGAAGAAGTTCGAGCTGGGCCTCGATCGGACCGAGGTCGGAGACGCCCGTGACGTTGCCGCCGGGCTGTTCGTCGGACTTGACAAGCTTGGCAGCGACGAAGTCGGTGATGGCGGTCGCAACGATTGGCGTGCCCTTGGCGGTCGTGGCCACGGCCTGGGCGGCGGGCGTCGCGACGGCGAAGATCAGCTTGTCCTTGTTGGAGACGAAGCGGGTGGCGATGTTGTGCAGATTCGACTGGTCGCCCTGGGCGTTCTGGAAGTCGATCTTGATGTTGACGCCGTCCTTGTAGCCGCGTTCGGCAAGCGCGTCCTTGACACCCTTGGTGCAGGCGTCGAGGGCGGAGTGTTCAACGAGCTGGACGATGCCCACGGGCACGAGTTCGGACTTGGCGGGCTCCTTGTCGCCGCAGCCCGCGAGTGTCAGCGCGGCAGCGACGGAAAGCGCGATGGCGCTGCGGCGCGTAATCTTGGAAATCTGCATGGGGTCACCCCTGAGTAATGAAAGTCGAATGCCGGGGCTTGTAGCCCGAGGATGTTAATTTCGATTATACGAACCGAAATTTGCCGTCTTCCGCCCTCTAATTCCTTTTACTTAAAGCAAATCCCCTAGGCACATGAAGCTCGCTCAAAAGATGCGCAAATCTTTTTTCCCACCCCGCCCAACGCTTCGAAGTCGCATAAAAAAAGGTTCATCTCGGAAGTCCGTGGAACGCGGCCTTGACTTTTAAGAAAAAGTCTGGT
>OCMC01000601.1_pt1 | contig 13947 bp, 8 predicted proteins | sample 1538951 | NCBI WGS metagenome assembly OCMC01 (sample SAMN04168656, study PRJEB22393) | human gut metagenome | biome: human gut microbiome; feature: stool | host: Homo sapiens | collected 2014-03-17 | reverse complement strand
TTACAAAAAAAGATCATCCCAAACGTAACGATTTAATAAAATTAGTAATAGATTCACAAGAAACATTCATTTTCTTTTTCAATCTACTACGGCGTATCCGAAAAGAACTTCCTAGAATATGGAACAACTCTGAAATCTGCGCATTACTAAAATCGATACGTAACAAAAGAATGATATGTATATCATCTTCAGAAAGTACAGGGTAATAATGTCTCAACTTATAGATAAAACCATCCTGATGAAGATTTATCCAAAGTTCTAATTTATTCCAATCATGATTACTTATTACAGACAGAGATGTGATATAAATTTGTGCATCATAAGCTGTTTTCCAATCATTCTGTATATTTGAAACAAAACATTGGAGTTCTTCTAAATCTTCTTTTTCATTCATATTCGGATATTCTAAATTACTACAATTATACCCTATTTCACCAATTCACCATTGATATAAAGGTTCTTAAAAGTAACATCTTTTGCCCCTTTAATATCATTTGCTCCTTTGGCTACATTATTAAAATGAGAATCCTCTACACTGATATTATATACATGTTTATCATCCTCCAACCCGATAATAAGCACACCTAATTTACTCTTCTCACAAGTCACATTTTTCAAATGCACATTACGAACAATCGGGTCAAAACCTCTCTTACATTTCTCCCGGTTCTCGTATTGCAGATTGATGCGAAGTACAGCTTCACGACATTGTCCTACCGTTACATTACGAACAAATACATTTTCTATGAGTCCTCCGCGGCAAGTACTGGTCTTAATACGAATGACACGATCCAGATTCGGGCTATCCATCCGGCAGTCTTCTACAAACAAATTACGGTAACCACCGGAAATCTCACTGCCGATCACTACTCCTCCATGTCCATTTCTCATCATGCAACCACGTACGATAATGTTCTCACTGGGAATATTCCATTTACGCCCGTCTTCATTACGTCCTGATTTAATGGCAATACAATCATCACCCGTGTCAAATGTACAATTCTCAATCAACACATTCTTACAAGATTCAGGATCACATCCGTCTCCGTTAGGTCCACGATTGAAAACAGTCACTCCGCTAACAATCAAGCTCTCGCAGAAAAGAGGATGAATCACCCAAAATGGAGAGTTTAACAAAGTAACACCTTCAATCAAGATGGTGTGGCAGGAATGTAAGTTCAATAGCTGCGGACGCATACCATCTTCCGGCTTCATCAGACGCTTGTAGACAGGAGTCGATGTTTCACCATACATCAACAGACGTTCACGACCTCCATTGCGTTGAGCCACCATGCCTTCTTTCCAACCATACTTTACGGCTCCACACATCGGCCACCAAGTTTCCATACTACCTTGTCCATCGATAATCCCTTTTCCGGTTATGGCAATATTGCTTTCACCATAAGCATAAATCAAGGGGTGAGCATTATAGCAATCAATTCCTTCCCAACGGGTTAAAACAGCAGGAAAATAAAGGCTTTGATCTGTAGAGAATTTCAAAACAGCTCCCTCTTCGAGATGGAAATTCACATTGCTCTTTAGAGTAATAGGTCCGGTATAAAAAGTACCTTTAGGAACAATTACCGTGCCACCTCCTGACAGACTGCACTGTAGAATAGCCTGATTAATGGCTTCATGGCAAGGATTAGCCTCATCATCCGTTTTTGCTCCAAAATCAGTTATAAGAAATGTTCGTTTCGGGAAAGAGGTCCGTTTAATCTGTTTTTCGATACGGGCGCTTTCTTTAAATGCTTTATCAAAATCAACAGTATTCGCAGATGTTACCTCTGCCACAAAAAGCAACATCAGTAGTAAATTAATAGTTCTTCTCATCATAATTCTTATCCTTTTATTAATATGTTATTTTTATTTTATTGCAATGTAACTCCCATCAAACCGATAACAACATCGTTTGAAAGTGTTTCCAACGTCAGATGACTTAACTCTTTGGAAGGATTCAGAGGCATGTCCAAAAGTACACCTGCTCCTCCCTCGATGGAACGTCCATAAACACCCTTTATGCCTAAGTTCTTTCCCAAGTCATTGCTAACCAAACCCGTCTTAAAATGAATGCGATAAGGACGGGGAGAAACAACGGTGAATGCCTGACCATCAACATAGAAATCTTGCTCAATAGGACACCAGTTATCCGGATTCACTAATTCCAATACATCAGAAGTTCCATCTGTATAGTATACACGAACAATACCATTAGCAATGCGACACTGCATGTGGTTGGTACTGCCTGCCATCATTAAATAGGCATGAGAAGCCCGACCGGAAAGCGGAATACTTAAACTGTCGGGATAATTATCCCACAACGAAGTAAAAGCAATATTGCTTCCTTGAGCCAATGTTCGGAACGGCACACCCAGTTTGGTAGTCAGCATCTCATCACGTACCAAGGCACGCAAACCTGCATCATCAATATCAGCAGTTAATTTCGGATGACACCACTCGCCAATGCCCTGAACAGGAAGTTGCAAAGTGGTATAAGGCGAACGGGGTGTCAGATACTCATTCCGGAAAATATCTGTCACATTCGCATTGAACAAAGAATCCATATTCATCACCCGGCACTCTGACGTATTCACCTGCGAGAAAGGAAGAATGACCGGTGATTTTTCCGATCTTGTAATCTGTACGTTTACAGGCTGCCACCATTCCATCTGTCCTTGTTTCGTGCGAACAAAGAATGTATGATGCCCCAAATGATCATTGACCTTACTTTTTATTAATGTATCACTAACATTCGGCTGTATCAGCACTCCCTGCGGATCATATATTTCACCGAATACCGCCCCTAAAATGGATGGAATACGGATCTCCGCTAAAGCCTCCGCCTGTATTTCAGGCAGAACCGGATTCAGTCTGTTTCCTTCCCACACAATTTCGACAATTGATTTTTTGGCAGAAGAAGCAGGAATAACAACCACCGGATAACCGGAAGCAGCTTCCGCAAAGCTCCAGTCAACTTCTTTCCCATTTACTTTCACAGAATGAATCCTTTCTCTTCCGACATTCACTTGTAATGTCAAAGCCAAAGGTGCCTTAAAACGTTGCTCTATCCGGTAAATATCTGTATCTTTCTCCCTGACAAAGTGATAGGTTATGTCAGGCAAAGAAATAGAAGCTTTTGACCATCCTTCGGGAAATCCCGGACGAATCACCATCTTCCCGTTCAATACATCAGGTAAAATGCCATACAATCCTTGTACCAGTAATCGGGAAGCTACCCCTATCGGATCTCCAAAGTCACGATAACACTCTCCACGGGCAGCATCATAAAAGCTGACTTGCCCCAAATTGCCGGGACTGTTACCTAAGTACATACCATCCAGAAATGAACTTTTCATCAATCGATATGCTTCCTCCGGACGTCCTGCCTGGAAATAGGCCAAAGCTGTATGCATGACCTCTGCGAAAGCCACATTATTGATACTCCAGGAATAAGGCAACCAATTGGTAGTGGCAATCGTTGCATACCCCTCTTCCAGTCCATCGGCATACACGGGGATATGTGGTATTTCCGTATCAACATACCGTGTAGCCTGATAAGCTTGAAAAGGATCGGCAACGTCGCTATCGAGTGCATGGTATATAGTCCATAATCCCGGACTTTCGTGAAGCCGGTGATGTCCCATAAAATCCTGATATTCCGCCCAACAACCTTTGCCCTGCATCCAAAGACGCTTATTCATCGCTTTCAATATTTGCTCGGCTTCGTTCTGATAAGGTGAAGGGTCTTCGCCTATCAAAGAAGCAAGAAAAGCTGCCATTTTATTGGCACGGTAGTTATAAGCCGACGAATGGGTGACTGCGCCACTGTTGTAGTAAAGCGCATCACTTGCCCAAATACAAGCGTATGCATCATATAAACCATCATTGTCCGGATCATAATTTAATTTTTCCCAAGCTAGATGGCGGGTAATCACAGGCCACATTTTGCGGACATACGCAGTATCTCCCGTCCAGTTGAAGTGCCATAACAATTCATCCATGTAACAAAGATTCATGTCATAGTGGTGCATCTGGTTGTTACGTCCAGGATTCCGGCAAATATACCCATTGCTATATTGAGGAGTTCCCCAACGTTTTTCCGAACGCGCCAGATTCATTGTAGAATCTTGTGCCGGATGAGGTATTGTATTCGGGACATCAGTCACCTGACTAGCTGCATAAGCATCAAAATGAGTCCGTGCCCGGTCATGCCAACCTAAAGCATCACCAGTATATCCGGCCCTCCACCCACTTAACGGCATACGCCAGCCAATAGCACCGTGCAACCAAACCTGTCCGTCCCAAATTCCATCGGCAGCTGCGACCAATGCACCACCCAACGTGTTCAAATAAGGGTCCGGCGTTTCTATCTTCAAATGAGAAGCCAACGCCAAAGAGGCTGCCTCCGCTTGTTGATAAAGTTTACGGACATTATAGCCTTCGGGAACCTCCCCACGTACCAAGTATACTTCTTTCTGCAAGGGAAGTTCACCAGTGACAAGGTCAGTCGCTTCGGCAGGAAGTTCGAAGCAATCAGCCGGGTCTACCCCCATATCTCCATTACGACTCAAACGTTTTCCGGTAGCTCCCCCATGTTGCCAACGAAGTATAGCTCCTTTAGGCATATTCGAAGGAGAAAAACGCCAAATAGCTCCATCCATATCGGCTAATGCCAATACAGAAATACGCAGTTCTCCTTTTCCCCAAGACGGGTCTGTCAAATAATAGGTACGTTTTCCAGCCGAATAACGGGATTCACAATGCCCGGTGCAGTCAAGCGCCAATTCTGTTCCGTCACGAAGAATGACTTTGAAACTTATATTTCCTCCGCGTCCGTTATTATAAAAAGCAAAAACCGGCCGGTCACTTGTTTCTACCCGAAAGGGACTGTGACTACCGTACAAAGCACGGGTATACCGATTCTTACCATTGACACAAACAAACTCATCACCATCGGGACGATATTGCAACGTCCTTTTTGTACCTCGCAGATGTTCATTCAAGGAGATGGATTCTTTAAAGTCACCGATCTGCTTTGCCTCTCTTTGAGCATTTAATGGCACCGCCAGCCAACATCAAGAGGCAACAAACAGTCAACTTTCCTTTTAAAATAAAATTCAGATGAAAATAACTCATATTTTTTGTGTTTGATTATGGTAATGGCTTCAATCCTTCCCAACGGACATTCCAGGTTCCATCTTTCGGAAATCCCGGATTAGTCTCCGTACATCCGTCCCAACCGGCACACATCATCGCAATAGCAGTCAGCAAGCCGCCATTACCCGGTAAATAAATACGTAAACGACCGTCCTGATAATTATGACCATTCGGCAAGTATGTGTTTGTGCGTTTATCCATCAGCAAAGCTCCGACGGCCTTTTCCGGTTCACCCAAACGGGCAGCATTCATAGCCGTCATCGGATAATCCCATCCCCAGGTTTTACCCCAATTCCAGTTATCCCAAATCCAGTGCAATGTATTTTTCATATAATCTTCCCGGATCAGTTTATTCATCGGAAGAATACCGACTGCACCTAATACTGCCATGTGGTCGGAAGTATAACGAATATCTTTATAAGTATCTATGGCTGTTTCAGCAGCCAGATAAAGTCCTTCATTATTAGATGCTAAAGGGGAAAGTTTATCGATCATTTCATCCCATTCCAAACTGCGTTGCTGTCCCATACGTTCACGCCATTGTTGAGCGGTCTGCATGGCAAAATGCCAGTAAGAAAGTTCAAAAGGAGGATTAATTGTTTCTGCAGCACGCAACGTTTCTTGTGCAGGAATGGCACCTTTCAATACGTAACGTCCTTCCAGTTCATCGTATGTAGCAAAAGAGTACATAAATTCTGCAGTCTCCTGTACCAAACGATTATATTTCTCCAACACTTCTTTAGTCGGATCAGCACGATAAAGTAATTCTGCCAAATAAATTAAATGAGGTTGTTGCCAAATCAGAAAACTTCCTACTTTGGAAGGGGCTTCTGTTCCTGACGGGTCGGTCATTTTCATCCAGCGAACGCCATCAAACCCTTGTCTTTGGGCTATTTGACGCGCTATCGGTTCAACCTTTTCATACCAACCTAATGTACGGTCAAGTAAGTTGCTACGATTCCAAAGAGCAAATTGAGCTTCGTGCCACCAGATCATTTCAAGATGGAATTTGCCAAACCACGAATTATAGGTAAGCCCCGTCTCTTGCGGAGGAATAGTACCTGCGCTCTGAATAGCAAGCAAATATTGGCTAAGTACCACACGTCGTTCCAGTTCTTTGGCCCGTGGGTCCGTACATGCCGAAAAGTCAACAGCTGCGCCTTCCTTCCAAAACGAGTTCCAATAGTTTTTTGCTTCTTCTTGAGTTTGTGCTACAGTAACAGGCTGCGTTGAAGGAGCTGTACTAGTAAAAGCACATGTAAAAGCTAAATGATCGTCCATCGGAGTCAGGACAAAATAATGTTTTGCTTTCTCATTTAAAGTAGCCTTCCCTTCCCAACACAAAGTTACGAAATACTCTGTGCTATCTAAAGTATGTTTCAAAACTGCGGAAGATTCATTTTGAGTAACAATAGTCGTTGTATGTTTATCAACGGCTTCCCAATTACACGCATCATCACAATGAGCGCCCGTAGGATACGGAAAGCGAAAACAAATCCCGGTATGCGCCTTAGAAGTAATATTTGCAGCAATCATATCATTAGAAGGATGGCAGACTGTCTCCACTTGATAATCTTCACCGTTTAATTTAAACCGGCTTTCGATTTTTCCATCCCACAAGCAAAGTTTCTGATGAACGTCAGTTACCTGTTCAATATCCGTACCTTCTTCCACGTCAAAACCGACAATTCCTAAATGAAGACGATGCGGATTGACACGAAACCAATTAGCGGCATCCTGTTGTCTGCCTTCTTCTTTGAATTGAGTAGCGTAAAGTTCTTTCTTTCCCCTGCCAAAATCGTATTCTTTCAGGGTTTCTTCCGAAGTAAGCCGGTCCGGATTGGCGAAGCTATGCCAGCCCCACTGGCTTTGCGTTCCCAATGGAACTCCTTTTTTATAATTGTCCGGAAACGTCTGTAATCCGGTTATGTCTACCGTATAAGCAAACTCTCCATTTCCTACAGAAAGTGAAGCTAATGAATCGAATGCCGTCACAACAGGACTATTCCTTTCTACTAATGCCTCGCGGTCAATTATCGGCTGATTTCCATCTCCGCAAGCTGTCCAAATAAAAAGTGCTGCAATAGATACTGCGAATGTTTTCATGATTCTTTATTATTGTTATTTACAAAAGTATTTATATTTGAAACAAATGACGCGGATTCTCATTCAAAAACCCGCGTCACCCATATTTTACTTAATCCATGTCAGTGGATTATTCAGGAAATTTTATTTTAAATTCCATTTGATGAAATAGTCTCCATTCATGATCTTTTCACGGATAGCGGCAACATTCCCCTTGCCTTCATATTTCTCGCAAATATATTTTGCCATAATACTGTTGTCATTATAACGTTTCGCCATACGGATCATAGCTGGATAAACCTTTCCTTCACAAGCCATTTCCAGCATCATTTCCTTCAACAGTTCCTCATCATTGCTTTTGATATCATTGGTGAATGACCGAGAGCCCATATTGGTTTTGGCAGTTCCACGCAAGCCGTTATCTCCATAAGCACGGTTAGTAATACTCGTCGTTCCGTTTGCCAGTTTATATACAGTTTTCAAACTGGTCCAGTGGGGAGTAAAGCCGTTCCATGTTCCGGAAAGAACTCCATCCGCATTTCTCTCGAATTCATCCACATAACCTTCAACACCGGTATTTATCAATGCATCAACGGCATTCTTCTTGCCGAGTTGGTTGAACGCTTCCGCCATCATGAGATAAAGTTCTGCACCACGGTACAAATAGACAAACACGTCATCGCGATAAGCGGCACGCACCGGATTATAGGGCGGACGGAATTTGCTGATAACCCACTTGCCATTGTATTCCTTGAAAGTATAGGTTTTCCTGAAATCTTCTTCGTTGGCACCTATCGGGTCGAAGTCTTTATCCGAGAAGCGTTCCATCGCTTTTTCAGCAGGAGCAAGCCAGAACTTATTGGGGTAATCGGAATCAAAATGTTTTAACAGACTGTTTGTCTGCTTATTCTGATAGTTGTACATAACAGCAGATACCGACTCATAATCGTAAGGAGTCTCGTAATTAAAGAACTTTCCCCATTGTCCCAGCAATTGGGCGTTACGCAGATAGGCGATAGACTGGTTCTGACTCTGTTGGTATCTTCTATTCATTTCACCTTGTATCAGATCAATACATTTCTGGTATTTACCCATCCACAAGCAGATTTCCGCATATACGGCATAGTAAGGAGGCGTCATCATATCCCAACGACGGTATTCACTGTTTGCAAGTTCTGTATCCGGATCCACCCAGTCTTTCCAAGCAGTCTCGTATGTTCCGTCTACATCATCAAAACCAATGTCCAGCAGATTTTTGCAGGCTGCCATGACATCATCCAATTCCAAAGTCTTGAATTTGGAAAGATCCCTTAATGAATCCATCGGTTTGTCCACCCATACGACTTTACCATAAATCTTGGCAATCGTCATAAAAGTCCATGCTTTTATACGCAACGTACTGCTGACCAAAGCTTTATAGCGGGTCATATCTATTGAATTGCTCTCCTTGTATGTCTGTAACTTCCGAAGATAGTCGTTGCACGCATTGATTATCTCATAATATCCAGCAGGATTCGCATACGAGTTTCCTTCCAGATCATCATCATAATTGTACAAGCTATACAATTCTGTGGGAGCGGTTGAGGTGGGTTCTACCAGTTCCCCCCTTAGTTCATTCAAGTAAATTGCCTTGTCACCGACAGCCTGCATCTTTGCCATGATACCCATATACCCCGAATACATTTCGCTCTCTTCAGAAATATATTCGCTGCCGTCCAACGTGTCATCCGTATCTACTTCAAAGAAGCTGTCACAGCTACCCATTACAGCAGCTGCAAAGACCAATGCGACATTCAGTATTATTTTTTTCATCTTCATAATTAGAATTTCAAGTTTATACCCAGTTTAACGGATTTTGGTTGCATTACTTTCGCATAATCGAATCCTTGTGTTGCGTTGTCGCTAGACGAATAAGCAAATTCAGGATCCAATCCTAAATATTTGGTAGCTGTCAGCAAGTTTTCACCGGTTACGTAGATCGTTCCGGAGCGGAAGAAGTTCCATATCGGTTTATCAAAGTTGTAGCTCAATGTGATATTCTTTATACGCAGATAAGAAGCATCCTCTATCCAACGTGAAGAGAAGTTGTTATTGCCGATAGCGTCTCCGAAGGTTGCACGAGGCATATCAGTCACTTGCCCTTCCACGCTCCAACGATTACTGACGGCAACGCTCTGGTTAGAAAAAGAAGAAGCCGATTCCAAAGTACGTCTTACGGCATTGTATGCTTTGTTTCCTTTAGAGTATGCAAATTCTGCGGACAGTGCGAAATGCCGGTAGCGGAAGTTAGTGTAAAAGCCTCCGAAATAATCGGGAGCGGCGCTTCCCAAAGATATACGGTCTTTTATGTCAATACGTCCGTCGTTATTCTGGTCAATGAAACGCACGTCACCGGCTTGATATGCCTGCATACTGCTGTTGACCAAATTGGCTTTGTCAGCTTCGGCTTGAGTGGCATAGACTCCGTCGGCCTGTAATCCGTAGAATTCGTACGGGCTTCCACCTACACGACTGACCACTGTGGCGCCATCGCTATATTCCAATGTCTTTTGGTCATATCCGCCTAAAGACTTGATCTTATTGTCGGTGAACGCGATATTTCCTCCCACAATCCATTCGAAATCGCGCAGATGGATTAAAGAAGCCTGGAAGGAGAGTTCTACCCCTTTGTTGTCGATTTTTGCACAGTTGGTATAATAGCCGGAAGTACCGTAAACGGCTGAAGTGTTGACATTCATGATTACATCCTTGCTTCTGCCCCGATAATAATCAACTCCCAAACTGATGCGGTTTCTCAAGAAAGCGGCGTCCAAGCTCAAGTTCATCTGTGTGGTCACTTCCGGTTTCAGGTGTGTATTCGGGATTTGTGTCCGCACAATGCCGGATACTGCCATGTACGGCAAACTGCTATAGTAATTTCTGCCATAATTGGAAGAGAAACGGCTGTTGCCGGTAACACTATATTCGGCACGGAGATCCAGACGGTTAACCCAATCCTTGTCAATCAGGAAAGACATATTCTTTGCCATCCATGTCAATCCGGCAGACGGATATACACGGAAACGATTGGTATATTTTCCATTGGCAGAAGAACCGTCGACAGACATATTTGCAGAAACATTCAAAAGATTGTTATACGTATAGTCGGCATGGGCAAAGATGTTCATCCAGTTCCATTTTGCCAGATAACCGTCGAAATAAGAACCCACCTTATTGGCAGAATTTAATACTTGATAAAAGTCGTTTGTCGTATTACGGGCAAAAGCTCCATCAAGTTCGTTCTGCGTAGTCAGCACTTGGCATCCCGCCATTGCGTTAAGGACGTGTCTGTTACTGAACACTTTGTTGAAACGGGCATTCAGGTTATAGAAGTAGTTCTGCGTTTCCGCCACTCCTTCGCGCACGACGTTCTTCTGTTCACCGTAAGTGTCAATAGCGGGAACAATAACCGGATCGCTTACACCCGGCATGAAGATGTGCTCTTTGTTATAGTTATAATAAATGCCAAATACACCGTCGACAGACAGTCCGGGAATAATCCGATAGTTGAATCCGGCTTTGATATTGACATCATATTGACGGTTGTTAGCGTCCACTTCGTTCACGATGGCGACAGGGTTACTGACTGCAAAAGTCAAATCCTGACAGATACCATAATAATAAGATGAATAAAGAGGAGTAAAGTCACCATTGGACGTTTTCTGGTAAGGAGCAAGCAAAGGTGATTGCGCATAGGCTGCCAAAATCGGGTTGGTATGCCGGGACATTCCCTGTTCTTGGAAATGACCGTTCATATAAGCCAGACCGATAGTGGCATACACTTCAAAGTTCTTGCTTACGAGGAAGTTACCGTTTAATTGCGTGTGATAACGGTCTTGCTTCGTACTTTTCAGTATCCCCTGTTCGTTGGCGTAACCCAATGACAAGTCGTACTTGGCAATATTGTCACCACCTTCTATACGGAACAAATTGTCTGTGACGAATCCATTCCGGTAGAGTTCATCCTGCCAGTTGGTATTGTTGTTGTAAAGGTAACCGTTTTTGCCTTCTGCATCATTCATGAACGGGAAATTATTGAAAAAGTTCTCCATATTTCCATAGTAATTCATACCCATGTCAGACAGGAACGACTTATAATCGATACCAGACAAAAGCGGTATACGTTTATCATTCCAACTCATTCCGAACTGTCCGTAATAACTGATTTCCGTGTTCATATTGTCTGAAGTAGCACCGTCGGTTTCTATCAGAATAACGCCATTGGCACCCATCGAACCATAGATAGCAGCTTCCGCACCCTTTAAAACAGTGATGTTCTGAATATCATTGATATTATAGGCTTGAAAAATATTTCGACTATATCCGTTGATCATCTGCGAATTGTGCACGTCAGGAATATAAGGAATGCCATTGATAATCACTAGCGGAGCGTTGTTACCGACAAATGAACGCACACCGCGCAGATTCATATAGCTTCCTTCCCCCGGCATACCACTGCCGCGAGTGACCTGTAAACCGGCGATCTGACCGGCTAACGCACGGTCAATATTCATGCTGGCAGGCGTGAAATCCTTTTTAGTGATGTTCTCTGCCGAAGTAGTGACTTCATTCGTTTCAACCCGAAAAGGCAAAACCGTTGTCTCATTATATTTATATTTAGATTCGGGAATCAGGATGATGTTGATATCCTTCCGTCCGTCCAATGCCTGACGAACCGTGTAGTAGCCTACCGCCCAGACAGAAATCCACGCTTTCTTCAGATCCTTACATTCAGTTTGGAATACTCCGTTTTCATCTGTGGTCACATCTTCACTTCCTGTAACGGACACTACCGCTCCCTTCACCGGAGTATTGAGAGAAGATAGGATTTTTCCGCTTACCTTGTCCTGTTTCTGCGCACATACATCGGCTGCAAAAAGGCAAAGCAGAAAAGTGAAAAATAAAATTTGTATCTTTTTCATTTTGTCTTTATTTCATAAGATTAATAACAATCCTCTGTAGGTTTCAAACACCAGTGGAAGAAGATAGCCTTTGTCAAGCTATTACCTGAACCTTCAAAACGTATCGTGATAGGTTTGGCTTCTCCCGTAACGACCAACTCATTGGACATGACTCCACCATCGCGATCATAGTTACTATATTTGCTAACTCCGGCAGCTTTGGCAGCATTAGCATCATATCCTTCCGCATATCCACCGCCATTACGGTCGAAATGGAAATTGGTACCTTTATTTGCACTTTCTGAAGCGGTTCCTACCTCCACGTCATTGACAAATATCTTCACCTGTCCAACTTTACCACTTTTGTCCTGTTCAAATCCGAAATAAATCTTATATGTTCCTTCCGGAATCTTATAAGGTGAAACCTCATGCTCTGTAGTTCCCATTTCTTTATACTTGAATGGTGTAAATTCAAGCGTATAAGTTTTGTTTGCAGGATCTGCCAGATCATACACCAAAGTGTAATAATAGATTCTAGGAAATCCCATTGCAGGCCATCCGTCATGATAACTTTTACCATCGCTATGTCCAATTTCCTTATATGCCAGATTTGTCGTTTTGAAATAAGTTTCTTTTTCTAATGCCGTCATCTTTTCATAGTAATAAAAATGATCTTTCAGACGATAAATCAACACATTGGTAGGAATTTTCATCTTCTTCACATAGTATGCAGTTCCGTTACTCATGTTTACCGGATGGTCAAGATCTACTTCCTGAACGGTGGTACGCCACTGCTTGGAAAACACCGATTTGAGGTCTTCGTTCTCCTCAAAATCCAGTTTAGTGTACTTCTTGTTGAAAAACGCAGCTTGGAATACCCAGTTTCTAATGATACTGTCTTCGCGTTCCAGTCCCCATTCTGTCAGTTTCTGACGTGCGGTAGTCAAAGCATCATTGATTACCTCGTTGGAAGGAATCAGCATGGTTGCAGTCACGTTTTCCGACATAATGTCGAAGCCTTTATTCTCAAAATAAGGGGCTTTTACAGTAAATACGGAGTCGTAAACCGTATTTCCCGTGTTGTCCACTCCAATAATTTCACTGGCGTTCTTGTCGAATGTCAGTTGATTGCGCGACAAGATCATCTGACGGAAAATGGAATAATCGTCTCCCAATGATTCAATAATCTCATACATACTTCGCGGAGATACAATCGCCTGATCCAGTATGTAAAGATAACCATTAGTCAGTTTCACTATTTTAGTTACTGTTGCATTATTGAACTGGATGATGTTCCCGGTTTCTTCTTCCGTTTTCTTGATATTCAAAAATTTGCCACTCCACATCAAAAGACGTTGGCCATCTGTAATTTTAGACGGAGAAATAGATGCATCGGAGATATAAGTTTGAGCGGTATATACATCATCGTTGCTTGCAGCTCTTGTTGGTGCCAGATCTGCTTCCGTAGCTAAGATGGTGTACATCTGTTCCTTTTTCTGCATTTCGTCAATCATACCGGTTTCCTTAAACAACTGATACATATTGGTCAACGAAGATTCTTCTGCCAGATACTCGGTCAGCGGTTTATTGACAATCGTAATTTGGTCATTGTTTACTGCACTCTGCTCTTGAGCGTAATGGTTGTCCCATGTGTCGGAACAACTACTGCCTATCAATGTCAGAAAGGATAGAGCATATAGTATGTATTTTTTCGTTTTCATGGTTCTTTTATTCTTCTATTACAGGTTCAAATAAGATATAATCC
>OCMC01000577.1_pt1 | contig 14589 bp, 10 predicted proteins | sample 1538951 | NCBI WGS metagenome assembly OCMC01 (sample SAMN04168656, study PRJEB22393) | human gut metagenome | biome: human gut microbiome; feature: stool | host: Homo sapiens | collected 2014-03-17 | reverse complement strand
TTATCTACCGTTTTTCCGATATTAAAATCAATATCTGTCGCCTGTTTTTCTTCCTGCTCATTTTCATCTTCCGTTGCCGGATAAAAAAATGTCTTTAATGTAAATGCCTGATTTGCAAAAACCGGATAATCCTTTCTCTTACCGGTCTTTGTATCCGTCACACGGCGGTTGGTGTAGAGCAGATAGACCGGATTTTCTGCATTCATATACGTATCCTTTGATAATCCGTTTTGTTGTAAATATTGCTCATACAAATCATCTGCGATGCCGTAGACAAACATCTGAGTTTTTCCATCATTATAGGAAACCGAAACATTTTCACTTTTCTTCTTCTCGGTTTTATATTCTTCTGTGAGATATGCGCTGTTTTCGTCCGCTTTGTACCAGAACAGTCCCGCAGACAATGTGGTTGAACTTTCTTTAACACCCTGTACCTGTTTTAATTTTTCAATAAGCGCTTCTTCTTTTTCACTGTCTTCCAACGAACCGGAGCGGTAATAAACATCGTATTCCCCAAGCTTATAATTCTCCTCGACCATAAGAACGAGATATTTGCCAAATGCGCTTGCCGATACAAACATGACGATACTGACAAACAGTGAAAATATGGTGGTGCGGTATCTTTTGCCGCTTCTTTTAAAGTTCTTGCGGCTGATTACGCCTTCGACGCCGAACAGCTTCTGGAATATTTTAGAACATCTGACCTTTCTGCGGCTTAATTTAATATCGCCGTTCTGGCGGATTGCCTCAATCGCAGACATTCTTGAAATCCGTATCATCGGGATAAACGTTGAAATCAGCACTGTAAATAAAGATACGACTGCTGCCGCCACAATCGCCGCAGGTGTCGGATACAATTTCATTTCACCGAGGGATACCATGCTTGCCGCAATGCTTTTCATACTGGCACGCACACCGAAAAGGGTAATGCCGATTCCCGCAACGCCCACTAAAATTCCCAGCGGGATTCCTGCAATGCTGACTAAAAATGCCTCGGAAAGCACACATTTACGAAGCTGTGCTTTAGTCGCCCCCACGGAGGAGAGCAGTCCGAACTGCTTTGTACGTTCATTTAACGAAATAACAAAGGAATTGTAAATTAAAAGCACCGAAGCTCCGACAACCAGTACAATCACAATCACCGCTATCGTCGTAATAAAAGAGTAATAGGAAGAATACACGGATATTCCGGTCAGTCTTAACAGTCCGGGATTGTAACCGGTTTCATAGGCTGCATCGCTGTACCGTTTTAAAACCGCAAATGTATTCTTCGGATTTTTCACCCGAATGTAAACATCGGCACTTTCAATATTCTTTGTATTTTCATCGTATTTTGTATACACTACATAGCTGCTTGTGCTGCCGACATTAAAACCTGCGTCCTCATACAGACCGACTACCGTATACCGCTGTGTGTCCGCAAGTTCCAGTTCAACCGTATCGCCTACCTTGCAGTCCGCAAAAATACCGCTTGTAATCAAATCCCCTGCAACCACAAGTTCTTTTGAATTTTCCGCCATTCTGCCTTCTGTAAGCTCCAGCGGAAGGCTGATTTCATTTTCATCACTGAATGCCTTGACACTGAGCTGATGTCCGTCCTGTTCTTCAATGGTACTGCCGATATTATACATCAGACGTTCTGCTAAAATATCGCTGTCCTGCCGGATTTTTTCCAGTCCTTCTTTTAAATCGACCTGTTCAATCACACCGTACCAGTTACCCGATTCTTTGATTTTATAATCCAGCATACTTTTATGCAGGCTGGCGATAAAGACCGTAATTGCCGTAATCAACGCTGCTGACAGCATAATGCCGATTATCGTCACCAGTGTACGCACTTTGTTTTTTACCATTTGCCGGTAAGTCATTTTTAAAAAAATATGATTCTGTCCCATTAGCGGATCACCTCATCTCTTGTGATTCTGCCGTCGGAAATCTCAATAATGCGGTCCGCCTGCAGGGCGATGTTTTCATCATGGGTAATGACAACCAGTGTCTGATTGTACTTTTTATTTGACAGCTTTAACAGTTCCATAATTTCATGGCTGTTGGCAGAGTCAAGATTTCCAGTCGGTTCATCCGCTAACAGCAGTGCCGGGTCATTCATCAGTGCGCGCCCGATAGAAACTCTCTGCTGCTGCCCGCCGGATAACTGGTTCGGCAGATGATTTTCCCTTCCTTTTAAATGCAGTACGGTTAAAAGCTCCTCTAACCGTTCCTCATCGACCTTTCTGCCGTCCATTAACACGGGCAGTGTGACATTTTCCACGACATTCAGCACCGGAATCAGGTTGTAAAACTGATAAATCAGTCCAACCTCCCTGCGCCTGAAAATCGCAAGCTGTGTGTCATTTCTTGCATAGACGTCATTGCCGTCCACATAGACATGCCCGCCGTCCGGTCTGTCCACACCGCCAATCAGATGCAGGAGTGTGGATTTTCCCGAACCGGACGGTCCTACAATCGCCACAAACTGCCCGCGCTTGACACTAAAGGACACGTTATCCAATGCCTTAAAGCTGTTTTCCCCTTTTCCGTAAATTTTTGTTAAATTTTCTACTTTTAAAATATCCATTGACTGCCTCCTGTATTTTAGATTTCAGTCTAAATTGTAGGACAGTCCGGTGACTGTGCCATGACTTTCATATGACAAATCTGTCACTTTTCGTTTAAGGCAGCATTTTATAAAAACGGATTTGAAATTCCGCACCGCCGTTTTTTGCGTTAAACGCTTTTATCGTTCCGTTCTGCCTGCGGACAATCTCTGCCGCCAGTGAAAGCCCGATACCCACTCCTGTATTTTCCGTTCCTTTGCCACGGTAAAACCGCTCAAACAGGTGTGGTAAATCTTCTTTTTGAATTCCTGTTCCGTTGTCACGCACGATGATTTCCGTGTAAATCGGATTTTCCTGCGCCTCCATCTGAATCTGCCCGCCGGACGGTGTGTGTTCCATGCAGTTTTTCACAATATTTTCCAGCGCTTCTTTTGTCCACTGGAAATCTCCCGTAAAGGATACATTTTCTGCAATATCGTATGTCAAAAGCACCTCTTTTAATTCAAGCTGTACCGCCATGCCCTCAAATACCGTATCTGCCAGCTTTTTTACGGACACCGGTGCATTTTGAAACTGCACGACACCCGCATCGAATTTGGAAAGCTTTAAGAGTGTCGTTATGAGTTCTTCGACATGCGAGAGTGCATTGGATAACTTGCCGCTTAAATGCAGGCGTTCTTCATATGTAAGATTTTCTTCCATTAAAAATGACAAAATAATATTCACGCTGGTCAGCGGTGTCTTTAACTGGTGCGAAATATCCGCCATGGCATTCATCAGATACCGTTTGTCCTGCCCCAGCTGCACCGTCTGTTCATTTAAACGGATTACCAGCTTGTGAAGCTGATTCTGCAAAATACTTAAATCACCCTCCTGATACTCCTCAAATGCCGTTGTATAATCTCCCCGCAGAACGCGGTCTATCTGCGCATAAATTTCCCGGATTTTCTTTCTGCGCCTGTATTCGCCCTCTGCATGGATTCCCATATATAAAATTCCCGTGGGAAGCACTATCCACCATACCCGGCTTATCCATGCCGCCAATATTGAAGCTGTAAACACAACGCCTTCTGCAATCCATTCACCGTTTCTTTTCATAGACGATACCCCATTCCACGCACCGTCTTAATTAACTCCGGATGGGACGGGTCTTCTTCTATCTTTTCCCGCAGCCGCTTAATATAAACTGTCAGCGTGTTATCATTGACGAATTCGCCTGCCACGTCCCAGATTTCCGAGAGCAGACGGCCTCTTGATAAAACCACACCCTTATTGTTAAAAAATATCAGTAACAGGCGGTATTCGAGTGCTGACAGTGCCAGCTCCTCTCCGTTACGGTATACGATTCCCTTGACCGTATCCACGGTGATACTGCCCTCTTTTAACAGCTTCTGGCTCTTTCCTGTCCGTCTTAACACACTGCGGATTCTTGAAACCAGCTCCCGCGGACGGAACGGCTTATTGATATAGTCATCTGCGCCCATATCCAGTCCCGTCACGACACTGTATTCATCGCCCGATGCCGTAAGGAAAATGACCGCCGCCGGGGATTTTTCCTTTGCCGCCGCACAGACTGCATATCCATTGCCGTCTGCTAACGATATATCAATTAAGAGCAAATCATATTCCCTTGTTTCAAGTTTTTCAATCGCTTCCCGCTGCCCCGCTACCGCTTCTACGATAAAATTTTCATTTTTTAAAAAGCTGCTTAAATAATCTACAATATCCCTGTCATCTTCAACCAGCAAAATTTTTTCCTGCACGCTTTTTCCGCCTTTCGCACTTTTTACCTCGTTTATATATCTTTTATCATCATAACAGTCCACCGAAAGTTCGTCAAATAATTAACTCTGCTTTTCTTTATGATAAGAACGTGCTATGATAGTTTTGTAATGATTTTTCTCAAGGGGAGGATTTTAAACTATGGCGTTACATATTATGGACGAAGCAAACAGATGCCTTCAGTGTAAGGTTCCGCAGTGTCAGAAGGGGTGTCCGATTCACACCAACATTCCGCTGGCAATTCGCCTGTTAAAAGAAAACAAATTAAACGAAGCCGGAAAAATGCTTTTTGAAAACAATCCGCTGACAACCGTGTGCAGTCTTGTCTGCAACCATGAAAATCAGTGTGAGGGTCACTGCGTACTTGGCAGAAAAGGTGCGCCGGTTCATTTTTCCAGCATTGAAAATTATATTTCCACAACCTATGCCAACCAGATGACCAACGGTCCTGCTAAATCCAACGGCATGCGCGTTGCCATTATCGGTTCCGGTCCTGCCGGTATTACGATTGCGATTATTCTTGCACGATACGGCTATCAGGTTACTATTTTTGAAGGAAAGGACAAGATTGGCGGTGTATTACGCTACGGCATCCCGGAATTCCGTCTGCCAAAGAGCGTCTTAGACGATATTGAATACCGCCATCTTGAATTAAAGGGCATTAAAATCCGCCCGAATACGACAATCGGCGGTGCTATCGGCATTGACGATTTATTCCGTGACGGCTATAAGGCAATTTTCGTCGGTACGGGTGTATGGAAGCCGAATACCCTGCATATTAAAGGTGAAACCTTTGGCAATGTCCACTTCGGTATCAATTACTTAAACAATCCTGACAGCTACCGCTTAGGCAAGCGTGTCATCGTCATCGGTGCCGGAAATGCCGCTATGGATGTGGCAAGAACCGCTATCCGCAAGGGTGTGGAGCATTTAACCTGCTTTTCTATCACAAAAGAGGTCGCCGCCAGCCACTATGAATTCAGCTATGCCCAGTTAGAGGGTGTCCAGTTTGAATACAATAAGCGTCCGGTTGAAATTAAGGATAACGGCGTTATCTTTATTGATGTTATTGAAAATGAAGATGGTACCTTTACAGATGTTGAAGGCACTGAAAAGCTTTACGAAGCCGACAGCACGATTATTTCTATCAGTCAGGGACCACAGAACCGTATTGTCAATACCACCGAAGGCTTAAAATCCACAGCCAGGGGTCTTTTGGATGCCGATGAAACCGGTCACACTTCAAGACCGGGGATCTTTGCTTCCGGTGACGTTGTAAACGGTGCACGTACTGTTGTTGAAGCTGTTGCCCACAGCAAGATCGTAGCAGAGTCCATGCATGAATATATGCAGAGCCTGCCAAAGGACTGATAATATATCAGGTACTATAACCGTCAATTGCTTGCTCTCTATCCGATTCACAGTCGGAAAAAGAGCAGCCGATTGACGATTAAACGGTGTCCGGTATTCCTGCCGGACACTTTTTACATTATGGAAATTTGTATCCCCCGTCCTATTCTTTCTATCTTTTTTCCTAGAATTCCCTTTTATCCTATCCCTTTATAACCACATACTTTTGCACTGCATTATGGTAAAATTTCATTGTATTTCTATTTTTAGGAGGAAAGGAAAATTATGAAACACAATTTTAAGAAAATTCTGTGCGTACTGCTTGCCTGTCTTATGGTGATTCCGTTCTGTACAGAATTTGCAAAGCTTCCGCAGATTTGGGCAGCTTCGTCCGACATCGTAGACATTCCCGATGTCAATATGAAAGCCGCTTTAAACAGCGCTTTAAACGTTGAAGATTCTTCTGCCGATATTACAAAGGAACAGCTTGAATCGCTCACTGCTTTAAAATTAACAAATTCTGACGACACACACATTACCGACTACACAGGTCTTGAGTACTGTGTGAATCTGAAAACCTTACGGATTACCGATTCCGAACTTACGGTACTGCCGGATATTACGGCATTAACAAAACTGCACTTTCTGGATTTAAGTGACTGCTACAACCTGACAGATATTTCTAAAATTCCGGTAACGGATACTTTAAATGATGTAGAACTCGAAAAATGCACATCTGTAAATGATATCAGCCCGTTAAAAGCAGTTCCGTCTATCACAAGACTTTGTCTGGACGGTGTTAAAATCACCGATAAAAACGCTGATTCTAATGCGGACACAATTTCAAGCCTTACGAATCTGAAATATCTGGATTTAGCATACGCTTATGTAACAGACGAGTATTCTTCAATGTTTGATTCGCTTACAAAGCTTGAAACCTTAATTCTGGCATATAACCGTTTTTCAAATGTTGATTTCCTGTTGTCACACAACGGTACTTTAAAGGAACTGACACTTTACGGCTGTCCAGTTGCCAATGACATGACCGACACACTCGGACAAATGACCAGCTTAAAAACACTGGGTATCAGCTCTACAAATATTATGGACTACCGCTTTATGTCCCGTCTGCCGCATTTAACCAACTGGCCTATCCGTATGGCAGAAGGAAGTGATTCCTTCCCGACCAGACCATACACTAAAATTGTAAAGGAATTTCTGCCATATACACAGGAAACCTGTGTAATTGACAACCCGGTTATCAATATTGACGGCACACCTGTCGCTCCGGTTGAAGCAGACGGATACACTTTTGATGCGTCATCCAATCAGATTATACTGGATACAACACTTGTGGACAGCGGTTCCCGCTTATATTATTATATTGACTATCATTTTACTATTACCACGCCTGCGGGATATGACATTGTTATGCACCCGCTTGTTGCCGTTTATGTCAGCAAAACAAGTGCACCGGATCCTATTAAGCTTTTCACCCAGCCGAAATCCTTTAAGGGAATTACCGGCAGCAGTTATTCTTTAAATGTTGCTGTACAGGGAACGGGCGGTTCTAATCAATATCAGTGGTATAAAGACGGTACGGCTCTTACCGGTGAAACTTCATCTACACTGAATTTCTCTGCACTTGCCGAAAGTGATGCCGGAGCTTACACCGTTGTCGTTTCTAACGGTGTAAGCAGTGTCACAAGCGACACCGCAACCGTTACGGTTATGCCTAGACTTCAGATTTCCGCACAGCCTGCTTCTCTTTCACTGACAGAGGGGGAGAGCGGGGAACTCTCTGTTACGGCTTCCGGCTACGGAACATTATCTTATCAGTGGTTTAAAAACGGTTCTGCCATAACCAATGCAACGGCTTCTTCTATCCGCTTTGATAATATTTCAGGCAATGATGCGGGAAGCTACTATGTCGTTGTATATGATGACAACAGCTCTACCATGAGCAGCGCTGCAAATATAACCGTTACTACAAAACCAACACAGCCGGTTACAAAGCCAACCGAAACCGCTACGACAGAAGCGGCTACGACTCAGCCTGTTACGAAGCCGGCTGAAAATGCTACAACGGAAGCGGCTACGACTCAGCCTGTTACGAAGCCGACTGAAAATGCTACAACGGAAGCGGCTACGACTCAGCCTGCTACAAAACCGGCTCAACCTGCTACAACAGCGGCTGTCCAGCCTGCAACTTCTACCAAAACAACAACAGCCACAAAAACTGCCGCTGCTTCAACAGATACTGCGACACAAAACAACACACAGGAACCGGCTACCGGTGATACAACATCTGTCGCTGTCTACGGACTTCTTCTTTTTGCCGCTGTTCTTGGCTGTGTAACACTGCTGATTACAAACAAAAAGAAAATGGATAAATAAATACATACAACAGTTATAACCGTTGTATTGACACAAAAAACAAATGACATAAAAATAAGATAAAATAAAAAATATCCCGGCTTTGCAGTCTGCCTAAGCCGGGATATTTTTACTATGCATACAGTTTGAATTTTCTTACCAGTGTATCCAGTTCTTCTGCCTTGGCGGATAACTGTTCGCTGATTGCCGCACTTTCTTCTGATGAAGAAGCCGTATTCTGTACTGCCGCCGATAACTGGTCGATTCCCTGATTGACCTGTTCTAAGGCAGATGCCTGATTGACGGCTGTTTCATTAATCTGATGTGCCACATCTGCAAAGGTGTTCATGCTCGCAATTACTCTGTCAAAAGACTGGGAAACGGTTTCCGTAACTGCATTGCCTTTTTCAATTTCCTGAACGGTTTTGCTGATTAATTCCTTGGTTTCTGCCGCAGAATTGGCACTGTCTGCCGCCAGCTTACCAATCTGGTCTGCAACAACCGCAAAGCCTTTTCCGGCTTCTCCGGCTCTTGCTGCTTCAATTGAAGCATTTAATGAAAGCAGATTTGTCTGTGAAGCAATACTTTCTATTGTTACAATAATATTATCGATTTCGCTGGAGATTTCATAAATACGGCGCATTTCATCGGTCAATTCTTTCACCTTTTCCTGCTCTGCATCTGAAACGGTCTTTTGAATATCATCATATGCCTGCTGCGTTTCCCTGGCACTTTCCGTTGCCATATTGGCTACCGAAGTCACTGTAGCATCTAACTGCTGGATTGCACTTGCCTGATCAGTTGCGCCCTCTGCAAGTGCCTGCGAAGACTGGGATATACCGTTTGCCCCTTCTTCAACCTCATCCGCACTTGTCTGGATATTCGTCAGAGTACTGTTAAAACGCTTTAAGATATGTACAAAAGACTCTTTAATACTTGCAAAATCACCGAGGAAATCTGTAATCTCATCGCTGTCCTCTGTCAAATCGCCGGTTGCCATACGCTGTAAGATTGCTGAAATCTCATTTACATAATCGGAGAGATTTTTCGTTGTACCGCGCAGTGCATCCGCAAGCTGTCCGATTTCATTTTCAGATTCATAGGTAATCCGTTCTCCGACAGACATATCTCCGCTGTACATGATTTTGGCTGCTTCTGTAATCTCCTGTACCGGTTCTACAATAGCACTGGCCATCTTGCGTGTAACACGCAGTCCGAATACCACGTCTGCGATAAGCAGTAAAATACCTGCCACGGTCATTCCGACACCAGTATATTTTGACATCGTATAATAATTAACCGCAGTCTTATCAATCGAGTTTTCCAGCTGTTCAGAAAGGCTTTTAATGTCATTTACAATCGGCAGATATGTATTATTATTTAATTCAACCGCCTCGCTGTAACGACCTGCCTTAATCTGTGTCATTAACGTGCTTCTGACCTTTTCGCCTTCATCAATCTTTGACGCTATCTGATTTAACAGCGCTGTACTTTCTGTATTCATCTTCCGGTTGTGCATCTGCTGTACAGAATCTGTAATCAGACTGACATCTTCTGTGACGGTCTTTTCAAAATTCACATAGCTGTTCCCAACCTGTGATGAATCCTCAGTCAGAATTCTGTTAATCGCACGCTGTAAATCCGTAATGCCGTAGCGCACTTTGCCTACACTGTCAATATTGGCAAGCGGACCGTTAAAAATACCGCTTACATTTCCCTTTACAATATTTAATCCCACAAGTAACAGTACCGCTATCACTGCCGCTACTGCAATAATAATGCCATGGGATATAAATAATTTTTTCTTTAGTGATAAGTTTTTGTATCTTTCATTTTGTTCCATTCTCGTTCTGTCTCCTTGTTTATGTTAAATACAGATTTTACTATACTTTTTTCCTGTATTCAAGGTGTTATGGGTATTTTTTCCTAAGAAAATTGTATTTTTTGTGTATTTCTATATGATACGAAAGCGCAATCTACAAAAAGGGAGATTCTTTTGAATCTCCCTTTATAAGCTAACTCAACAATGATATCCAATGATATCCGCTGCTGAATCCGGCATCAGATTATTATACCGGATATGTCTTATTTTCTGTATCCGCAGCCTTTGGGTCAACCTTTGTCTGCTGCGCTTCTCTGTACTTAAAGAATTCTTCTGCAACTGCCGGGAATAATGCGTATGATAATACGTCTTCATCCTGCTGTTTGTACTTCTGAACGACCGGGCTCTTTTTGAAGCCTTCTAACTGTGGCTCAATCAAGTCAGCCGGACGGCATGTAATCGGCTCTGTATCACCGATTGCCTTCTTCTGTACTTCTTTATTAAACGGCTTAACGGTACGTCCGAATTCACCTGCAAGAACCTTCTTGGATTCTTTTGTAATCATCTTGTAACGTTCACCCTGTAATACATTTAATACAGCCTGTGTACCGACAATCTGTGATGACGGTGTAACCAGAGGCGGTTCACCATAATCCTTACGAACTCTCGGAATTTCTTCAAGCACAGCCTGATACTTGTCTTCTGCACCTGCATCCTTTAACTGGGATACAAGATTTGATAACATACCACCCGGTACCTGATATAAGAGTGTCTTGATATTTACGCCAAGAACCTTTGTATTCATCAGACCTGTCTTTAACGCTTCCTCTCTCATCGGACGGAAGTATTCAGCGATTTCAGCCAGCAGATTCTGGTCAAGTCCTGTATCATACAGTGTGCCCTTAAAGGTTTCTACCATAACTTCTGTTGCAGGCTGGCTTGTACCCATTGAGAACGGTGAGATTGCTGTATCAATAACATCTGCACCGGCTTCTACTGCCTTTAAATACGTCATGGAAGCAACACCGGATGTATAATGTGTATGCATCTGAATCGGCAGTGAAGAACCTTCCTTTAATGCCTGTACGAGTTCTGTTGCTTTATATGGAAGTAAAAGACCTGCCATATCCTTGATACAGATAGAGTCTGCACCCATATCTTCAATCTTCTTTGCTGTTTCTTTCCAATAATCCAGTGTATAGGCATCACCGATTGTATAAGAAAGTGCAATCTGTGCATGTCCTTTTTCTCTCTTAGCTGCCTTTACTGCTGTTTCAAGATTTCTTAAATCGTTAAAGCAGTCGAAAATACGGATAATATCAATACCGTTTGCAATAGACTTCTGTACGAAATATTCTACTACATCATCTGCATAATGATTGTATCCGAGGATATTCTGTCCTCTGAATAACATCTGTAATTTTGTATTTTTAAAACCATCTCTTAACTTACGAAGTCTTTCCCATGGGTCTTCTTTTAAGAATCTAAGAGATGCATCGAATGTCGCACCACCCCAGCACTCTACAGAATGATATCCGACTTTATCCATCTTATCGACAATCGGAAGCATCTGCTCTGTTGTCATTCTTGTAGCAATTAAGGACTGATGTGCATCACGCAATACGGTCTCAGTAATTTTTAAAGGTTTTTTCACCTGTTCTGCCATCTTTATATCCTCCATTAATATCTATTTTACATTACACCAAACATCGCCATAAACGTACCTGCGGCAACTGCCGTACCGATAACACCGGCTACGTTTGGTCCCATCGCATGCATTAACAGGAAGTTGGACGGATCTGCTTCCGTGCCGACCTTCTGTGATACTCGTGCTGCCATTGGAACGGCTGATACGCCGGCTGAACCAATCAGCGGATTTACCTTGCCATGTGTTGCCTTGCACATAATCTTACCAAACAGTACACCGGCTGCCGTACCAAATGCAAACGCAACCAGACCTAATGCAACAATCTTTAAAGTATCAAGATTTAAAAATGCCTCTGCACTTGTTGTTGCACCGACAGATGTACCAAGAATAATAACAACGATGTACATCAATGCATTTGATGCTGTTTCTGTAAGCTGCTTTACAACACCGCTCTCTTTAAAGAGATTACCTAACATCAGCATACCAACGAGTGGAGCTGTTGTCGGAAGAATCATAACAACAACAATCGTTACAACGATTGGGAACAGAATCTTTTCCAGTTTGGATACAGGACGTAACTGTTCCATTTTAATCTTTCTTTCATCTTCTGTTGTTAAAAGCTTCATAATCGGTGGCTGGATAATCGGAACCAGTGACATATAGGAATATGCTGCCACCGCAATCGGTCCCATATATTTTGTCTGTCCTAATTTACCGGCAAGGAAGATAGATGTCGGTCCATCGGCACCACCGATAATAGAAATCGCTGCTGCTGCCTTATCCGGGAATCCCATAAAGATTGCCAGAATATATGCAGCGAAAATACCGAACTGCGCTGCCGCACCAAGCAGAAAGCTCTTTGGATTGGCAATCAGCGGTCCGAAATCTGTCATTGCACCAACACCAAGGAAAATCAAGGACGGTAAAATACTCCATTCATCCAGTAAATAGAAGTAATGCAGTAAACCACCCACACCATTGCTGGAATCCTCAATGGAAAGCATGATGTCCGGATAAAGATTGACAAGAAGCATACCAAAGGAAATCGGTACAAGAAGCAGAGGTTCGTATCCTTTTTTTATTGCTAAGTACAGGAAAATCAACGCAACAACAACCATGAGGTAATTGCCCCATGAAAGCCCGAAAAATGCGGTCTGCTGTACGAGGTTTCCCAATGTTTCTATAATATAACTCATTTTTTAACCTCCCGTTTCAATGATTCTGATAAAGAACTTAGTTCATGGAAACTAATACTTTACCTGTTTCAACGGAATCACCAACGGCACATTCTACTGTTGCAACAGTACCGTCCTGTGGTGCACAGATTTCATTTTCCATCTTCATGGCTTCAAGAACAACAAGTACATAACCCTTCTTTACAGCAGAGCCTGCTGCAACCGGTGTCTTTAAAATCTTACCCTGCATTGGAGCAGTTACCTTTACTGCACCCTGTGCGCCAGCCGGTGCTGCTTTCTTTGCTGCCTTTGGAGCAGCTTTCGGTGCGGCCTTTGCTGCCGGTGCTGCTGCGCTTCCTGTTCCTTCTTCTACTGTAACGTCATATACATTCCCATTCACTGTGATCGTATAATTTTTCATTGTTTCCTCCGTTCCACCGCGGTCTGCGGCTGATTGATTATCAAATATTTTAATTTTATTTCCAGTTATTCTGTCTGCCGACTTTTCTGATGGAACGAACTACCAGTCCATCTGCCGCAGTACCTTCTGATGCAGCAATCGCCGCTGTGATAACAGCAACCAGTTCGCAGTCATCTTCTTCCTCGTCTTCCGGTTCTTCAACAACCGGTGCCGGTGCTGTCTGCTGTGGTTCTTCTGCTGCCTGTTTCTTTGCTCCGATTTTATTAACATGCTGAAGCAGAGAAATGATATAAGAAATGAAAATCAGCACAATAAATACTGTACCCATACCGAGCACTGTATTTAATACAGCCTTTTCCATCTTCTCACCTGTTGTATAAGTCGGGTTAATTGCACCGCTGTCCAGATTGAAATCATCATCGATGACCAGTTCAAATGCACAGGTTCTTGTTTCATACGTTGCATTGATTGCAATCGTGCACAGTGTTCCTGTTTCATCACTGACTCTGACTTCTTCTTTGTCAATGGACTTTAATGCGCCTAAATCTTCTCTTGTTTTAACCCAGCTGTTATAAAACTCAATCGTCTTGTCGTTCATGCCCTGCATATTTACGACATAGACTTTTCCATTCACATAGCTGAGTGTCTTTGCTGCTTCGCCATCTGCTTTAATCTGTGCATCCGATGTCTGGTCTAAATATACCAGCATATCTTCTGCCCACTGTACCATATCTGAGGCATACTGATTGACCTTCATATCTTTAAGGCTCGTCTTAGCACTGTCTGAAGAAATGGTATTGGTGCAGGCTGTCATACTGAACACGCAGGCTAACACACAGAACAACACGAAAAAGCGTTTGATATTAGTTTTCTTCATATTGTTTCACCTCATTATCAGACCGTTCCATGCTTCTTAACCGGACGATCCTCTCTTTTTGTGTACAGCATTTCAAACGCTGCCGCAACATACTGTCTTGTTTCCTCAGGATTGATAATTGTATCCACATAATCTCTTGCTGCTGCAGATTCTACGCTGGACTGTAACTGTGCGTATTCTGCTGCCTTTTCAGAAATCTTTGCGTTGACATCTTCTGCCTTATCAATCTCATCTGCATACATAATCTTTGCTGCACTGGCTGCATCCATCATACCGATGCTTGCTGACGGCCATGCATATGTCATATCTGCACCGACTGCTTTGGAATTCATTGCCACATAAGCACTTCCGTAAGCTTCGCCGATGATTACATTAACCTTTGGTACAGTTGCATTTGCAAATGCATATGTAAGCTTTGCTGTTGCCTTTGCAATCTTCTTTTCTGAATCAACTGTTGCTTCAAAGCCCTTTACATTGGTAAGGGTCAGCACCGGAATTTCAAATGCATCACAGAAATTTACAAATTCTGCGGCTTTTTCAGCACCGTCAACGGTCAGTACCGGTTCAAACTTTTCTGCTGCTT
>OCMC01000562.1_pt1 | contig 14895 bp, 10 predicted proteins | sample 1538951 | NCBI WGS metagenome assembly OCMC01 (sample SAMN04168656, study PRJEB22393) | human gut metagenome | biome: human gut microbiome; feature: stool | host: Homo sapiens | collected 2014-03-17 | reverse complement strand
ACAAAATCCGTGTAGCCGACCATAAAGCTGTTGCTTCCGGTGCTACGGAAAGCGATGAAGAAACCGTACAGTCAGCCCGCGAACTGGTAGAGGAAATAAATAAAGAAGTCACCCGCCAGCTGGATGACCGTGTACGCATCTATGAACAAAAAATACTGCCTGCCCTGCGCAAAAATCATATCATCTTTTATCAGGACAACCATGTAGAACCGTTCCACCAACAGTTTATCAAAGACTTTTTCCGGGAGGAAATCTTTCCCTACCTGCAACCTGTGCCTGTATCCAAAGATAAAATTGTCTCCTTCCTGCGGGATAACCGCCTTTACCTGGCAATACGAGTCTATCCGAAGAAAGAAGAAAAAAACAAAGGAGAAGAAACTAAAGAAAATATAGAAAAATATACCGGAGAGTGCATAAATGAAAGAAATGACGGAGAAGGTATAAAAGTAGGTATGGAAGAAGCAAGGCCAAATGTAACAGACTTCCGACAACCCCTTTACTTTGTGATGAAACAACCCTACGCCAAAGTGCCCCGCTTCATCGAACTTCCGTCTCGCGAGAAAAATCATTATTTGATGTTTACCGAAGACATCATCAAGGCAAACCTCAACCTGATCTTCCCCGGCTACGATGTCGACTCCAGCTACTGCATCAAAATCTCCCGTGATGCTGATATACTGATTGACGACACCGCCAGCAGTGCCGACCTCGTCGCCCAACTCAAGAAGAAAGTGAAGAAACGCAAGATCGGTGACGTCTGCCGTTTCGTCTACGACCGTGCTATGCCTTCTGAATTCCTGGACTTCCTTGTGGATGCCTTCCGTATTCAGCGTGACGAACTTGTCCCCGGTGATAAGCATTTGAACCTCGAAGACCTGCGCCATCTTCCCAACCCGAACAAATCCCTTCATAGCCTCGAAAAACCGAAGCCGATGAAGCTGACCGTCCTCGATGAGAAAGAATCCATTTTCAATTACGTCGCCAAAAAGGACCTGTTATTATATTACCCTTATCACTCTTTCGAGCACTTTATCCACTTCCTATATGAAGCCGTGCACAACCCGGAAACCCGTGAAATCATGGTAACTCAATACCGCGTAGCGGAAAACTCCGCCGTCATCAACACCCTGATAGCCGCCGCCCAAAACGGCAAGAAAGTCACCGTATTTGTGGAACTGAAAGCCCGCTTTGATGAAGAAAACAACCTTGCCACCGCCGAAATGATGCAAGCCGCCGGTATCAAGATAATCTACAGCATTCCTGGTTTGAAAGTGCACGCCAAAGTAGCCCTGATCCGTCGTCGCGGATTAAACGGTGAGAAAATCCCCAGCTACGCCTACATCAGCACCGGCAACTTTAACGAAAAAACCGCCACCCTTTACGCCGATTGCGGCCTTTTCACCTGTCGCAAAGAAATAGTGGCCGACCTCTATAACCTCTTCCGTACCCTGCAAGGAAAAGAAGACCCGAAGTTCACCACCCTTTTGGTAGCCCGTTTCAACCTCATTCCCGAATTGAACCGCCTGATCGACCGCGAAATATCCCTCGCAGACGAAGGCAAGCAAGGACGCATCATCCTAAAAATGAACGCCCTCCAAGACCCTACCATGATAGACCGCCTCTACGAAGCCTCCGAACACGGTGTACAAATCGACCTTATCGTCCGTGGTATCTGTTGCCTCATCCCCGGACAGTCATACAGTCGTAACATCCGTGTCACCCGTATTGTAGACAGTTTCCTCGAACACGCCCGCATCTGGTACTTCGGCAACGACGGCACCCCCAAAGTATTCATGGGCTCTCCCGACTGGATGCGCCGTAACCTCTACCGCCGCATCGAAGCCATCACCCCCGTTCTTGCCCCCGACCTGCGTGACAACCTGATCGAAATGCTCGACATCCAACTCGCCGACAACCAAAAAGCCTGCTGGGTAGATGATAAGCTGCAAAACATATTCAAAAAAAGAACACCCGGCACCCCTGCCGTCCGAGCCCAATACACCTTCTACGACTGGCTAAACAAAACTAACAGCTAACATCAAATCCTTTCCGCAGCAACTATGCTGCGGAAAACACATCATTACAACCATACCCCCCCCATCGTACATACGATCACAATGACCTGCACCCCGCATGGTTTCCCGGCCTACTTTTTTCTCCGTCAAGCGAGTGCCCGTAACGTAGCGTCAAGAAGGGCAGACTGTTTGAGCGTAGCGAGTTTCTGCCCTTTAGCGAAGTGAAGGAAGCGAGTAGGAGAAAAAAGTCAGCCTTGAATTTTTCTTTGCTTCTTTCTTTTGTTTCAAGACAAAAGAAAGATGATTGTAATACAATTGTAACATATATGACACCTCCCTGCAACGTCAAATCCCGTCCTTTGCAACTGGAAACAACATACACATATTATTTATGGAGACTATTTATTTATGCATTATCATCTTCCTCTTCGTCCTTGCCGTCTTCGATTTGATAGTCGGAGTCAGCAATGACGCAGTCAACTTCTTAAACTCCGCGGTAGGTGCCAAAGCCGCTTCGTTTAAAACCATCCTTTTCATAGCCGGCGTCGGCATATTTATTGGCGCCTCCCTATCCAATGGCATGATGGACATTGCCCGGCACGGCATCTACCAGCCCGAGCACTTCTACTTTGCCGAAATCATGTGCATTCTGTTAGCCGTCATGCTGACCGACGTAGTACTGCTGGACGTATTCAACTCCATGGGTATGCCCACCTCCACCACCGTTTCACTAGTTTTTGAACTACTCGGAGGAACCTTCGCCCTCTCACTTATCAAAGTACATAATAGCGACACCCTCGGTTTGGGCGACCTCATAAACACCGACAAAGCCCTTTCCGTCATCATGGCCATTTTCGTATCCGTCGCCATCGCCTTCTTCTTCGGAATGATCGTACAATGGCTGGCCCGTGTGATATTCACCTTCAACTATACGAAAAAGATGAAATACAGCATTGCCCTCTTCGGAGGTGTAGCCGCTACCGCCATCATCTATTTCATGCTTATCAAAGGACTGAAAGACAGCTCCTTCATGACCCCCGAAAACAAACACTGGATACAAGACAACACATTAATGTTAATCGCCGTCTTCTTCGTGTTCTTCACTGTGCTGATGCAAATCCTTCACTGGATGAAAATCAACGTTTTCAAAGTCATTGTATTGATGGGCACCTTCGCCCTCGCTCTCGCTTTTGCCGGCAACGACCTCGTCAACTTCATCGGTGTTCCCCTCGCAGGTTTCTCCTCTTTTATGGACTATACCGCCAACGGAGGAGGAAATCCGAACGGCTTCCTGATGACCTCCCTACTGGGACCCGCTAAAACCCCGTGGTATTTCCTTATCGGAGCCGGAGCCGTTATGGTCTACGCCCTTTGTACTTCTAAAAAGGCACATGCCGTAATTAAAACATCCGTCGACCTTTCCCGTCAAGATGAAGGAGAAGAAACATTCGGAAGTACCCCGATTGCCCGTACAGTAGTCCGCATCAGCATGACACTTGCCAACGGAATCTCCCGCATTATGCCAAGTGGCAGCAAAGAATGGTTTGACTCCCGCTTCCGCAAAGACGAAGCTATCATTGCCGACGGAGCAGCTTTCGACCTTGTCCGCGCTTCTGTCAACCTGGTATTAGCGGGTCTGCTCATCGCCTTGGGAACTTCCCTGAAACTTCCTCTTTCTACCACCTACGTAACCTTCATGGTAGCTATGGGTACCTCCTTGGCCGACCGTGCCTGGGGACGTGATTCTGCCGTTTATCGTATTACCGGCGTGTTAAGCGTCATCGGTGGCTGGTTCATCACTGCCGGAGCTGCCTTCACCATCTGTTTCTTCGTAGCCCTCGTACTTCATTATGGAGGAAATATCTCTATCATCGCACTCATCGGTATAGCTGTATTCATCCTGATCCGTAGCCAAGTGATGTACAAAAAACGCAAAGCGAAAGAACAAGGTAGCGAAACTCTGAAGCAACTTATGCAAGCCACAGACAGCACAGAAGCCCTGCAACTGATGCGTAAGCACACCCGTGAAGAACTTTCCAAAGTGCTGGAATATGCAGAAACCAACTTCGAACTGACCGTCACTTCTTTCCTCCACGAAAATCTTCGAGGACTGCGTCGTGCTATGGGTTCCACAAAATTTGAAAAACAGCTCATCAAACAGATGAAACGTTCCGGCACCGTAGCCATGTGCCGCCTCGACAACAACACCGTACTCGAAAAGGGACTTTATTACTATCAAGGCAACGACTTTGCCAGCGAACTGGTTTACAGTATTTCTCGTCTCTGCGAACCTTGCCTGGAACATACCGACAACAATTTCAACCCGTTGGATGCCATTCAGAAAGGTGAATTCAGCGATGTTGCCGAAGATATTACATATCTGATTCAGCAATGCCGTAAGAAAATGGAAAACAACGAGTACAACAATCTGGAAGAAGAAATCCGTCGTGCCAACGACCTCAACGGACAGCTTTCGCTATTGAAACGTAAGGAACTGCAACGCATCCAAAGCCAATCAGGAAGCATCCGGGTTAGCATGGTATATCTCACGATGGTTCAGGAAGCACAGAACGTAGTCACTTATACCATCAATTTGATGAAAGTAAGCCGTAAATTCCAGATAGAAACTGAAATGCCGTAAGGACGAAAAGCAAGGATCGTCTACTGAATAACGGACGAATTATACTCCGCACGGAAAGGACTGTCTGATAAACCCTGTTTATATAGGAGGGGTGTATCAAACAGTCCTTTCTTTTTCAGAAATAGGTTTAAAAAAAGTTCTACTCTTTAGCATTTGATTTGATAAAATTGTATATTTATAGTCGGTAAGATATTTGAGACGATTTAAAATGCAATGATATAAAAATGAAATGAATGAAATATCAATTAGAAATAACCACTTTACTGGTTCCTGTCAATGTGCATCAGTTGTTTGAGAAATGTGAATGGCCCGAACTAAACAGTTTTGACAAAGAAATGGTTGAGAACTATTTCTCTGATTTGGTAAATGGTATTCAAACCGATGAGGCTTTGGACGATTGGAAGCTGACGGTTGTCCTGTATATCGGTACTTATTTGGGAGCCAGCCATATCAGTATCCGGAAACATGGAATCACTGATACGGCAACAAAAGAAAAAGTGTTGACGATCGGTATACCTCTCCCTTGCAGTAAAACCGTTCGTTGGGGAGTGAAGAAGAAAGAACGTTTTACCGGTAAAACACCGGATGAAAGCTATAGGAGGAATAACAGGCTGCTTCCCGTCTACTTTGCGAAATATGATACTATGGGAACCTATATTGAAGATAACATCCGGATAGCCCTTTTGAATTTGTTTGAAGTAGGTTTTACCTTGAAAGGATATAAAGTAAAGAAACGGTGATAGTAACTGAATCGTAATCAAACTTCCTTTTCATAGGGATTAAACTTGCTTATCCCGGCAGGAAAACGTATCTTTGTTGGTAAGAAAACTATAACCGCAAGTTCTGATTATAAAACCGGAACTTTTGATTATGTAATCAGAAGTTTCAGTTATAAAACCAGAACTTGCGGTTTTAGTTTGCCCTAAGGGAAAAAGAACTTTTCTTCTAGGGGAGAACAAGTTTTCTACCTATAGCTAGGATGTTTTCTATTAGTAATCAATATTTCAAATAAACTTTAGTACTATGGCAATGTATGTAATGGAAGAAATGCCCGATATTCATGGAACGGGCGAACAGGTACTTTATCCTCGGTTTGCAATGATGGATCAGGTTTCTACCGAGGAGCTGATACGTCAGATAGCATCCAGTAGTGGTTTTAATGTCGGAGATGTGGAAGGCGTAATTACACAAATAGGTATTGAGATGGCACATCAGATGGCAGAAGGCAAGTCTGTGAAGCTGGATGGCATTGGAACATTCTCTCCTTCGTTGGCGTTATGCAAAGATAAAGAGCGTGAAAAGGCCGGAGAAGGCGAAACCCATCGTAACGCACGAAGCATTGTGGTGGGAAACGTGAACTTTCGTGTAGACAGGAAGATGATAAGGCGTATCAATGGAAGATGTCTGCTGGAAAGAGCCCCGTGGAAGTCGCAACGTTCTTCACAGAAGTATACTCCGGAGCAACGGCTTGCATTGGCTGTCAGATATTTGGAGGAACATCCTTTTTTGACAGTCTACGAATACCGGAAGCTGACAGGTCTGCTGCGCACAGCGGCTACCAATGAATTGCGCCAATGGGCGTATACGCCCGGTTCCGGTATCGGGATTGATGGCAGAGGAACACATCGGGTGTATATAAAGAAAACATAATTCATCATATTTGTATGATGATACTTTGAGATTTTGAATTAAGAGCATTGGGGGGAATTGCGGTGAGGGCGCTTTTCTTCAGGGATGTGCTTGAGTGATAACTAAAATTAATAAAAATGGGGAATTTGATTTCATTTATGAAGGAAGTAGCTGAAGGGCTTCGAAAAAGTGGGAATTATGGAACTGCTCATGTTTACAGGAGTAGCATGAATGCTATCATTGCATTTAACGGGAGCAGGAATCTGTCATTCAAGAAAGTGAATCAGGAGTTTCTTAAAAGTTTTGAAACGTATTTGCGGGAAAAGGATTGTAGTTGGAACACGGTTTCAACCTATATGCGTACATTGAGGGCGGTGTACAACCGCGCGGTTGACCGTCGTATGGCATCTTATATACCGCATCATTTCCGGTATGTTTATACAGGAACGCGTGCTGACAGAAAGCGTGCACTGGAAAAGGAGGATATGGAACGATTGATGAAAGAGCTTCCCAAACAAATTCATCAGGGAAGGGAAGAATTACAACGTACGCGCGCGTACTTTTTCTTAATGTTCATGCTTCGTGGTATGCCGTTTGTAGATCTTGCCTATCTTAAAAAGCAGGATATGGTGGGGAATGTGCTTACTTATCGTCGTAGAAAAACCGGAAGACTTCTGACCGTGACGCTTCTGCCGGAAACTATGAAACTGATGAAAAAGTATATGAATACCGATTCTGCTTCTCCTTATCTTTTTCCCATACTGACTGGCGGAGAGAGTACCGAAGCTACCTACAGGGAATATCAGATAGCTTTGCGTAATTTTAACTATCAGCTTCTGTTGCTGAAACAAGTACTTGCATTGACTTCTGATTTAAGCTCATATACGGCTCGGCATACTTGGGCTACAATGGCATATTATTGCGAGATACATCCAGGCATTATTTCAGAGGCGATGGGGCATTCATCCATTATCGTCACAGAGACTTATCTAAAACCTTTTAAGAATAAGAAAATAGATGAAGCGAATGTGACGATTCTATCTTCGCTGAAAAGCAACTATATTTGTGGCAAGTAGTTGATTGATAGTGCTGTTACTTTGTAGGTAACGGGAAGAAAAGACGCTGCAAATATGAGCATATTTCTTAAAACATCCAAACAAAATCGTACATTTTTTCTAATAAACTACTCAAAATAGGAATAAACACAGAAGAACACGTGGATTCTTTGTCTTAGAGCTTTGTTAACGTCTAAATTTTGCAATAGATTTCCCGCCCCTCTACTTTTTCTCATAAGCAGGGGTAAGAAGATTCGTCATATATCGTATTATTTTCTAGTATAGACTACTCCAAAAGAGCAGGCACAAGGGTTTTCCCGTTACCTACAAAGTAACGGGAAGAGGGGGAGTGAAGCGAAATAAATCATGAATTAGTACAAACAAATTTTTTATTTATTAATTGTATAACATTTAATTTACTTTTATGAGAAAATGGACGTATTTAGTCGCAACCTTGCTCATGGCAGGTACGACGGCGACATTCACGGGATGTATTGATACCGATGAACCGGAAGGCATTGCAGAACTTAGGGGAGCAAAGTCTGATTTTATCAAAGCTCAAGCTGCAGTTGAGCTTGTAGAGGCTGAATTGAGAAAAGCACAGGTTGCAGAGCAAGAGTTAGTTAATGCAGGTTTGGCACTTCAGAATAAATCTGCAGAAATTGATTTGCAGTTGCATGAACTGGATATTCAGTTGAAGCAACTCCTGATTGAAAAGGAAGAAGCTGCTACTGCACAAGCAAAAGCGGAAGCGGAAGCTGCCATTGCAAAAGCGGAAGCTGACAAAACTAAGTGGGAAAATGAAAAGGCATTGATTGTTGAGCAGTATAAGGAAAAAATGCTTCTTGCCGAAACTGCCACTGCTAAAGCACAGGAAGCTTACAAGCAAGCTATGGAACAGATTGAAGCTTCCAAGTTGTTGCTGACAGATGAAGAACAAGCTCGTTTGAATGGTGTACAAGCGCAAGTCGCCTATGCAAAACAAGCAATGGACAAGGCAATGTATGGATATTCAACAACTGTTATCAAAAGAATTCTGTCATCGGAAGTTGCGAATTCCACTACTACTACAAATCCGGATGAAAGCACGGAGACTAATTCTTCTACGACTAAGTATTATGTTTATCTTATTACTGAAGATCCTACCCAGTCTGCGGATGGCTATAAAGCCGGTAGCTTGAAAAAACTTCAGGAGCAATTAGCTAACTATTCTGATATAGTAGCTGATAATAATTTAGAAGCGGTTTTGGATAATGCATTGAAAAATGCAGAATTTGCTTTAGAAATGACGCAGAAGTATGCTGATAACTTGAAAGCTATCTTGGATAATGAGTATACTACTGTTGCAGATTGGGAAGCAGAAGTCAAGAAGCTGGAAGAAGAAATTGCTGCTGCAAAAGTCAAGGAACAACAGTATAATATTGAAAAAGGCAAGTTGGAAGTTGCTAATCCTAAACTGATATCTGACTTGGATGCTACTAGCAATAAGTTGGAGACTGCTAAAAATAACCAGAACTCTAACAAGAACAAAGCTAAAACAGCTGCAGCTTATTCTAAGAAAGTAGAGGCTGAAAGTGTAAAGAAAGGATTGAATGATGTAATACCTAGTGGAACAACTGTTGCTGGTTATAATTCTTCTACTGGTACTTTTGCCTATGCTAAAAGTATACAAATTACTGAAGCACAAAGTCAGATTGATGGTTGGGTTAAGCTGATTGATAAGGCTACTAAAGGTGTTGATTTGGAAAATATAGAATGGGCCAAACCACAATTGGCTACAGCTCTTGCAGCACAAAAAGAAGCAGAAGAGAACTATGCTAAAGATTATAAAGCATGGGAAGATGCAATGGCAGCTTATGATGAAAGTCTGAAAATAGATTTGGAGAAATCAGAAGCAGCCGCTAATGCTGCAATAAAGAAATATAATGGACTTAAACCAGAAGATAGAAAAAAAGAAGCTAATATTGATGCTGTAGCTGCGGCTTTAGTTGCATACTATAAGGATGCATTGGCTAAAGAAGCACAAGTTACTAAGGCAACTGTGACAAAAGGAAGTGACACGAAAAAAATCTCTGCTTGGCTGATAGCAGACGCTAATAACTTTAAAAAGGTGGTTGGAGTAGATTTAGGCTTTATCACTTGGGATGCTGGTGACATCGCTACTGCAAATGAAATTAGTAAAGAAAATATTGGAAAATTAATAGATGTAGAGCAAGATTCCAGTGTAAAGACTCCATTGGAAAAGTGGAAATCTGCTTCTTCTGCTGTATTTAGCGATAATTTCAATTCAGGTAATAATCCAAGAAGATTGCCAGTATCTAAGGACGAAGTAATAGCTGCGGCTGGTGGTAATCATGTAGACGCCTTGAAGAATGATTATGGTTCTCTTGGTAAGATGATTTGGGCAACAGCAGAAACGGCTAGTCTACAAGCTATAATTGATCAGGTAGAAACTTACAAAGCTTTGAAAGAAGCATTTACTGCTCAAAAAGCTGTAGAACAGGCTGCTCAAGATAAAGCAAATGCTGCTTTGGCGGATGTTGTAGATAAAGCTAAGAAAGCTAACGACGAAGCCCAGGCTGCTTATGATAAAGTCTTTAAAGAAGTAAATGATAATATTGAAACAGTACAAAAAGAATACGGCAATAATGAAATTATCAAAGGTAAGATTGAAACGGAAATCACTGTTTATTTGAATAATAACTTTACTAATGGTGATTTAGGTTCTTTGGAAGCTATCAAGAATTTGGTTAAGCAAGAACATATGATTGCTTTGGCAAATGTCACTGCCGCTAAGGCCGATGTTGCTAAAGCTAAGAGAAATATAGAGAAATTAGCGGCAGGTACTTATACTGATACAGATTATATTACTGAATCATTGGTAAGTATCCAGGAAAAGATCAAAGTAAAACAGGCTGAATATGATGCTGCCAAGGCAGACTATGATGCTGCAAGCGCTCAATTGAAAGCACTTCTTGCTATCTTCTTGAAATAATTCCCTAACTACGTAAAAGTAACAAGATGATAAAAAAACTATGCACATTACTTTTGCTGACCTGTATGACAGCTGCGCCTTCAATGGCGCAGCGTTACAGCAGCAGTGATGATGCGTCGTTTGTCCCGAAGAAAGGACAGTGGCAGGTTTCAGTCCTGCTTGGTAGCGGAAAGTTTTTTAATGAAAACACTTCTTATCTGCTTCCCAAGTTCTCCAATGACGGAGGAGTAGTCGGACTTCCCAATGGAGGGAAGGATAACTCCGGCGATCTGAACCGCTATCTGAACATCGGGAGTCTGAATAATAATAGTCTGGTCAATATAGCCGGAATTGAAGGTAAGTATTTTGTGTCTGACAATTGGGATGTAAATTTCCAGTTCAGCATGAACGTTAGCCTCACTCCTAAGAAAGACTATGTAGAAGGAGACAACAGTGTACCTGACATGATTATCCCTGCGCAAAGTTATATCAATGCGCAGATGACCAACAACTGGTATGTATCTGTCGGTTCCAACTACTATTTCAAGACTCGCAACGAACGTATTCATCCGTATCTTGGAGGCGCACTCGGCTTCCAGATGGCACGCATTGAAACAACCGAACCATACACCGGAGACACCTATAAGGATAGTGACGACTCGGAAGAACTTCCGTCACAGGTCTATGTTTCCGGAAGTAAAGCCGGTCAGATGTACGGTTTCAAAGTAGCTGCCGTAGCAGGTATTGAGTATAGCATTGCCAAAGGTTTTGTTTTCGGTTTCGAAATGCACCCTCTGGCTTACCGCTATGACTTGATACAGATTTGCCCGAAAGGATTTGATAAATATAACGCCAGTCACCACAATATCAAAATATTTGAAATGCCTGTGGTGAAACTGGGATTCAGATTCTAAGGATGAATGATTATACAAATGTATGAATGAAAAGAGAAAGCCGTTCAGCTGATAGTGCGGACGGCTTTTCTTTTTTAAAGAAGAATGAAGAGCTTAATGAACAGATATGTGAAACTTTTATCTTTTCTTCCGGGAATATGTCTGATAGTGGCTTGCACCGGGCATCAGATAAAAGGTTACGAGATTAACGGCAGTGCACCTTTGCCCGAATTCGAAGGAAAAATGGTTTATATGAAAGATGTTTCGAGCGGGCAGCCGGTAGATAGTGCAGAAATAATCCACGGAAAGTTTGATTTTTCCGATACGGTGACTATTGTGTCGCCCGTAGTAAAAGTGCTTTCTATTCGTGCCGGCAAATCGGGACTGGAATACCGCCTCCCTGTTGTCATAGAAAATGGTAGTATCCAAGCCTATATTTCCGATGTGGTTTGTACAGGAGGAACAATGCTGAATGAACGAATGCAGGATTTTCTCATGGCTGTTGATGAATATTCTACAGCCTGCGAGAACAAGCAAACGGAACAGATAAAATCCGGATTTGCGGATTTATTGAAAAAATACATAGAAATCAATGATGACAATGCAGTAGGAGAATATATTCGGACTGCCTATCGTTCATCACTTTGATGCAATCAGATTGCTTTTAAGACTATAAACTAAATTTCCCACATAATAATATCCTCTCCAGATATTTCCTCCATATTTTTATAGAAGGGAATGTTGCATAAGAGAGACAGAAATGCGCCCTTGTGAAAGTCCATATTTCTGTATTGTTATGTTTTGAGGACGTTCCCGTATTTCCCATTCCCTTTTTCCCCCGGGAACGTCCTTTTCAATGACCTTTTGTTGTATATCTCATATAACTTACACTGTATGGAAGAATCTAGTGGATCTGTACTATTGGTAACTTTTCATACAAAGATAGTGTTTTTTACAAATACTTTATATCTTTGCAAAACAATGCCATATGCCGGGATTTAACCATACCACTGAAAATATGAAAACAAAAACTTTATTAGGCTTCTTTCTTCTTTCTGTTATGGCTTTTTGTGTATCAGCCTGTCAAGATGATGCAGAGATTATCTTATTTAGTGGTTCCGAACTGGTTGACGAAACAGGAACTTGTACAAACACAGTTTCTTCTACAGTCTTGTATCTTAACGGATGGGAAGCGGAGAATATCGGGATAGCCAATGGAAAAGGTGGCTACTCTGCACAAAGCTCCGATGAAACAATTGTGACAGCAACAGTCATCGACAACCGATTATGGCTTAGTTCGCATGGTAAAAAAGGGAAAGTAACGGTTACCGTTACTGATAAGGATGGTAATTATGTCACCCTGCCTGTGACTGTTTCTTATGGCGTATTGACATTTATGTGCGTCGACCAACCTGAATTTCAGGTTTCCAGACCCAGTGAAGATATGTTGTCATTGGATTCGGAAAGCGAGTTGCAGGAAAAAGTAAATGTGGCAATGGCTCCTTATTCTTTTATAAATAAAGGAGATATCTGCATTTTGCGGCCGGATGATGTATATCATTTATCTGAAGAAGGAACAGGAGGGAAATTCATTTATAAGACAGAGGATGAGCAAATTCTTGTTGAAGGAACATACCAGATAGAGTGGGCTTCATTGGGTGGAAAACAGAAAAAGGCTTTTGTCTTTACATATATAGATAAAAATAATGTAGAGCAACAACACACGTTTTTTAATTTTAGTCCGTATTTAGGAACTCAAAGTTCTACAAGAGAAAGAGGACCGATTACTACGGCATGGTTGGAGGAGGTATCCGATTCACCTTATCTGGAAGGAGTTTTGCCGGCGGATAGAACAGTTGTATATTGGGTGGATACAGTGATTTCCAGTTTGTCTGCCGAGGCTGTGTGATTGGAAGTAACTGATTAAAAAAGGAAAAGCTCTTTATAAGGGACTGAATGTTTGGGAAGCCCTTGAAGCGAAAATCATTCTTATTGAGATATTAAAGTGCACTCCAAAATTTTTAGATCTAACTTTTGGGGTGCACTTTATTCAAGGTCCTTTCGGATATTCAGGTGAATATATTTTCAGCCACTTTCTGATTGTTTACGTATATCTTATTGCAAAGCCCGGATACGTACTTCTGTGCCTGTCTCATTTTTCAATCCGTCTTTTACTTTATGGATATCTGTTTCTCCGTAATGATAAGGGTACAAAACACGTGGCTTGATGATTTTGGCTGCCCGTATCGCTTGTTCCGGTGTCATGGTATATGGTTGGTTAACCGGCAGAAAAGCGATATCAATATCTTTCACCTGGTTTAGTTCCGGAATATCCTCCGTATCTCCGGCAATATAAATACGAGTTTCTCCTAAAGTCAGAATATATCCGTTGTCACGTCCTTTGGGATGAAATTTATCCCTGCCGGGAGTCGTATTATAGGCGGGTACGGCTTCCAGTTTGATATCTTTGGCGAGTTGAAGCACATCACCGTTCTTCATCTCTTGTCCTCTATTCAGCTTTTTCCGGCAGTTAGGATTAGCTATAATTTTGGTCTGGTTTGTTTCGATAGCTGCTATTGCTTTAGTATCGAAATGGTCGCCATGTTCATGCGTAATCAGAATGAAATCCGCTTTCGGCTGTTGTGTATAGTCGGCATAATCGGAAACAGGATCAATGAATATTTTTTGTCCTGCATAGTCCAGTAATAAGCTGGCATGTTTGAAGAAAGTGATTTTCAAGCTTTTACCATTCTTGGTGGTAAACGAATCCATTTCAAAGTTTGACATCTTTGCTGTCTGATTAATTGGTTTATCAAACGAATGGGAATAAGAAAATCCGTAAGAAAGGCATAATACGAATGCTACTAATAGATTCTTTTTCATATCTCTGCAGAATTTGGTTCCCTGCAAAGATAAACATCCGGGAGGATTTATCGGTTCACATTTGAAATGATTCTCTTCGAAATTAACTTTCTTTTTGTGGAAAATAAGAAGGCACGGGAAATATTTCATTCCCGTGCCTTCTCTTATTATTTTATGCCTTTACGGTATTCTTATGCGTTCAATGCCTGTTCGATATCAGCAATAATATCATCCGCATTTTCGATACCTACCGATAGACGGATCAAGTCCGGGCGTACACCTGCTTCCATCAGTTGCTCATCCGTCAACTGGCGGTGAGTGTGGCTCGCCGGATGGAGCACGCAACTACGTGCATCCGCCACGTGAGTAACGATCGCAATGAATTCCAGTGAATCCATAAACTTGATAGATACGTCACGTCCGCCTTTCAGTCCGAAGGAGATGACTCCGCAGGAACCATTCGGCATATATTTCTGTGCAAGGCTATAATATTTATTGTCCGGCAGTCCGCAATAGTTTACCCAGGCAACTTTCTCATTTTTAGAAAGATATTCGGCTACTTTCTGCGCGTTGCGGCAGTGTTGAGGCATACGCAGGTGCAACGTTTCAAGTCCCAGATTCAATAAGAAAGAATTTTGCGGGCTTTGGATGCTGCCGAGGTCACGCATCAGTTGGGCAGTTGCTTTGGTGATATAAGCACCTTTGCCGAATGCTTTGGTATAAGTCAGTCCGTGGTATGACTCGTCCGGAGTACAAAGTCCCGGGAATTTTTCAGCATGAGCATCCCAGTCAAAATTACCGCTGTCTACGATACAGCCACCTACGC
>OCMC01000524.1_pt1 | contig 15979 bp, 10 predicted proteins | sample 1538951 | NCBI WGS metagenome assembly OCMC01 (sample SAMN04168656, study PRJEB22393) | human gut metagenome | biome: human gut microbiome; feature: stool | host: Homo sapiens | collected 2014-03-17 | reverse complement strand
GGCGAGCAGTCACTGGTTACACCGGATGAGTTGCTGGCGGTGGTGAAAGCTTGATGTTTACTAATTATCTGCAATCATATCATAAAAGCATCATTGATGGATGATTGCATCACATGGGAATGCCCGATAACGTTTGCTTTATACGTTATTTGTTTTGAAATATAAATGCTGGATTACCTATGTGGATAATCAGATTGTTTTTTCTTCCGTCACTACATCTTACTGATTCTAAAAGAGATGTAGTGACGGAAATTTTTGTATCCCCCCGAAATGGTTTGTTCTCTTTTTTCCGCGTAGAGGCGACAAAGCGGAATGCCTGTTCTTGTCGTTGTTGGTTGTATTTCTTGTTTTAAGGATGAAAACTGATGGAGCTGACTTGAAATATGATTTTCTTTTGCGAGAGTCTGATATTATTCACTATATTTGTGGAATGCTAGCCTTATAAATTTAATCAGATGATAGAGGAAAATCAGTTGATATCCCATTTGTATCAAAATAGGGATAATGGTCAATGGATGATACAAACCAATGATGAACATCAAAAGGGGGTTGCTGATATGGCGGCATCCTTCGCCGGGCAGTTCGGACTTCCTTCTTGGGGGCGTGCGCTCGGCCTACTTCATGACAAAGGAAAGGAACGGGCGGCATTCCAGCAATACATACGCAAGATGAATGGTTTGCCTACGAGTGACAAGAAGCGCTATGATGATCATACCCATGCTTTTGTGGGTGGAATATTGGCAAAAGAACTTATGGGAAAGGATGTTTCCCATCTTCTTGTAAACCAAATTATTTCTCATCACACAGGGTTACATGATTTCGGGGATGTGGAAAACATATTGAAAGAGAGGCTATTGTCCAAAGAAATAAACGAGGGTGACATTAGCATAAACAAACCTTTATTATTCCAAGAATTTATTGATTCACCTTTTTCTAAATCAAAGGTTGAATGGAAACACTTTCATCACCTTTCCCGTATGCTTTTTTCCTGTCTTGTAGATGCCGACCGGCTCGATACAGAACGGTTTATGGATGTAGAGTCATGGCGGAAGCGGGGAAATTCGGCTACGCTTGCCGATTTGCTTCCACAGCTGGAGGCATATATGCAAAAACTGCAATCGAATGCAGCCGATACGAAAGTGAACCGCATCCGCCAGCAAGTGAAAGAACAATGCAGTAGAACTTCTTCAAGCGAAAAAGGATTTTATAGTCTTACAGTTCCGACGGGAGGCGGTAAAACACTTTCTTCTTTGTTATGGGCCATGAAGCATGCTGTAAGCCATTCAATGAATCGTATCATCATCGCCATCCCATATACCAGTATCATTGTGCAAACGGCAGGGCTTTTGAAGGAAATCTTTGGTGAAGAAAATGTATTGGAGCATCATAGTAATTTCGACCCCGATGATATTAAGGACGAGGAAAATAGGGAAAAAGCAAAATTGGCTACAGAGAATTGGGACTATCCCATTATTGTCACTACCAATGTACAGCTTTTTGAATCTATGTTTAGCAATAAAACATCTGATTGCCGCAAACTGCACAACATGGCAAATTCAATTCTTGTTTTGGATGAGGTTCAGATGTTGCCAACCGGCTTCTTGCGGCCGATAGTCGATGCGCTGAAAGCGTATCAGGAAATGTTCGGGGTTTCGGTATTGTTTACCACGGCAAGCCAGCCGGTACTGAGTGGTCTGATAGAAGGAACAAATCCTAAAGCTGATTTTAAGGGAATAGAACATATCAAGGAAATTATTCCGGAAGAATTTGCTTTGCATGACCAGCTTCGCCGTGTGAAGTTGTCAATCGATGATACAGGAAAAACATACGATGAGATAGCTGCAAAGGTGTCTGAATATAATAAGGTGTTGTGCATAGTGAACACTCGTAAAGATGCCAAAGAGCTGTATGACCGTTTGCCCAATGACGGAGTGAAATTGCATTTGTCTAGAATGATGTGCCCTGCCCACTTACACGAAACTATTGGTAAAATAAAAACTTTATTGAAGGATGAGTCGCAGCCGATTGTCAGGGTCATTGCAACCCAGCTTGTGGAGGCCGGTGTGGATATAGACTTTCCGGTTGTGTTCCGTCAAGAAGCAGGACTCGATTCTGTATTGCAAGCAGCGGGACGGTGCAATCGGGAAGGACGAAGTGCCATGGGACATACATTTGTGTTCAGTCTGGCGGCAGAGAAGCGAAAGCTCTTCGGTTCAATGGCTGACTCCAACAATGCTCGGTTGAATTTGCCGGAAGATAGTGATTGGTTTGCTCCTTCTACCATGAAAGCCTATTTTTGTCAATTGTATAGCAGAAAACAAACATTTGATGAAAAGGATATAAAGCACTGGCTCTACAAAGGTAGTAATAATCGGTGAGATATGGAAAAGTAGAGCAAAGTTATTGAGAAATAGGCTTTTTAAGAAAATAGCTTCTGCAACTGAATGACGGAAAAAGCCAAGTCTGAACCAAGTTAGGACTTCGCTACGTTACCGATTCGTTACCCTGCATAATTGGTGGTATCGGAACTTAGGAAGAATAGAGAAATACGCTATTATATAGTGAGTTACTGACAACTCACGCAACAATTTCGGTAACGGATGATAGTTGCACCGTTCCTCTGCGATTTGCGTATCGACGAAGGACTCTTCACCAAGTAATTTTGAAACCAAAAAAGTTCAGAAAGATGAAGAGTACATTTTCAGTTATCTTTTACCTCAAACGGCAGGTAGTGAAAAAAGACGGTACAGTGCCCGTCATGGGACGTATCACGGTGGACGGAAGCCAGACACAATTCAGTTGCAAGCTGACCGTCGATCCGAAGTTATGGGACACCAAAGGCGGGCGTGTCATGGGCAGAAGCACAGCGGCACTCGAAACGAACCGCCTGCTCGACAAAATGCGCGTGCGCATCAACAAGCACTATCAGGAAATCATGGAGCGTGACAACTACGTCACGGCGGAAAAGGTCAAGAACGCCTTTCTCGGACTTGAACACCGCTACCATACCTTGATGCAGGTATTCAACCGGCATAATGAGGACTACGAGAAGCAGGTGGAGGCGGGCATGAAAGCCAAAGCCACGCTTTCCAAGTACAAGACAGTGTACAAGCACCTGCAAGAGTTCCTCAATATCCGCTACCATGTGAAGGACATCGCCTTGAAGGAGCTTACGCCTGCGTTCATCTCCGACTTCGAGATGTTCCTCCGCACGGACAAGCATTGCTGTACCAATACCGTATGGCTGTACGTATGCCCGCTGCGGACGATGGTGTTCATCGCCATCAACAACGAGTGGCTCACGCGCGACCCGTTCCGGGAGTATGAAATCAAGAAGGAGGAAACGACCCGCAGCTTCCTGACGAAAGACGAAATACGGCAGTTGATGGAAGGGAAACTGAAGAACGCCAAGCAGGAACTTTACCGCGACCTATACCTGTTTTGCGCATTCACGGGCTTGTCCTTCGCCGATATGCGCAATCTCACAGAGGAAAATATCCGAACCTACTTCGACGACCACGAGTGGATCAACATCAACCGCCAGAAAACGGGCGTGGTTTCCAATATCCGCCTGCTTGACATCGCCAAGCGGATTATCGACAAATACCGGGGATTGTGCGAAGACGGCAGGATATTTCCCGTTCCCCACTACATGACCTGTCTGTACGGGATACGTGCCGTTGCCAAACGTTGCGGCATCACGAAGCATATCACGTGGCATCAGAGCCGCCATACGGCAGCCACGACGGTGTTCCTCTCCAACGGTGTACCCATCGAAACAGTCAGTTCCATGCTGGGACACAAGAGTATAAAGACAACGCAGATATACGCGAAGATAACCAAAGAGAAGCTCAACCAAGACATGGAGAACCTTGCCGCAAGATTGAACCAAATCGAGGAATTTGCAGGATGTACCATCTAAAACAGAGACGCCATGAAACGTGACATAATCATTATAGAGGACAAGACGGTCAGCGTAACCGGTAACGAGGTATGGATGACCGCCGGGGAAATCGCCGAAGAGTTCCATGCCACCGTCCCGGCAGTGAACGCCGCCATCAAAGCCGTCCGCAAGTCGGACGTGCTGAACGACTATGAGATATGCCGCTACATGCGGCTTGAAAACGGTTTGTATGCCGATGTGTATGCCCTTGAAATCATCATCCCCATCGCCTTCCGGCTGAACACCTACTGCACGCACGTGTTCCGAAGGTGGCTAGTGGAGAAGGCTCTTGCCAAAGAAAAGCAGCAGGCATACGTGATGCTCATCCACAAGGCCAACGGGTATTGCTGAACACACAAAGACATTGATGATGCCGACAACAGAAAGAGGAAACGGACAGCTCCACGACTGGGGTTGTCCGTTTCCTCTTTGTGCATACAGCCGCCTTATCTCACCCTTTCAGCGGTTTTCTATAATTTGCTTCCAACACTTCGCGCAGTCCCGATTCCGGATAAAGCACCTTTCCTGCCAGCAGGATAAAAGGCAATATCCTGTTGTTGCGGTATTCCTGCAAGGTGCGGCGGCTCACGCGGAGCAGTTCCGCCACTTCCTTGTCCGTCAGGTATCGCTCCCCATCCAATGGCGGACGGTAACTTTCCAAAAAATCGGAGAGCCATTTGGATTCCTTCCGCATCTTTTGCAGCAATACGGCTACTGATTCACAATCCATCGTGATAACATTGTTGTCTTCATTCATAATCATATCTGTTTTAAGTTATACCTAGTTATCTGTCAGTGGGGCAAATCGTACCGATAAGCGGGATGAGCCTTTTCACATCTTCCGGCTTGTAGTAAAAACGGAAGCCGATTTGCGAATAACCGATAAAGCCCCTGTCACGCAGTTTCTGCAACGTGCGTTGGCTGATTCTCAACTGCCCACAAACCTCTTCGCCCGTGAGCCACTTGCCGAGCCTTTTGGCATCCCCCTTGCGCTGCAAGGCGGCGACCTTCTCCACGAAGGCATCCGTTTGTGCCACCATTTCCTCGAAGGTCTTTTTCTCGATAGATACTATTTCCATATACAAAACGATTTTTGAATTTGCCGCAAAGGTAACGGCACGGGCTGAAACGCCCATCGGTTTTGTCTGAATGGCAGCTTGTTGCGCCGATTGTCCGGGTTGCGGAGCCTTTTTCATAAAAATCTTACGTGAGTCACGTAGTGAGTTGTTAAAGCCACCCTTTTCCATTGCCGAACTTTGCCGCAGAAACAATAAAACAAGCGCATATATGAAAGTGATAACGATTGAAAGTTCCGCATACCGGACTATGCTGGAACAGATAGCGGAGATAGCAGGATATGTCCGCGAAGCGAAAGAAGAGCGACGGCGGAAGGAGGCGGAAACGAAAGACCGCCTGCTCAATACGGCACAAGCCGCCGAACTGCTGAACGTGAGTACCCGTACCCTGCAACGGATGAGGGACGACCATCGCATAGAATATGTGATAGTACGCGGCACTTGCCGCTACCGCCTCTCCGAAGTGCAAAGACTGTTGGAAACAAATACCATCAGGAACAAGGAAGAAACAGTGGAAGCCCTGCTGCACAACTATTCGTTGCGGACGGGCGGCAAGAAAACCGACAAAGGAAGGAGGAAATAAGTATGGAACTGCTTACCCGAAACAATTTCGAGGGATGGATGCAGAAAATCCTCGAACGCCTCGACCGTCAGGACGAGCTGCTGCTGGCTATGAAGGCGCAGGGGCAACAACCGCCGTCCCTGTCCGAAGGCATCCGCCTTTTCGACAATCAGGACCTGTGCATGCTCCTCCAGATCAGCAAGCGCACCCTGCAACGCTACCGCAGTGAGGGCGCACTCTCCTACAAGACCTTGGGCAAGAAAACCTATTACAGCGAAACGGACGTGCTGGACTTCCTTTCCAAACATGTGAAGGACTTCCGGCAGAACGACATCGAGTTCTACAAGGCACGCATCCGCAATATGTTCAATAAATAACCAATTAAAATTTAATCAGATGGCAAAGAAAAAAGACGAAAAGGACGTGCTGATTGTCCGTGACGAGAAGACGGGCGAGATCAGCGTGGTAGCCGGACTGAATGCGGACGGCACGCCCAAGCGCATCCCCGCCAAGGCGGAGAACGCGCAGAGTTTCCTGCAATTCGACCGGCACGGAGACGTGCTGGACAACTTCTTCAGGAACTTCTTCCGCCAGTGCAAGGAACCCAGCCGCTTCGGTTTCTACCGGGTTGCGGCAGAGCAGGCCGACAATCTGCTGGAAGTGATGAAGGAGCTGCTGAAGAACCCCGAAGCCTACAGTGAACTGCTTGCACCCCACAAGGTGGACACTTCCGGCTACGAGCAGGAAGTGCAGAAAGTGCAGGAGGAACAGCAACAGCAAAAACAAGAAGAACAACAACCCGATCAGGAAAATAAAGAAAATCAGGAAGAACCTAAAAATCAAGAAGAAATGGAACAGAAACAAGAACAGAATCAGGAAGCCCCGCAGCAGACGCAGGGCAGACAGGGCTACCAGCCCATCGACGAGAACAGAATCAACTGGCAGGAGCTGGAAGAGCGTTGGGGCGTGAAACGCGACGAGCTTGAAAAGTCCGGCGACCTTCAGAAGATGCTCAACTACGGTAAATCAGACTTGGTGAAGGTCACGCCCAATTTCGGCGGCGAGGCATTTGAATTGGACGCGCGACTCTCCTTCAAGAAGGACGGCGAGGGCAATGTCAGCCTTGTGCCGCACTTCATCCGCAAGGAGCAGAAACTGGAAGAATACAAGGAACACAAGTTTTCCGATGAAGACCGCAAGAACCTCCGCGAGACGGGCAACCTCGGCAGGGTCGTGGACCTTGTGGACAAGGAAACGGGTGAAATCACACCCTCATTCGTCAGCATAGACCGCAAGACAAACGAGATTACGGATGTGCCGGCAAGCAAGGTGCGCATACCGGAGCGTATCGGCAAAACGGAAATCACCAAGCAGGAGCAGGACATGCTCCGCGCCGGGCTGCCCGTGCGTGACAAGCTCATCGAGCGCAACGACGGCAGGAAGTTCGTCACCACCCTGCAAGTGAACGTGGAACAGCGCGGTGTGGAGTTCGTGCCGGGCACAGGCAGGTCGCCACGTACCGCACAGACGCAGGAAGCCAAGGAGAATCCCAGCCAAGCACAAGCACAAGCGCAGTCGCAAGGTACGGAAAATGCCGCCGGTACGAACAAGGAGCAACGCCGCAACACATGGACCAACGAGGACGGCAGCATCCGCTCCATCAGCAAATGGAGCAATGTGAACTTTACCGACCAGCAGAAAGCCGACTACGTGGCGGGCAGAGCCGTGAGGCTGGAGAACGTAACCGACAAGCAGGGCTTCCACGCCACGATGTACATCAAGTTCAACCCGGAAAAGGGGCGCCCGTACCGCTACGATACCAATCCCGACAACGCGCAGCAGGTCGCCCCAAGCAACGAGAGCCGCACGCAGGTGGCCGTGAACAACGAGGGCAAGACCAACGAGGCGACCAAGAACCTGAATGAGCCGTTGCAGAAGGGACAGACCGCCCCCAAGGACGACAGCCAGCAGCGTCAGCAGGAGAAACCGCAGAAGAGAACGGGCAAGGGCATGAAGATGTAATATCCCCAAGCCCGCCACTAAATCCAAACAATCCAAAGTATCAATCATCAAAAACAATTCAACATGAAGACAATCATTGCAGAAAAGCCCAGTGTGGCACGTGAAATCGCCCGCATCGTGGGCGCGACAAAGAGAGAGGAAGGTTATTTCGAGGGAGGCGGCTATGCCGTGACATGGGCATTCGGGCATCTTGTCCAGCTCGCCATGCCCGACGGCTACGGCATACGTGGCTTTGTCCGTGACAACCTGCCCGTCATCCCCGAAACCTTCACGCTCATCCCCCGTCAGACCAAGACGGAGAAGGGCTACAAGCCCGACAGCGGCGTGACGGCGCAAATCAAGGTCATCGCCAGCCTTTTCAACGGAAGCGAGCAGATCGTCGTGGCGACCGATGCCGGGCGCGAAGGAGAGCTTATCTTCCGATACCTCTACCACTATATCGGATGTTCCACCCCGTTCGTCCGCCTCTGGATAAGTTCGCTTACCGACAAGGCCATCCGTGAAGGACTGCGTAACCTCGAAAACGGAAGCAAGTATGACAACCTCTTTCTTGCCGCCAAAGCACGGAGCGAATCTGACTGGCTCGTGGGCATCAACGGCACGCAGGCACTCACCATCGCCGCCGGACACGGCACATATTCCGTCGGACGTGTGCAGACCCCCACATTGGGAATGGTGTGCGAACGTTACTGGGAAAACCGCCGTTTCACTCCAGAAGCCTTCTGGCAGCTCCATATCGCCGTGAACGGAAATGATAATGACGGAACGGTGAAATTATCCTCTTCCGGGAAATGGAAAGAGAAAGAACCTGCGACGGCACTATATAATAAGGTAAAGGAAGCAGGCACAGCCACCGTCACGAAAGTAGAGCGCAAGGAAAAGACGGAAGAAACTCCACTCTTGTTCGACCTGACCACACTCCAGAAAGAGGCCAACGCCAAGCATGGCTTCACGGCGGAGCAGACGCTTGAAATCGCACAGAAGCTCTACGAGAAGAAACTCGTCACCTATCCGAGAACGGGAAGCCGCTACATCCCCGACGACGTGTTTGCCGAAATTCCCAAGCTGCTTGCCTTCATCGGTGCGATGCCCGAATGGAAAGGCAAGGTGCAGGCGAAAGCGCAGCCGGCACGCCGCAGCGTGGACGGCGGCAAAGTGACCGACCACCACGCCCTGCTCGTCACGGGCGAGAAGCCGCTGTTCCTCTCCAAAGAGGACAACACCGTCTATCAGATGATAGCCGGACGCATGATAGAGGCTTTCTCGGAGAAGTGTGTCAAGGACACCACTACCGTTACAGCGGAGTGTGCCGGAGCGGAGTTCATGGTAAAAGGCAGCATTATCAGGCAGGCCGGATGGCGTGCGGTCCATGGCGAGGAGGACAAGGAGGAAATCTCCATCCCCGACTGGCAGGAAGGCGACACGCTGACACTGAAGGGCTGCTCGATCACGGAGGGAAAGACCAAGCCCAAGCCGTTGCATACCGAAGCCACCCTGCTTTCGGCTATGGAAACAGCAGGCAAGGAGATTGAGGACGATGCGCTCCGTCAGGCATTGAAGGACTGCGGCATCGGCACGCCCGCCACCCGTGCGGCGATTATCGAAACGCTATTCAAGCGCGGCTATATGGAACGCTGCAAGAAATCGCTCGTGCCTACCGAAAAAGGGCTTGCGCTGTATTCGGTCGTGAAGACGATGCGCATCGCCGATGTCGCCCTGACAGGCGAATGGGAAAAGGAACTGGCACGCATCGAGCGCGGGGAGCTGCCCGCCGACACCTTCCGCAAGGAGATAGAGGCGTACACGAGGGAGATTACCTCGGAACTGCTCTCGTGCGACAAGCTCTTCGCCCGCAAGGATTCCGGCTGCAAATGTCCCAAGTGCGGAACGGGAACGATGCAGTTCTACGGCAAGGTCGTCCGTTGCGACAATGCGGAGTGCGGACTGCCCGTGTTCCGTCTGAAGGCAAACCGTACCCTCTCCGACGAGGAGATCAAAGACCTGCTTACCGAAGGGCACACGAAACTGCTAAAAGGCTTCAAGAGCAAGCAGGGCAAAAGCTTTGATGCCACCATAGCCTTTGACGGGGAGTTCAACACGACTTTTGTGTTCCCTGAAAAGAAAACAACAAAGAAATTTTCAGGACGGAAGAAATAGTGCTAACTTTTGATAAGTCAGGCTGCATCCGGGCAATAGAAATAAACGGGTTTATTTCGTATTGTCTTCGATTTGAATAAAATCCTCACGCTCACAAATGTAAATATGATTTTCATTTGTTTCGCTTAATCGGATTTTTGCGCTAACTTTGCCACTGGTTCAGAGTAATGGATTGTTCTTCGATACCGGATTACACTCATACTTTGGATTTAGTGGTGGCACTCGGAGGGATACCGGGTGCCTTTTTCTTCCTTTTTTCAACCGATTATCCCGTTAAATATCAATCCACTAAACTCCAAAGTAATGAACAACAAGAAGAAAAACGAGGGTCAGACCGACTTTTCCTATTACGGTCTGTACCTGCTTGACTACCTCCGCAACAACCGGTTTGAACAGGCAACCGATACCGCCTTTATCCGTGAGCGTGCCGACCGCGCCGCCGAAACGTATGAGCGGGCACGGCTTGACGGCTATCCTGCCGAGGGTGCACAGGAACTGGCAATGAACATCCTGCTGCGCGGGCTTCACTACTCCAAGCATGCCATCCTCCGCGAAGTCGTGGAAAGCGAGTTTGCCGATGATGTGCCGGAGGATAAGCAGGAAGGCTTCATTGCCGGACTGCTTCCGCTCGTCGATGCGGTGTTCTCCATTTACGACCTCTCGGACGACAACTTCGCCCTGTCGCCCGACTACGACCTGCTGCGCACGGAGCTGACGGGAGCCGTCGTACTTTACATCGAAGAGTATGGCGTTTAACCGCAAGCAGAGATTACGGGACAACATCGAGGCGATACGGACGGCATTCATCCTTGACAGGGAACAGCGTACCCCCACCGCACGCGAAAGGCTGCTGCTGGAGCGTTACTGTGGCTTCGGAGGGCTGAAGTGCATACTGAACCCCGCCAAGGGACTGACGGATGCCGTCCATTGGGCGAAATCAGACCTCGAACTGTTTGCCCCTACGGTGGAGCTGCACAGACTGGTGCGCGAGAACTGCCGTGACGAAATGGAATACAAGCGGTACATGGACGCGATGAAGCAATCCGTACTGACCGCCTTCTACACTCCGCCGGAAATAACCGATGCGATTGCCGACGTGCTGCACGGGCACGGCATACGCCCCGACCGTGTGCTTGAACCCTCAGCAGGCGTGGGCGCATTCGTGGATGCGGTGCTGGGCTACAAGCCGGATGCCGATATAATGGCATTTGAAAAAGACCTGATGACGGGCAGGATTCTGAAACACCTGCATCCCGATCAGAAAGTGCGGGTGCAGGGATTCGAGAAGATAGAAAAGCCGTTTACCGGCTACTTCGACCTTGTCATCTCCAACATTCCGTTCGGTGATGTGGCGGTGTTCGACCCGGAGTTTACGGGCAGCCACGACCCTGCAAGGCGTTCCGCCGCGAAGACGATACACAACTATTTCTTTCTGAAGAGCCTCGACACGGTGCGCGAGGGCGGCATTGTGGCGTTCATCACCTCGCAAGGGGTGCTGGATGCCCCGTCCAACGCGCCCATACGCGAGTATATGATGAAACATGCCAATCCGGTGGGTGTCACACGCCTGCCGAACAATCTTTTCACGGACAACGCGGGTACGGAGGTGGGCAGTGACCTGATCATCCTGCAAAAGAACAGCGGAAAGAAGCGGGAACTGTATGATTATGAGGAAATGTTCATACAGACAGGGAAGACCCCAATCGGCAGTTTCGAGAACGGATATGTCGGCAGCATCGGCATGATTCCCCATTCCGACCTGATAAGAAGTACAGACCCTTACGGGAAACCTGCCTATAAAATCATGCACCGGGGCGACATTGAACAGATGGCGGAGGACTTGCGGGAGCATTTAAGCATTGAAATGCTAAAGTTTGACAAGAAACTGTATGACAGGCACAGTCTTCATCCTGCGCAAAGTAAAAGCACGGAAGGTGAAATTGTCTCCACTCCCGAAATACAGCCGCATATTGAAAATGTAACGAACTCCGAAACGGTGGCAAAACCGGAAGAAGTAACGCCACAGTCCACAGACGAAAAGCCGGAGATAGAGCCACACCGCCCGATGAAGCATTCGGACGGTGTGCAGCTCTCCCTGCTTGACCTTTGGGGAATGACCGAAGAAGTCAGCAAGGAGGAAACTTCCAAGAAGAAAAAGGCAGCGAAAAAGGAAAGTGCCGCAAAGCGTACCGAGTCCAAACCGAAAGTGCAGGTTACACCGAAGGTTACGAATATACCTCCGCATACCACCTCTGTTTCTCCGGCTGAAAAGAAAACGGACGAGAAAAAGAAAGTGGAGGAAGCGGATAAGCAGAGCGATCCAGATGATATCTATGCCACTATCAACTGGGAGGACAATCCGCCCATCAACGGTTTTTATGAAATGATGATGGATCTGACACCGGAACGGCGCAAGGAACTTCGGCAGGAAGCGGAACGGCACAGGCAGGAACAACCGAAAGCACCCACCGTACAACAGGCGGAACACGATACGGAGGTGAAAAAGCAGGAGGAAGTCTTGGATATGAAACCGCGTCCCTATCACCGCACGCCTGAAATGCACCTGCGTGAAGGGTCGCTGGTGGCAAACAGGGCACGCGACATCGGGTATCTGAAAGACATCACTCCCTACGGTGCGACATTCCAGCCGCTCGGACTGACCGGTTATCAGAAAGAAAAGGCACTGCTGTATGTATCAGTCCGTGACGCATACGAGAGGCTGTACCGCTATGAATCGAACAGACACGAGGCAAATCCCCAGTGGCGTGGACACCTGAACACCTGCTACGATGAATTTGTCATGCGCTACGGCAACCTCAATGCCAAGCAGAATGTGAAACTGGTGATGATGGATGCCGGCGGACGTGATGTCCTTTCGCTGGAACGTGCGGAGGGCGGCAGGTTTGTGAAGGCGGACATCTTTGAACGCCCCGTATCCTTCGGGGTGGAGTCCGCCGTGAATGCCGGGACACCGGAGGAAGCGCTTGCCGCATCGCTCAACCGGTTCGGAACGGTCGATCTCGATTATATGAGGGAGATAACCGACGGAACGGAGGAGGAACTGCTCCAAGCCCTGAAAGGGCGCATCTTCTACAACCCTCTCGCAACCGGTTACGAAATCAAGGACAGGTTCATCGCAGGGAACGTGATAGAGAAGGCGGAACGAATCGAAAATTGGATAAATGCCAATCCCGAAAATGAACATATGCCTGAAGTGAAGGAGGCACTGGAAGCATTGAAAGAAGCCGAACCGCAGCGGATTGAGTTTGAAGACCTCGACTTCAACTTCGGTGAACGATGGATTCCCACGGGCGTGTACGCCTCGTATATGAGCCACCTGTTTGAAACGGACGTGAAAATCGCCTATTCCGCCAGCATGGACGAGTTCTCGGTGGCTTGCGGCTACCGTACCATGAAAATCACGGACGAGTTTCTGGTAAAGGGCTATTACCGCCACTACGACGGTATGCACCTGCTGAAGCACGCCCTGCACAACACCTGCCCCGACATGATGAAGTCCATCGGCAAGGACGAACACGGCAACGACATCAAGGTGCGCGACAGCGAGGGCATACAGCTCGCCAACGCCAAGATTGACGAAATCCGGGGTGGGTTCTCCGAATGGCTGGAAGAGCAGTCGCCACAGTTCAAGGAGAGGCTCGTGACGATGTATAACCGCAAGTTCAACTGCTTCGTTCGACCGAAATATGACGGCTCGCACCAGACATTTCCCGACCTGAACATGAAGGGGCTGGAAAGCCGGGGTGTGAAAAGCATCTACCCATCACAGAAGGATTGTGTCTGGATGCTGAAACAGAACGGAGGCGGGATCTGCGACCATGAGGTTGGAACTGGTAAAACGCTGATAATGTGCATTGCAGCACATGAAATGAAGCGGTTGAAACTGGCGCACAAGCCGATGATTATCGGCTTGAAGGCGAATGTGGCGGAGATTGCAGCCACCTATCAGACCGCCTATCCGAACGCCCGCATCCTGTATGCTTCGGAAAAGGATTTCTCGACCGCCAACCGCGTGCGTTTCTTCAACAACATCAGGAACAACGACTACGACTGCGTTATCATGAGCCACGACCAGTTCGGGAAGATACCGCAAAGTCCGGAGCTGCAACAGCGCATCCTGCAGGCGGAGCTTGATACGGTGGAGGAAAATCTGGAAGTATTGCGTCAGCAGGGCAAAAATGTGTCGCGGGCGATGCTGAAAGGGCTGGAGAAGCGCAAGCACAACCTTGAAGCGAAACTGGAAAAAGTGGAATACGCCATCAAGTCACGCACGGACGATGTGGCGGATTTCAAGCAGATGGGCATCGACCATATCTTCATAGACGAGTCGCACCAGTTCAAGAATCTTACGTTTAACACGCGGCACGACCGTGTGGCGGGATTGGGCAACAGCGAGGGTAGCCAGAAAGCCCTGAACATGCTCTTTGCCATCCGCACCATACAGGAGCGGACGGGCAAGGACTTGGGGGCTACGTTCCTTTCGGGCACGACCATCAGCAACTCGCTGACGGAGCTGTACCTGCTCTTCAAGTACCTGCGTCCGAAAGAGCTGGAGAGGCAGGACATCCGCTGCTTCGATGCGTGGGCGGCGATTTTCGCCAAGAAGACCACCGACTTCGAGTTCAACGTGACGAACAACATCGTGCAGAAGGAGCGTTTCCGCTACTTCATCAAGGTGCCGGAGCTTGCCGCCTTCTACAACGAGATTACCGACTACCGCACGGCGGAGGATGTAGGTGTGGACAGACCAAACAAGAATGAGATACTGCACCACATACCGCCCACACCGGAGCAGGAGGACTTCATACAGAAGCTGATGCAGTTTGCCAAAACCGGCGATGCCACTCTGCTTGGCAGGTTACCCCTGTCGGAAACGGAGGAAAAGGCGAAGATGCTCATCGCCACCGACTACGCGAGAAAGATGGCTCTTGATATGCGCATGATAGACCCGAACTACGAGGACCATCCCGACAACAAGGCAAGCCATTGTGCCAAGATGATTGCAGAGTATTACCACAAGTACGATGCGCACAAAGGAACGCAGTTCGTGTTCTCCGACTTGGGTACATATCAGCCGGGGGAAGGATGGAACGTGTACAGCGAGATAAAACGCAAGTTGGTGGAGGATTACGGCATACCGGCAAGTGAGGTGCGCTTCATTCAGGAGTGTAAGACGGATAAGGCTCGTAAGGCGGTGATAGATGCCATGAACGCCGGGACGGTGCGCGTGCTGTTCGGCTCCACAAGTATGCTCGGAACGGGCGTGAATGCGCAGAAAAGATGTGTCGCCATCCATCACCTTGATACACCGTGGCGACCGTCCGACCTGCAACAGCGTGACGGACGGGGTGTTAGAGCCGGGAACGAGATTGCCAAGCATTTTGCCGAGAATAACGTGGATGTCATCATCTACGCGGTGGAAAAGTCGCTGGACAGCTACAAGTTCAATCTGCTGCACTGCAAGCAGACGTTCATATCGCAGCTCAAAAGTGGAGCGATGGGCGCACGTACCATCGACGAGGGAGCAATGGACGAAAAATCGGGTATGAACTTCTCGGAGTATATGGCGTTGCTCTCCGGCAATACCGACCTTTTGGATAAGGCGAAATTAGAGAAGCGTATCGCCTCGCTCGAAGGGGAACGCAAGTCGTTCAACAAAGGCAAGCGCGATTCGGAGTTCAAGCTGGAAGCCAAGGTCAAGGAGCTGGGCGGCAACACGGCGGCCATTGAAGCCATGACAGAGGACTGGAACAGGTTCCTTACCGCTGCCCGGACAGACAAGGATGGCAACCGGCTGAATGCGGTCAGGGTGGACGGCGTGGACTCCACCGACGAGAAGGTTATCGGGAAGCGTTTGCAGGAGATAGCCAGGAACGCCACTACGGGCGGACTGTACAAACCGATTGGGGAGCTGTACGGCTTCCCCGTCAAGGTGGTCAGCGAAAGGACGCTCAAAGAGGGACTGGAGTTTACAGACAACCGCTTCGTGGTGGAGGGAAACTACAAGTACACCTACAACAACGGGCATCTGGCGATGGCGGACCCGGTAGCCGCCGCGCGCAATTTCCTGAACGCGATGGAGAAGATCCCCTCGGTCATCGACCAGTACAAGGCGAAGAACGAGGTGTTGGAGAAGGAGATCCCGCAGTTGCAGGAGATAGCGGGCAAGGTGTGGAAGAAGGAGGACGAACTGAAACA
>OCMC01000467.1_pt1 | contig 17239 bp, 10 predicted proteins | sample 1538951 | NCBI WGS metagenome assembly OCMC01 (sample SAMN04168656, study PRJEB22393) | human gut metagenome | biome: human gut microbiome; feature: stool | host: Homo sapiens | collected 2014-03-17 | reverse complement strand
ATCGAAGTTCTATTTCTTCGTGATGATGATATTCCGCAAACGGTAGCTACCGGGGTAGCTGATTTGGGAATTGTTGGTGAGAACGAGTTTATGGAAAAGGAGGAAGATGCGGAAATTGTCAAACGTCTGGGATTCAGCAAATGTCGTCTGTCACTGGCTATGCCGAAGGATATTGAATATCCCGGTTTGTCATGGTTTGAAGGCAAGAAGATTGCTACCTCTTATCCGGTTATTCTTCGTAAATTCCTGAAAAAAAATAGCGTAAATGCCGAAATACATGTGATAACCGGTTCGGTAGAGGTGTCTCCGGGTATTGGATTGGCTGATGCCATTTTTGATATTGTAAGTTCCGGTTCTACTTTGGTCAGCAACCGCTTGAAAGAAGTGGAAGTTGTAATGAAGTCGGAAGCATTGTTGATTGGCAACAAGAACATGAGCGAAGAGAAAAAAGAAGTGCTCGAAGAATTGCTGTTCCGTATGAACGCAGTAAAAACAGCTGAAGATAAAAAATATGTATTGATGAATGCTCCAAAAGACAAACTGGAAGAAATCATAGCTGTATTGCCCGGTATGAAGAGTCCTACAGTGATGCCATTGGCACAGGAAGGCTGGTGTTCTGTTCATACAGTACTTGATGAAAAACGTTTTTGGGAAATCATCGGAAAACTGAAAGCATTGGGAGCGGAAGGTATTTTGGTACTGCCGATTGAAAAGATGATTGTATAAATAGATAGGTACGGGAATCCGTTTCTAATAAAATATGAACCATGAAATTGATTAAATATCCCTCAAAAGAGCAATGGACAGAACTTTTGAAACGTCCGGCACTAAATACGGAAAGTTTGTTCGATACTGTTCGTTCTATTATAAATAAGGTAAGGACAGAAGGCGATAAAGCAGTATTGGAATATGAGGCTGCTTTTGATAAAGTAACCTTGTCCGCACTTGCTGTGACTCCTGAAGAGGTTCAAGCCGCCGGGACATTAGTAAACGATGAACTAAAGGCTGCCATTTCTTTAGCTAAACAAAACATTGAAACATTCCACTCTTCCCAGCGTTTTGTCGGGAAGAAGGTAGAGACAATGAATGGGGTAACTTGCTGGCAAAAATCAGTGGGAATCGAAAAGGTCGGCTTATATATTCCGGGTGGAACAGCACCGCTTTTCTCAACTGTATTAATGTTGGCTGTTCCGGCTAAAATTGCAGGATGCAAGGAAATCGTACTTTGTACGCCTCCCGATAAGAATGGAAATATTCATCCGGCTATCCTTTTTGCTGCGCAACTGGCAGGTGTCAGCAAAATATTCAAGGCTGGTGGTGTGCAGGCTATTGCCGCTATGGCCTATGGAACGGAGAGTGTACCTAAAGTATATAAGATATTTGGCCCAGGCAATCAATATGTGACAGCTGCCAAACAGTTGGTAAGCCTGCGTGATGTAGCTATTGATATGCCTGCCGGTCCTTCTGAAGTCGAAGTTCTGGCTGATGCATCTGCCAACCCGGTTTTTGTAGCAGCAGATCTTTTGTCACAGGCAGAACACGGAATAGATAGCCAGGCTATATTGATTACCACTTCCGAGAAACTTCAAACAGAGGTGATGGAAGAAGTGGAGCGTCAATTAGCAGAACTTCCCCGTCGTGAAATTGCGGCGAAATCACTGGAGAATAGTAAATTGATTTTAGTGAAGGATCTGGATGAAGCATTGGAACTGACTAACGCGTATGCTCCGGAACATCTAATCATAGAAACGGAGAACTATATGGAAGTGGCCGAACGTGTGATAAATGCAGGTTCTGTCTTCTTAGGTTCATTAACTCCCGAGAGTGCCGGCGACTATGCTTCCGGAACGAATCACACCCTGCCGACCAACGGTTATGCCAAAGCCTATAGCGGTGTAAGTCTGGATAGTTTTATCCGTAAGATTACATTTCAGGAAATCCTCCCGGAAGGAATAAAAGCTATCGGTCCTGCTATTGAAGAGATGGCGGCTAATGAACAGCTGGATGCACATAAAAATGCCGTCACAGTTCGTCTCAAAGCAATTCAAAATTCATAATTTAAAACTTAAAGAAGTGAAAACGTTACAAGAACTAACCCGACCGAATATCTGGAAATTAAAACCCTACTCTTCGGCACGAGATGAATATAAAGGAGTTACAGCCTCTGTTTTCCTGGATGCAAACGAAAACCCTTACAATACGCCTCATAATCGCTATCCGGATCCTATGCAGTGCGAACTGAAGACGTTGTTGTCGAAAATCAAAAAAGTATCTCCCAAGCATATTTTTCTTGGAAACGGTAGCGATGAAGCCATCGACTTGGTTTTTCGTGCATTCTGCGAACCGGGAAAAGATAATGTCGTAGCCATCGACCCTACTTATGGTATGTATCAGGTTTGTGCCGATGTGAACGATGTGGAATACCGGAAAGTATTACTGGATGATGACTTCCAGTTCTCTGCCGATAAACTGCTGTCGGCTACCGACGAACACACCAAATTGATTTTCCTTTGCTCGCCTAATAATCCAACAGGAAATGACTTGCTCCGTTCTGAAATTGTAAAGGTACTTTGTCAGTTCGAAGGATTGGTGATGTTGGATGAGGCTTACAATGATTTTTCCCAGGCTCCGTCTTTCCTCGAAGAGTTGGATAAATATCCCAACCTTGTCGTATTCCAAACATTCTCCAAGGCTTGGGGATGTGCTGCAATTCGCTTGGGAATGGCTTTTGCTTCCAAAGAAATTATAGACATTCTTAGTAAAATCAAATATCCCTATAATGTCAATCAGTTGACTCAACAACAAGCTATTTCTATGTTGCATAAGCACTATGAGATAGAACGTTGGGTGAAAACGTTGAAGGAAGAGCGTGATTATCTGGAAGCGGAATTTGAAAAACTTCCATGTACCATTAAACTGTTCCCGTCCGATGCGAATTTCTTTTTGGCAAAAGTGACGGATGCCGTGAAAATCTATAATTATTTGGTAGGGGAAGGAATAATAGTGCGTAATCGCCATAACATTTCGCTTTGCTGCAACTGTTTGCGTGTGACTGTCGGTACTCGTGTCGAAAATAATACCCTATTGGCAGCTCTTAAAAACTATCAAGGATAATTTATGAAGAAGAAAGTATTATTTATAGATAGAGACGGCACGTTGGTGATCGAACCTCCTGTAGATTACCAACTCGACTCATTGGAAAAACTGGAATTCTATCCGAAAGTATTCCGTAATTTGGGCTTTATCCGCAGTAAGCTCGATTTTGAATTTGTGATGGTCACTAACCAGGATGGATTGGGTACACCTTCTTTTCCGGAAGAAACATTCTGGCCTGCCCATAACTTGATGCTTAAAACATTGGAAGGGGAGGGGATTACTTTTGATGAGATTCTGATAGACCGTAGTTTTCCTGAAGATAATGCGCCCACCCGCAAACCGCGTACCGGAATGTTGACGAAGTATCTGGATAATCCGGAATACGATCTTGCCGGAAGTTTTGTAATAGGCGATCGTCCCACAGATGTGGAACTTGCCAAAAATATCGGTTGCCGGGCAATTTATTTGCAAGACTCGACCGAAGCTCTGAAAGAAAAAGGATTAGAAGAAGTCTGTGTTCTTGCAACTACTGATTGGGATCGGATAGCCGAATTCCTTTTTGCCGGAGAACGGAAAGCGGAAGTACGTCGTACTACAAAAGAAACAGATATTTATGTTGCTTTGAATCTTGATGGAAATGGAACTTGTGACATTTTTACCGGTCTTGGCTTTTTCGATCACATGCTTGAGCAGATTGGAAAACATTCTGGCATGGACTTAACCATCCGTGTTAAAGGAGATTTGGAAGTAGATGAACATCATACGATCGAAGACACTGCTATCGCACTGGGCGAATGTATCTATCAGGCTTTAGGTAGCAAACGAGGGATTGAACGTTATGGCTATGCCTTACCGATGGATGATTGTCTTTGTCAGGTTTGTCTGGACTTCGGTGGTCGTCCCTGGTTAGTTTGGGATGCTGAATTCAAGCGTGAGAAGATAGGAGAGATGCCGACGGAAATGTTCCTTCATTTCTTTAAGTCACTAAGTGACGCGGCAAAGATGAATTTGAACATCAAAGCGGAAGGACAGAATGAACATCATAAGATAGAAGGAATTTTTAAAGCCCTTGCCCGTGCTTTGAAAATGGCAATTAAAAGAGATATCTATCATTTTGAACTTCCATCTAGTAAGGGTGTGCTTTAATGTTTTTTAGAATCATATCCATATTGCTTATGCAAAAGCAAATCCCACTATGCTTATTGGCGATAGTCTTATCCGTCTCTCTTTTCGGTCAAAATCTGAAAGCGGATAAGATTATTCTGTCTGATAGTGATTTGACAAATTTGTATCAAATAGATTCGGGCGTATATCGTTCGGAGCAACCTTCAAAAGAGGGCTTTAAAGCTTTAGAAAAGTATGGTATTGGAGAAGTACTTAATCTACGAAACAGACATAGTGATGATGACGAAGCAAAAGGAACAAGTATAAAACTTCACCGGGTAAAAACTAAAGCACATTCGATTAGTGAAAAGCAATTGATACAGGCATTACGCATTATTAAAAATCGTAAAGCGCCTATTGTTTTCCATTGTCACCACGGCTCTGACCGTACAGGGGCTGTTTGTGCGTTTTATCGTATCATTTTTCAGAATGTTTCAAAAGAAGATGCAATCCATGAAATGACTGAAGGAGGCTATGGCTTTCATCGAATTTATAAGAATATTATTAGAAGAATCAAGGAAGCAAATGTGGAGCAAATAAGAAAAGAAGTAATGGAAGGTGGAGAGTTATAATATGCCATATCTTTACCATCGCTCTGTCACAGCTGTGCCACCGTATTGTCACAACCATGCCATCATGCTGGCACAGTTGTGCCAATGCGGTGGCACAAGCCTATTGATAGGACGTCCTTACAAGGCCTCTATTTCTTTAAGCCACATGGCTGAACTGGCATCGCTCGGCATTCTCCAATCTCCTCTCGGGCTGATAGAAATACTTCCTACTTTAGGACCGTCCGGCAAGCAAGAACGCTTGAACTGTTGATTAAAGAAACGACGGAAGAAGGTAGAAAGCCATTTCTTGATGGTTTTTTCATCATACATATCTTTGAATGCAATATTTGCCAGATAGAATATCTTGGAAGGCCGGAAGCCGAAACGTAAGAAATAATATAGGAAGAAGTCGTGCAGTTCATAAGGACCTACCAGATCTTCTGTTTTCTGTTTAATTTCTCCGTTCTCATCCGCCGGAATCAATTCCGGGCTAATAGGAGTGTCTACAATATCAAGCAAAGTAGCTTTCGAGTTTTCGTCCATACCGTTTTCTGCCACCCATTGTACTAAATATTTCACAAGTGTTTTGGGAACACTCGCATTTACCCCGTACATGGACATGTGATCGCCGTTGTAAGTAGCCCATCCCAATGCAAGTTCCGATAAGTCCCCTGTACCGATAACCATTCCCCAAGTCTGATTGGCCACATCCATTAGTATTTGTGTACGTTCGCGCGCTTGCGAATTCTCGTATGTAACGTCATGTACATTCATGTCATGTTCGATGTCCTTAAAATGTTGGATGCAGGCATCTTTAATACTAATCTCACGGATGGATATACCTAATGATTTCATTAGATCGATCGCATTATGGTAGGTGCGGTCAGTCGTTCCGAAACCCGGCATCGTGATTCCGAGAATACCATTTCGGGATAATCCCAGTTTATCGAAAGTCTTCACGCAGACGAGCAGTGCCAGTGTTGAGTCTAATCCACCTGAAATACCGACTACGGCTGTTTTGGCTCCGGTGTGAACTAATCTTTGTGCTAGTCCGGCCACTTGGATAGAGAATACTTCTTCGCAATGTTCATTTAGCTCAATTCCTTGTGGTACGAAAGGATGGGCGTTGAACTTCCGGGTTAAGGTCAGTTCTTTGCTGTTGACAAATTCTGTCGCGATAGAAACTGCTTTCTTGTCTCCTAAATTTGCCTGATTAGCGGCGAAAGTAGTATTTATCCTGCGTTCTGCCCGGATGCGTTCCACATCAATTTCGCTGATAATCAGTTGCTCTTTCATACTGAAACGTTCGCTGCGTGCAAGCAGTGAACCGTTTTCATAAATCAGCCCATTACCGGCAAAAACCACATCGGTAGTAGATTCTCCAAAGCCACAAGACGAGAATACATATCCGGCAATACAACGTGCAGATTGTTGGCTGATGAGAGAACAAAGATAATTGTTCTTTCCAATGCCTTCATTATCAGCAGACATATTGAACAGAATCTCTGCCCCTTGCAGTGCCAGTGAGGAACTTGGAGGTATAGTAGACCAAAGGTCCTCGCATATCTCGATGCCAAAAGTCGTATCTGAAGTCTCAAAAAGCAGATTTGCACCTATGGGAACGATTTGTCCACACAGGCGTACGTTGTTTGTAGTCAACTGAAGCGCTGATGTGAACCAACGTTGTTCGTAGAATTCTTTATAATTCGGCAGATAGGTCTTGGCTGCAACTCCCAACACTTTCCCTTTCTGAATCACTACGGCTGCATTGATTACTGTCGAATTGACAACGACAGGCATGCCAACAATAGAAATGATATCTAATTGACGGGTGTTATTCAGAATTTGCATCAGCCCCATTTCTGCTTCTTCCAGCAAAAGTTGTTGTCCGAATAGGTCACCACAAGTATATCCGGTGATACTCATTTCCGGGAAAATAATGATCTGCACTCCTTTTCCTTCAGCCACTGTAATCAGACTTTCTATCTTCTCTACATTGAATTTACAGTCAGCCACTTTTACGTGTGGCACGGCTGCAGCTACTTTTACAAATCCGTAGTTCATCTTATACCTTATTTATATATAATGAGTGCAAAAATAGGAAATAGTTTTGAATAATTATCTTTTCTATATTGAATCCTCTTAATAAGCTATTTTGTATGAGTTGTGATGTTGTTATTTGAGCAATTAAAGTAACTATCAAAATGAACGTTTATATTCAATTATCATTGAAATATGTTGTGGATTTATTTTCATTTATGGGTTTGTGTACTTAAATATGTATCAAAAAGATATAAGTGGAAATTTGGTATAAAATATGCGACATATTGTTTCTTTTATTTAAATATAATATATATATTTGTAGCCAAAATAGAACAATATTAGAAGTGTATAACACCTAAACAGAACAAGTGATATTAGTGTTTAATTTATAACTTAAGAGAGCAGATGGTCATACATTTAATTCACACAGCAGTAACACGAAAAATCTATTTGGATATTTGGCGCAATATTAAGAATTTGCCAAGTTAGTCTATTCCTATTCTATATTTATAGATAATAATAGCCTATCCCGGGTCGGTGCAGAATATGCTTAAAACCGATTTTGGGGGAAGGGGTGTATTGTTATTTCCTACGCAAAGATAAGCGTATTCCTCATTGTAGATAAATCTATAAAAATAAATCAATTTCATTAATTTTAATTCAAGTATCAAAGATGAGAAAATCAATTCTCTTGTTTGTACTCTTTACTCTGACAAGTATCCCCCTGTTGCTTTTTGCGCAGGGTGGATATCAGGTAACCGGACATATTATCTCGGCGGAAGATAATCAGCCGATGATTGGTGTGTCTGTTTTGGAGAAGGGTACGACGAACGGAGTAATTACCGATATGAATGGTAATTACAGTATCACAGTGACGAAATCTCCCGCCATTTTGCAGTTTTCTTACATTGGAATGAAAACGATGGAAAAGCAGGTGTCTGCTGCCACTCGCATGAATCTGAAGATGGAGAGTGATGCACAAATGGTAGAAGAAGTAGTGGTTGTTGCCTACGGTGTACGTAAGAAAGGTACGATTGCAGGTTCTGTATCTACGGTAAAAGCTGAAAAGATGGAAGATGTTCCTGCTCCGAGTTTCGATCAGGCACTGCAAGGGCAGGCACCGGGATTAATGGTGCTTTCTGAATCAGGTGAACCCAGTAAGGCAGCAACTTTTCGTATTCGCGGAACAAATTCAATTAATTCGGGGAAAGATCCTCTTTTTATATTGGATGGAGTGGCTATTTCAAGTTCAGATTTCAACACGATTAGTCCTAATGATATTGAGAGCATTTCAGTGTTGAAAGATGCTTCTTCTACTTCTATCTATGGCGCACGTGCTTCTAATGGCGTGGTAGTAATCACTTCCAAGCGTGGACGTATGGGGGAAGCTGCCAAGATTACTTTCCGTACACAACTAGGTTTTTCCCAATTAGCTTCAAAGGACTGGGATCAGATGGATACGAACGAACGTATTCAGTTTGAAAAAGAAGTGGGATTGGATAAAGGACAGGATTACGAGAAATTAAGTAAGATAAATATCAATTGGCTGGATAAGGTATACAATGACAAAGCACCCTTGCAGAATTACGAGTTATCAGTAAATGGTGGTACGGAAAAGTTAAATTATTATGTTTCGGGAAGCTATTATGATCAGGATGGTATTGCAGTAGGTTCTACATTTGAGCGTGTTAACTTCCGTGCCAATGTGGAGGCGAAAGCTAATAAATGGTTGAAAATAGGAACGAATACAATGTTTACTTATCAGGAGGTAGAACAGAGTGATGATGGTGAATATGCATTGTGGGCTCCTATTTCCGCATCTTTTTTCATGTTGCCTTACTGGAATCCTTATAAGGAGGATGGAAGTCTGGCTCTTCAGGATGACGGCAGTTGGAAAGGAACGACGGAGAATCCGTTAGCATGGATGGAAAACAATCCGTTATCAAATAAGAAGTATAAACTTTTATCTACTTTCTATGCTGAAGCTACACCTATAAAGAATCTCACAATTCGTTCACAACTAAGTGCAGATTATGGTCATACTACTTCTTTTTATCGAAGTTTTCCGAGTTATAAGCCAAATAATAATTATGGAGGTGCCCAGCGTAGTTCGTATGATATGCTTAATCTGATGATTACAAATACGGCAAACTACCGTTTTATGTTGAATGATGTTCATTCATTCAACTTTATGGTTGGGCAGGAAGGAGTCGATTATCATTATGAAGGTTTTCAGGTTACGACTCGTGGACAGACAAATGATATTTTGACAAACTTGTCTTCCGGTTCTACCGCTTCATCATGGGGAGATCCCGTTACGGAATATTCTTTTCTCTCTTTTTTTGGTCGTGGTGAATATAATTATGATGATCGTTACTATGCTGACTTTTCGGTTCGTGGGGATGGATCTTCCCGTTTCGGAACAGATAAACATTGGGGAGCTTTTTGGTCAGTCGGGTTTATGTGGAATCTCCGTAAGGAGAAGTTCATGCAAAAATATAAATGGCTTACTAATGCGCAAATAGCGATTAATACCGGTACATCGGGCAACTCTTCTATTAATAACTATGAACATCTGGCTTTAGTTTCCGGTGGATATAAGTATAACAATGAATCAGGTATTGCTATTTCCCAGTTGGGAAATGAAGAATTAAGTTGGGAGTCTACATGGGCTACTAATGTGGCACTGCATTTAGGTTTTATTGATCGTATAAATTTGGATGTGGAATTTTATAATAAGAAAACTACTAATATGTTGATGGCAGTTCCCATTTCTTACACAACTAGCGGTTTTGGAACTCGTTGGGATAATGTGGGAGCTATGCGAAACCGTGGTGTAGAAATTAATGTCAGTGCAGACGTACTTCGCATCAAAGACTTTACATGGAATGTGAACGCCAATGTTTCATATAATAAAAATGAGATAACCGAGCTTTATAATGGGATAACAGAATATGTAGCCTCTGATACTGGTAGAATGGTTGCGGTAGGTCATCCGTTAGGTGAATTTTATCTGAACCGTTATGCAGGAGTCAATCCTACTAATGGAGATGCTTTATGGTATACCAAAGACGGTGAAATTACTACAGAATATAATGAAAGTGACAAAGTGATGCTGGGTAAGACACATGAAGCTCCTTGGCAAGGTGGTTTTGGTACTACACTTTCCTGGAAGGGACTTTCACTTTCCGCACAGTTCACATGGGTGGCTGATCGCTGGATGCTTAACAACGACAGAGTCTTTCAGGAGAGTAACGGACTGTTCAGTGCCTATAACCAGTCAAAACGTATGCTTTACGACCGATGGAAAAAACCGGGAGATGTGACTGATATTCCCCGTTATGGAGTAACTCCCCAACTGGATTCACGATTCCTTGAAGATGCATCTTTCCTGCGTCTAAAGAATTTGATGCTCAGCTATACGTTCCCACAGAAATGGTTGAAGCGGACTAGCTTTTTGAATAGTGCCCGTATTTATGCGCAGGGACAGAATTTGTTGACATTTACAAATTTCACGGGTATGGATCCGGAGTCTACGTCCAATGTGTACAAGGCCCAATATCCGATGTCACGTCAGTTCACATTCGGACTGGAAGTTTCATTCTAAAATTAATCAGTGATGATAAGAAAAATAAAATTATATATAGTTTTAGTTGCGGTATTGCTTTCGGCATCTTCCTGTCTTGATAAATATCCGCAAGATGCAATTCCGCAAGAAGAGGCTATTAAGACAGTGAGCGATGTACGCCAAGCTTTGGTCGGTATTTATGCACAGTTTAAAAATGCCAGCCTATATAGCGGATACTTGACTTTATTGCCTGATATTCAGACGGATCTGGTATACGCTGTTAAAGGATATACAAATATCTATGGTGATGTATGGCGTAATGAAATATTGGCTATCAATAAACAGGTGGAATATGTGTATGGTGGCTTGTATACTGTCATCGGACGTTGCAATTTTGTTCTTGATAACATTGCTGCTGTAGAGGCCAACACTTCAGATGATGAACAACTGGACAAGTTGGATACCTATAAAGGTCATATCTATTTTGCCCGTGCGCTGGCTTATTCAGAACTGTTGAAGTGTTTCTGTAAAGCTTATGAAAGTGACGAAGAAGCTGCCAATGAACTGGGAGTTGTACTGCAGTCCAGCTACGTTAATCCGGGACCTGTAAAACGTGCTTCTTTAAAAGATTCGTATCAGTTTGTATTGGATGATTTGGCTAGATCGGCCGAATATCTGGCTACGGATGATGACACTGAGGTTATTTATAATTCTGCATATTTCACGATTGGTACAGTCAATGCTTTATATGCTCGTATGTACCTGTATATGCGGAAGTGGGAGAAAGCTGTTGAATATGCTACTAAAGTAATAGATAGTAAGAAATATATATTAGCTGATGCAACCAAGCATAGTTATTCGGTTACTTATAATGATTTTGCATACATGTGGCAGTATGATAATTCTACTGAAATCATTTGGAAAGTAATGTTTGAGGTAAATTCCTATGGAGGGGCATTAGGCACTGTATTCCTCAATTATGATTATACATCTTATAAACCGGATTATGTACCAGCTAAATGGGCATTGGATGCCTATGCCAATGCTGATTTACGCTATAATGCTTATTTCGCTACGGCAACGACCGGATTCTCTCATGGGTTGACTTGGCCTCTTTTGGTTAAATACATGGGAAATCAGGATTTTATAAGCCAAAGATTGCTGTGTGTATCCATGCCGAAACCGTTCCGGTTAGCGGAACAATATCTGATTCGTGCAGAGGCTTATTGCCGGATGGGAGCATCTTATTATGGAAAAGCAGGAATTGATATTTCTACTTTACGTATGGCTCGTTATTCTTCTTATGGTGGCTCTACTACGCTTACAGAAGAAAATTGGTTTAAAACTGTCAGTGAAGAACGTATGAAAGAACTCTTTATGGAAGGTTTCCGTCTTAACGACTTGAAACGTTGGCATGAGGGATTTGAACGTAAAGAGCAAACTTCGACTATCTCTCCGGGTAATACGTTGAAGTTAGAGAAAGACGATCCTCGTTTTGTATGGCCTATTCCACAACATGAGTTGGATGCTCCTGGCGTAGATCTAGCACCTAATGAAAGCAATAAATAATGTATAAAGATAATATAGAGAAACAATGAAACGATTAATAACAGGAATAGTAACACTTACGACGTTGGCTGTCGGATTCTGGGGATGTAATGATCTTTCCCGGACGACTTACAGCGGTTCCGACTACGTGATGTTCTCCGATACATTATCTATGTATCCGGTGCAGGACAGCGAGAAATGGTTTGAAATTCCGGTAGTAGCTACAAATATATGCGATTATGACCGTTCTTTTGGCGTAGAAGTAGACGATAAGGCTAGTAATGCAATTGAAAAAAAGCAATATGTGGTTGAATCAAATACGGTAACCATTAAAGCAGGGGAACGGGTAGCAAAGTTCCGGATGAAGGGTGTTTATGAAAATATAGGTAAAACTGACTCTTTGTCGGTTACGTTCAATTTGCTTCCGAAAGATGAAAATATATGGGATTTGTACGGTACACGTACTCGTGTTCAAATGCAAAAAGCATGTCCTTTCGAACTAAGTACTTTTGAAGGCTATTGTCTATTGACTTCTTCTTTCTTTAATGCATATATGACGGATACGGAACATCGGTTATTGCAGGCAGAAAGAGACAAGACGGAAGATAATACTATCATATTACATGATTTTTTCTACAAGAATTATGATCTTAAAATTAAGTATGATCCTTCCGATCCGTTGAAACCATTTGTAGAGTTTGATGATCAAATTATAGGTAGTACGGCAGAAGCCTTCGGAACCATTTACGGTAATGGAAAGCTGATGTGTACTCAGCCTGTTGCGTACGATTCTTATTATAATGTATGCCAGAAATTTGTATTCTTATATAGCACTATTTATGTGGTGGGTAAAGGTACGGTAGGTACTTATGTGAATATTCTGGAGTGGATTAGTGATGAAGAAGCGGAGCAGTATAAAAAAGAGGAAGGACTCTAAACTATAATCGGAAATAAATATGAAAGATATAATAAAATATTATTTGCAATTGATTACGTTAGTGTTTTGTCTCTTCGTATCTGCTTGCAGTGATGATGACGAGACTACAACGCCTGTATTCCCGGATTTGCAGAAAATAGAATGTGAAATCGGAGATACCAAGACACTGACTTTTGAGGCTGCCGATAACTGGATATTGACTTCCTCATCGTTATGGTGCTATTTTGAACAGGATGGTGAGAGGACGTTCGTTTGTTCAGGCAATGCCGGAAAGCAGACAGTCACTATCCATATTAGTGATGATGCTACCGAACTGTTAAAATCTTATAAGGCAGAGCTGACTATGAAGCTGGCAGGAAGCCAGCAGGTGATAGCGGAGGTGACGCGTCCGTCTACTGGTTATGAAGTTCGGGCTTTCAATGCGGACAAGTCTGTAATGTACACAGAAGAAAATCCTTTTGTCATCAATTTTGATGGAACTGACATATTGGTGTTAGAAGCTAATGAGGATTGGGCTTTGAAAAGTAACCCCGAATGGATGGAATTCAATCGTAGAGCATCAGACAGCGAAGTTGTATCTGGCAATGCTGGAGATAATGTCAGCGTCACTCCACAGATGATAATGCAATATAAAAAGAATGAAATTACCGGCTTTCTGACAATTGAAAGTAGAAGCGGAGCTGTTGCAAAAGTCCCTGTGAAGTATGAAGGTATTCCTGCTGATAGAATTATTGGTACTCTGAAAGATAACATAGAAGTCTCGGTTGATGGAGAAAGTTATATTGCAGGCGATAATAGTTATGATAGCGAGGGAGTTCCTGTAACGGTAATGGCTAAGAATGATGAATATACCTTGGTATGTGTGGAATATGTGGCAGAACGGAATCAGATGACATGGGAGCTTGAATATTCTTATACAATAATGGATTCCTTTAATCGTTGGCTTTGGATAGATGATGATAAAGAAGGGAATATTAATATAGCAGCAAGCGCAAATAATTCGAAAGCAAGAACTGCGTATGTATTAGCATTTCCTAACGTTATATATGCTGAAATTAAGGATCATCTATCCGATCTTGTTTTACTTGAAAAGGGGATTCCAAAGGAATATGATGAAAATATAATTGCTGATATAAAACAGGAAGGAGTGGCAGGAGATCTGATATCTTTGGTTAAAGAAAGTGGTGAACCTATTTTGGATGGTACAGGCAATCCTGTGAAAGCTGTACCTTCGGATATGCCAGATGAACAATTAGAAAGTGAATATGGTACTACAAATGTATTTTTGGTTTCATCGTTGACTTTAGGTGTTAATTATGATCCATTCCATATTATTGTAAATGGCTACTCCGGTTGGAATTTGCAAGCTGAAACTAAGCATAATGGTCAGGATACCGTATGGGAAGGAATTGAAGTTGAGGGAAGGTATATGACAAGTGCATTTGTCAATGTTTCAGGTATGGACGAAAGCAAGAATGGAACAAAGCCTATGGTTATTAAATTAATGGATAATGAAACTATTTTAGGAGTATTGCTGATTCAACCCCGATATGAGGATTGATAACATGTAAAATTTAGCTTATATGAAAACTAAGATATTATTTATAAAAATGTTTGTCCTTTCTTGCATGTTGTTTACTTTAGGGTTTACAGCTGGAAGTTGCTCTGACGATGATGACGTACTTCAGGCAGGATATGGATATGCTCAGTTCAAACTTTATAAAGGTGTTTCGACAGATACACGTGCCAGTACGAATGAGCTGGATTATTTGCGTGATGCGCAAAAAATGAAAATCGTGCTTATCAATCAGGAAGACGGTACTGAAATTGTACAGACTGTCGGTCTGGAAGCGATGGGCGACGATAGTGAATTTGGCTTGAGAAGTGACAAACTTCAATTGATGGCCGGAACTTATCAGATTATCGGTTTCTATCTGTATAAAGCAGATGGAACTACGCAGGATTTGAAACAGATTCTTTCCGGCGAACCGGATAAAAAGACAATTTTGACTGTAGTAAATGGTGGGTTAGCTGTACAAGACATACAGGTGAAAGTAGTGAATCGAGGGATAGTGAAATTTACTATAACTAAAAATTTTCTACCATCCACTCGGGCAATAGGCGAAGATTATGTTTTCTCCGATATCAAATACATCAATGTAACGGTACAGGAACAGTTTACGAAAAAAGAGACGACTCTTGAGAATATTGCCGTAAAGTATACAGAGAAGCTGGATGATAGTGGAAAGAAGATATCCGTGGCTGTCAGTGATTCATTATTCCGTCTTTCTGCCGGTAAATATAAGATTAAAAGTTATACGACTAAAAAGAAAAATAAGGGATCTTTGGAATATGGAGAAGTAAACGGTGCTGACTTTGAAGTGCTGGATAATGTGACTACTGAAGTTAACGTTCCGATTAATTTCAGTAAAACTACCGGCAGTATTAAGGACTATCTTGTTCTGAAAGAAATGTGGGAAGCCTTGAAAGGCCCGTCTATTCCGGAAAAGAATCAGAAGGGATGGAGTTATTCGGGTACTACATATCCTTTAGGTACTAACTGGGATTTCAATAAAGATATTGATTTGTGGGGAGATCAACCTGGTGTCGATTTGGATGCCAAAGGACGTGTCACAGGTCTTTCTATCGGTGCGTTCGGTCCTGAAGGTGATATTCCTGAATCTTTGGGAGACTTAACGGAGCTTAGAACTTTATCTTTAGGTAATCATGCCGACCAAGTAGGTGATAATATCATTGAGAAGACGATGGGAACTGAATTGACTGAAGTACAGAAGAACTCTATAAGGAGTGATTATTATAATAAGTTTGTAAAGGTGGATATTGAATCGTATTTCTCCGAACCGATACAAGCTGCTTTGAAGTGGCAGAAAGAGGGGATACCCAGTCGTTTTTCTCAGCCTACTGTAAATAGCAAAGCCAATCGTCCTTCTTTGAAAGATGTCCCGGTCAATCGGTTGACAAATGGAATTCATAGAATACCCGCTTCTATTGGAAACTTGAAGAAATTGCAATATTTGTATATTGCCAACGGTAAATTCGAAGGATTTGAACCGGGGACTGACCTAAGTGGGCTGGAGAATCTGACAGACCTTGAAATTTACAATTGTCCGTCTATGACAAAACTTCCGGAAGAACTGAATAAACTGCCGAACCTTCAATCATTCAACTTGGCGAGTAATCCGAGTTTGGGAGATTTTCATGAGGATTTAGGTAAGTTTGTAGCCAGCGAAAGTATAAGTAAAACATTGCAGATCTTTTATTTGACTTATAATAAACTGACTGTTTTGCCGGATATGTCAATGGTGAAAAAACTTGGTAAACTGGATTGTGCATACAATCAGATTAAAAAGATTGAGAAAGCATTCGGTAGTGATGTTATTTTGGTACAATTGTCAATGGATCACAATCAGATAGAGGAATTGCCACGTGATGAAAGTGGACATTTCTGCGGATATGCTGATGTGGAGTCTTTCTCTTTTGCTTATAATAAATTGAAGAAATTCCCTAATATATTCAGTTCGCAATCTGTATATGTAATGTCTTCTGTTAATTTTTCATTCAATGAAATTGATGGATTTGAGGGTGAAGAGAATGGAACTTTTAATGGCGTAAATGCCAGTACGATTGCATTGGGGGGGAATAAATTGAAAAAATTCCCGAAGATACTGTTTGATACAAATTCTCAGGTGTCAGCTTTAGGACTGAACGGTAATGGAATAGAAGAGATACCGAAAGGTACATTCAATGCATCAAAATATTCGTATATGATGAAAACATTCGACTTGACTTATAATCACTTATCAAAGCTTCCGGATGATTTTAATGGGAAAAATATGCCTTTCCTTTATGGTGTGGATCTAAGTAACAACCGCTTTACGGAAGTTCCTACCGGACCGATGGACGCTGCCACATTAACTGTTTATGCTGTACGTAACCAGCGCGATGAGAATGGTAACCGCTTGTTGAGAAAATGGCCGGGCAATTTAGGCTTATGTCCGAGTTTGAGACAATTCTGTATTGGTGGAAATGATTTGCGAAAGATTTCTGATACGATATCATCGGCTATTATCGTTTTTGAGATAAAGGATAATCCAAATATCTCTCTCAATCTTTCCAATGTTTGCGATCTGATTAAAGAGGGAAGATATCTCCTCATCTACGATCCGGAACAGGATATTCGTGGATGTGATTATTTGAAAGAATAAATAGATAAATAACAAAAAAGAATCTATATGAAACCATTGTTTAAAATATATTTATGCCTCTTTGCAAGCTTGTGTTTTATTGCTGCTTGTGATGATTCGGATGAGG
>OCMC01000461.1_pt1 | contig 17660 bp, 17 predicted proteins | sample 1538951 | NCBI WGS metagenome assembly OCMC01 (sample SAMN04168656, study PRJEB22393) | human gut metagenome | biome: human gut microbiome; feature: stool | host: Homo sapiens | collected 2014-03-17 | reverse complement strand
GAACGACGCCGGCATCCGTCCGCCCGAGGGCGTCGAGGCCCGCCACGACGTGTGGATCCTCCTCGAAATCCTCCGCCGCGCCTATCCGGAACGCGCCGAACGCGTGGGCTACAAGGAATGCAAGACGGCCGACGAGTTCGACGCCTGGTGGAACAAGTTCGACGACAAGGGCATCGCCAAGTTCGTCAAGGACCAGGAAGCCAAGAACCCGGGCTCCGGCGAAAAGATCCTCGCCGACTTCAAGACCAAGGGCTGGACCACGGTCAACAAGAAGAAGTACGGCGTCTATCCTTGGAAGAAGCCCTTCGGCACGCCCACGGGCAAGATCGAAATCTACGGCTTCAAGTCCTTTGCGAAGCCGGGCTATGAGAAGATCAAGCCGATCAGCGACTACTTCCCGGCTCCCGCCTACACGGCTCCGAAGCCCCAGAGCAACGAGTTCGTGCTCGTCTCGGGCAAGAACTGCACGTCCTCCTCGGGTCTCAACATCTTCGCCGCGACCACCCGCTTCACGGGCGACCGCACCCTCTGGATGAACCCGTACGACGCCGAGCGCCTCGGGATCGCCAACAAGGAAAAGGTCATGGTCGAAGGCGTTGACCGCGAGTACCAGGCCGAGGTCGTCGTCACCGTGACGAAGAAGGTCATGGCCGGCAGCGTGTTCGCCTTCGGCTTCTCCGGCGGCGTCCGCACGAAGGAGCTGGTCAACGATCCCCGCTTCGACTTCGTGAAGGAGGGCATCAACTCGCACTGGTTTGCAACCGGCTATGCGCAGCCCGTCGTCGGCAATCTTGCCAACAACAGCTGCATCCGTGTCAAGCGCATCAAGGGATAAGTCACCATGAAGAAAGTCAAGAAACAGCTGGCGCACCTCTTCGATGCGACCCAGTGCATCAACTGCGGCGCGTGTACGACCGCCTGCGCCCAGACCAACTATCCGGACCTCATCAACGAGTTCATCCCGGCCTGGAACACGGTGTGCAACAACATCCGTCAGGTCAAGGTCGAGAAGAACCGTCCGATGCAGCTCCTCGTCCAGTGCCAACAGTGCTCCGAAGCGCCCTGCGTCACGACCTGCCCGTTCGGCGCCAACTACTATGACGAGAACGGCCTCGTGCGCAACGATCCGAAGCGCTGCATCGGTTGCAACTACTGCGTGGCCTCCTGTCCGTACGACGCCCGCTGGTCCAACCCGAAGACGGGCCTGCCGAGCAAGTGCATGGGCGAGGGCTGTCTGGAGCTCATCAAGGGCGGCAGTCTGCCTGCCTGCGTGACGGCCTGCCCGGCGGGCGCGCGCCTCTTCGGCGACACGCTCGATCCGCAGTCCGAAATCTCCCGCAAGATCGCCTCTTCCAAGACCCAGACGCTCCTTGAGAGCCACGGGACCAAACCGAACTTCTATGTGGTGGTGCAGAAATGATGGATCTCTCCGACTTCACCGCGCAGGTCCAGGCCGCCCACTGGGGCTGGACGATTGCGCTCTTCCTCTGGCTCGTGGGTCTCTCGGGCATGGGGATGTTCCTCAACAACTGGGTGCGCGAGAAGGCGCTCGTCTACGTCTGCACGATCACGGGCATCGTGGGCACGCTTCTCGTCGTCAGCCATCTGACGCGCATCCTCAACCTGCCGATGGCCGCCATCTCGGCCCTGCTTGAGATGAGCTTCAACTTCGGCAGCTGGATGTTCATCGGCATCTGCCTGCTCGTCGTGCAGTGCTGCCTCACGCTCTTCTACTCCTGCGTCTTCGCGGGCGTGATCTTCAAGGGCGAGTGCTGCCGCAAGCTCGTTGCCGGCGACTGGTTCAACTGGATCGCCGCCGCCGTCGGCGTCGCCGCCACGATCTACTCGGGCTTCCTGCTCACGCAGGCCGTCGGCGTCACGCTCTGGAACACGGCCCTGATCCCGCTGCTCTGGATCATGTCCGGCATGGCCAGCGCCATGGGCTGCATCGAGCTCCTCGCGATCTCGGGCCGCATCCCGCATGAAAAGGTCCTCTGGAGCCGCCGCACGTCCCTCTGGGTCGAGGCCGCCGAGCTCTTCACGATCTTCGCCTTCGTGCACGTCGCGACGAGCTCCACCTCCGCCGCCGCCCGCGCCGGCGCTGAGGCCCTGCTCTCCGGTCCGCAGGCCATGATGTTCCTCGTGGGCGCCGTCCTCTGCGGCTCGCTCATCCCGTTCGCCATCAACCTCACGACGCGCAGCCACAAGGTTGTCGCCGTGGGCGCGGTGCTCGGCATCGTCGGTGCGCTTCTCCTTCGCGCCTCGGTGCTCTTCGCGGGCTACTACGAGCCGATTCTCCTCTAACGGCCCGTTGACTCCGGTCCCGCCTCACGGGCAGGCAGGACCGGAGGCCCACGAAAACAAAGAGCCGCTTCGACGCACAGGTCGTCGAAGCGGCTCTCTTTTTGTCCGGATTCAGCAAAGCCGAAGGAATCGAAAGGGAAGGGGATCCCCGGGCTCACTCTCCGTCGGCGGGTGCGGGCGCGCCCGTGATCGCGTCGGGATCGATCGTCATCAGCATGCGCGTGATGTCGGCCGCTGTCCTCGCGCCGAGCTTCTTGCAGAGCGAGCTTCTGTGCGCAATCACGGTCTTCTCTGAAATGTTGAGCTCATAGGCGATCTGCTTGTTGAGAAGCCCGCGCGCCACGCCCATGGCCACCTCCTGCTCGCGCGCCGAGAGCCTGCGGAAGGCCGCTCTGGCCTGCTCGAGCGCCGCGGACTCCGTGCGGATCCTCGCGTCGCGCTTCACGGCCTTCTCGATCGCATCAAGAAGCCTCTCGGGCGTCACGGGCTTCGAGAGGAAGTCGTCCGCACCGTCCTTCATCGTCTTCACGGCCATGTCGATGTCGCCGTGGGCCGAGATGAAGATGATGGGGAGCGTGTCGCCGCGCAACTTCATCTCATGCTGGAGTTCGATCCCGCTCATGCCGGGCATGCGCACGTCAAGCACCAGGCACCCCGGCGTGAAGGGACTGTCCTTCTCGAGAAACTCGAGCGCGCTCGCGTACGTGAGCACGTTCCAGCCTTCGCCCTCGATTACGAACTGCCAGGAGCGCCTGACGTCGGGATCGTCGTCCACCACTCGGACAATCGCCTTGGACTGCGTGTTTGCGGTCATCGTTAGTCCTTTTTTTGGATTTGTTGTATCTGCAGAAAACCATTGTAGCCAATGCGGGCGTCCCAGGGGCGGAAAATGGCTCGAAATCACACCCCGCGAGCACAGGAACGAAATTCAGAGAACGTGCAAAACGGGGCCTGAATCGGTCAAAAAACGCGTTTTCAGGGCGAAAAATCTGCAAAAACGAACGGGGTCGAAATTCGTGTCACCCTGATTCTCAGGCACGTGAACGATTCGTTCCCGACTGCGCGGAAAATGCGGAAGATCCGTCTCTTCACCTCGCTCACAGGCGGCGACGGCGGGTGCGCCCGCGATGCGGGAAAGGGGAGGGGGCGCAACGCCTCGGACGCCGTCGTTTTCATGATCCTGAAGGCGGCTCAGGCTTTTTTGCGGGGGCGAGCGGAGGTGCTCCGATGAAAAAAGCCCCGCCGGGCGGCGGGGCTTTGTGCGAGCGGATGCTCCCGTCGCGGAGGACGGGAGGAAGGTCCGTTATTTGGCCTGCTTCGAGTAGATGTAGGCCTGCTGGCCGGCGATGCGGCCGAAGGTCACGATGTCGGCCTGGGCGTTGCCGCCGAGACGGTTGCCGCCGTGAACGCCGCCCGTGATTTCACCCGCGGCGAAGTAGCCCGGGATGATCTGGCCCTTGGTGTTGTAGACCTGAGTCTTCGGGTCGATCTTCACGCCGCCCATCGTGTGGTGGACGGCAGGCGTCACCATGATGGCGTAGAACGGAGCCTGATCGAGGTTGCGCGGCATGTCGGCGCGACCGAAGGCGTCCTTGCCCGCAGCCTTGCCCTGCTTCCAGGCTTCAAGGGAGGCCTTGAGCTTGTCGGCGGGCACTCCCATCTTGCCGGCGAGTTCGTCAAGCGTCTCGCCCTTGAGGCAGTAGGACTGCTTGATGTAGTTGTTCGTGGCCTTCAGGGACTTCTGCATGTCGGAGTCGAAGAAGAGGTAGGCCACGCCGTCCTTCTGCTTGAGGATGGCGGCGGAGACCGCGTCGCGGGTGTTGAGCTCGTTGAAGAAGCGCTTGCCGTCCTTGTTGATGAGGATGGCGCCGTTGCCGCGAACGGCTTCGGTGATCATTTCGCCGACTTTCGGCACCACGGTCGGGTGCGTCTGGATTTCGGTCATGTCGATGAGCTGGGCACCGGCCTTTTCAGCGAGGACGAGGCCGTCGCCCGTGGCGCCCGGATGGTTCGTCGTGGCGAAGCCCTTCAGGCGGGGCACGTACTTGGAGACGAGGTCGTTGTTGGCACCGAAGCCGCCGGCGGCGTCAACGACGGCCTTGGCGTGGATCGTGTAGGTGCCGTCCTTCTTGTTCGTGACCTGGATGCCCGTGACCTTGCCGTCCTTCATGAGGATCTTCGTGGCCTGCGTGTTCATGCGCATGTCGATCTGGCGGGCCTTGGCGGCATTGTAGAGGGTCTTGACGACTTCAGGACCGACGAGGGCGCCGCCGGTCGGGCGGTGCGTGCGGGGCTGGGAGGCGCCGGCCATCAGGCCGACGTCGCGCAGGTCGCCGCCGAGGGCGAGGAGCCATTCGACGGAGCCGGCAGCGCCGGAAACAAGCGTGCGAACGAGTTCGGGATCGTTCTTCCAGTGACCGCCCTTCATCGTGTCGAAGTAGGCGATTTCAACGGAGTCCTTCGTGCCCTTGGCCTGCTGCAGGGCCGTGCCGGCAGCATTGAGACCGCCAGCGGCGCGGATCGTGTTGCCGCCGGGCATGCCCATCTTTTCAACGACGACGACCTTGGCGCCGAGGTTGGCGGCTTCCACTGCGGCGGAAAGGCCTGCGCCTCCCGCGCCGATCACGGCGACGTCGACGGTGATGTCTTCGGCAGCCTGAACGCCGGAAACGCCGAAGGCGGCGGCGACAGCAGTGGCAACCAGAATCTTCTTCATGGAAAGTTCTCCTATCTCAAGTCTTCCGAACCCCCGCCGGTCTTCTTCGGACCTCTCCTAGCGGGCATTCGGGAAATTGTGTGCCGGACAACAGGTCCGGCTTTTTTTCCAGCCCTAAATATAGAGGAGAGTCCCATGTTAAGACGCCCTGAAATTTGCCGTAACGCAAACGTTTGCAATAAAGCGCACTGAGAGAGGGAAGAAGAGGAAAAAAGTGCCGCTTTCAATAGGTTGAAATACCCATATAGAGGTAGGTTAGATCCCTTATTTAAATGGGCGGGCGGCGGGTGGAATGATGTCGGCGCGAGGAGCTTGCGCAGAATGCGGGTGCATTTGATGATAGGGGGAAACGTGGTCAGGTATACCCTCTGAGTGGTAGTGTTGATGGGGCTTTCCCCGAGTGGGTAAACCCGTTTGGCAAAAGACCCAATGGTACTGATCGGACGGGGCCCTTATGATGAACTGCATGAAGACGGACAGTCGAGGGCCGGCCAATGCCGCGCGTCCCCGCAAAAACGGCGTTTCAGGCATGTGTTCCGGACCAGCTGCCCCCAACTAGGCCTTTCATCGGCGTTCTGCTCCCCGATCCGTCAAGGAGAAACCATGCACAAGATCCCCACCGACGCCTTTGACATGCTCGTCACGCTTGAAAAGCGCCCCTTTGAACGCGCGGGTCGCGAAGTGGTCGTGCGTCTTCTCGACGAGACGCTCCCCGACGGCACGAAGCTCGTCGCCGCCTCCGATCCCTCCTATCCGCCCGAGCTTGCCGCCCTTGAGGAGCATCCCGCCGTGCTCGTGCACGAAGGCGACCTGTCGCTCACCGAGCGCCAGCTGCGCGTCTCGATCGTGGGTTCGAGGGATGCGTCCGACTCAGCCCGCGCCGATGCGCGTCGCGTCGCCCGCGAGCTTGCCGCACGCGGGGCCGTCGTCGTCTCGGGGCTTGCCGCAGGCATCGACACCGCCGCCCACGAGGGCGCGCTCGAGGCGAGGAGTCCGTCGGGCACGGTCGGGCGCACCATCGCCGTCATGGGCACGCCGCTCTCGCAGCCCTGGCCGCCCGCCAACGCGCGCCTTGCGCGCCGCATCGCCGAATACGGCCTGCTCATCTCGCTCGCCCCTCAGGTGAACGGACTCTCGTTCACGGACGAGGAGCGCGCGGAGAGCCTTCGCGCACGCAACCGCGCGATCGCGGCCCTCGGGCTCGGAAGTCTGGTGATGGCGGGAAAGGAGGGCTCGAGCACCCTGCGCGAGGTCGCGTTCTCGCTCGAGCTTGGACACCCCGTGCTGCTGTGGCACTCGATCGTCGAGGAGGGCGAGCCGTGGGCGATCAGGCTTCTTGAGAATCCTCCCCTCGATTCGCAGGGACGCCCGCTCGTTCAGACGGTTTCGTCCGCCGCGGACGTGGAGGAGGCGCTGTCGCCCTGGAGCACCGTCTGGTGGCTTTGATGGGAGGACAAGGAGGGAAGAGGACGGGGCCTCGCCGGAGGTCCCTGAATCGGAAGGGAAAAATCCATTTTACTATGAAGGACCTGCAGTAATAAACCCGTCCGTTGCCTTTCCTGACGTGCCGCAAGAACCGTTCAAAGAAGGGGCTTGAGTGCGGATGCTTGTTCTATGATGATTCAAGCAAGCACTTGCGCTTCTCTCTCGAGCTCCCGTGTTGCATCATTACCTCCTGGCTCAACCGGTGAAGCTCGCGCAATATGAAGCTTGCTGTTTCCCCGCAGTGCGGCAGGCCCAAGCCTCTTCCCGTAGCCCGCTGCGGGTTTTTTTGTCCCGTGCATTTCCGCACGGTCCGCCAAAACACAACAACACTGCACAACGCACAACAGGCCCTCATCATGACCTTCTCCGTCTGGCTCACATTCCTCGGCGCGAGCCTGCTGCTTTCTGCCGCTCCCGGTCCCGACAATCTCTTTGTGCTCGCGCAGAGCGCCGTCTACGGCGTGCGAGCGGGCGTCACCGTCGTGTTCGGCCTCATGACCGGTCTGGTGCTGCAGACGTTCTTCGCGGCCTGTGGCCTTGCAGCCGTCGTCGCGGCCGTTCCTGCACTCTTCATGGCGATCAAGCTCGCGGGCGCCGCCTATCTTCTTTATCTTGCCTGGGGTGCATGGACCCACGCGGCCGATCCCGTCGGCACGGAGCGCGCCGTCGAGCTCTCGCCCGTGCAACTCTGGCGCCGCGGCCTCATCATGAACATCACGAACCCGAAGGTGCAGATCTTCTTTCTTGCCTTCTTCCCGCAGTTCGTCGCACCCGGCACGACGGGCTGGGCTCTGGTCCTTCAGATGGTCGTGCAGGGCCTCACCTTCATCCTCGCCACCTTCGTCGTCTTCTCGGCCATCGCCTGGGCGGCGGGCGCTGCGGCGAAGAAGCTGCAGAGCCCCGCATTTTCGCTCTGGCTCAACCGCGGCAGCGCTGTGCTCTTCCTCGCGCTCGCGGTCTTCACGGTTTTCTCCTGAGGGCGGGTTTTCCAAAGCCTTCGTTCCCAAAAGCAAAGAACGGGAGCCGGCTCCGAGTCCGCTCCCGTTCTTCATCCCTGTATTTCGGGCGCCTCATCGTGCGCCGGAATCATTCATCACCAGCAGGCGCGGCCGCCATGGAACCCGAAGCCGTGACCGAAGCCGAAGCCGCAGTCGCCCCGGTCGTGATCGCGGTGGCCGTATCCGCGGCCGTCGTGCATGTGGCGACCTTCGCCGATGCCGAATTCGTCGGCGGCGACCACCTTGCCCGTCTGCGCGTCCACGAAGGTGTGGACGTTCGTGCCGTCGTCCTTCACCACGCGGACGTCCAAGACGGGACCGTATTCGCGGCTCATGTGCAGGCGGGCGGAGCGGGTCTGTCCGCCGTAGGCCTCTTCGGCCGCAGCAGTTGCGGCGCTCATGCCAACCTGCGGCTGCGCGTTTTCCGTGATCTGCGGGACGGATGCGGGGGCGGCGTCGACGGCCCAGGCGGTGGTGGCGGCCGTCATGGCGGCAGCGGCGAGAATGGCGGCAGTGGTGTTCTTGATCTTCATTGTCAAAACCTCTTCAAACAGTTGCTGTTGCCGGTGCGCGGGAGAGCGGCTCGCTTGCCGCGGCGCACTGTTCGAATCGGACTGAAGTCTAAGAAGTGAAAATTAGCGCAGACATGGGCGGAACTGAGGACTTCCTATGTCAGTGCAACGAATTTTTCAGACAAAAAGGCACCCGCAGGCGTCTTGTCCTGCGGGTGCCTCAAAAAGATATCTCGGATCGGGAGATCCTGAGAAGGACTTGTGCGGGCGTCAGATGTTGCGCTCGACGAAGGCCTTGAGCTCGCCCGGCGTCTTCACCTCGACGATCCGGTCGACTTCCCTGCCGCCCTTGAGCGCGACCATCGCACGGCGTACTTCGCGACGACCTGCGGATTCTGCTCGGAGTCGCAGGAGGCGAAGACGGCGCGTTCGGCGTTGACAGCCGCGAGCTGCGTGAAGAAGGGCTGGGCGCGGCGGCAGTCGGGGCACCAGCTCGCGCCGATGGCGAGAATCACGGGCTTGTCGGCTGCAATCACGGATTCGACGTTGGCGTCGTTGACCATCACGATGTCGTTCATGAGAATTTCTCCTTCAAGAGGACGGGAGCTTTCGGGGCGGCGGGTTCGCCTGCCTCCGGGATGCCGTCGTTTGATTTGTTAGATACATCCTATCATGTACCATCCTCTAATTGCAAGTGTTTTCTGCTTGCGTGACGTGACTGTTGGACGTCAGACATCTTTTGCAACCGCGTTGCAGGCGTTTAGACGCTGTTTCTTGTGAAGAAGGCAGGGCGCCAGCAGAAGTTTTCGTCTGCGGGTGCCCCTTTTTTAATAATCTAAAAACATTTGGAATGCTCATGCGTGGTCCATGGTTCTTCAGGCCGTTCGCGTGGCGGCCTTGAAGGAGGCGGCGGCGCTGCCGAGGGCCTTGAGCATGGCGTCCCTGTCGCCGAGGTGTTCGGAGACGATCTTCACGAGGGCGGAGCCCACGATGACGCCTGCGGCGCCCGCTTCGAGCGCGCGCCTGACGTGTCCGGGCGTGGAGATGCCGAAGCCGAGCAGGGTGGGCGGGGCCTTGGCCCTCTCGAGGTCGCGGATGATGCGCTCTGCGGGCGTGCCCGAGGCGTGGTCGGTGCCGGTGATGCCGACGCGCGAGAGCAGATAGGTGTATCCGCTCGTGAGTCCCGCGATTCTTGCGACGCGCTCGTCGGAGGCGTTGGGCGGCACGATGGCGACGAGGTGCAGGCCCGCCTCGCGGGCGGCCTCGTCCCATTCGGGCTCGGCCTCGCGCATGCTCGTCGGGAGGTCGGGAATGAGCACGGCGTCTGCGCCCGCGTCGGCGGCGGCCAGCATGAAGCGCCTGACGCCGGGGGTCGCGACGAGGTTGATGTAGAGCATGAGGCAGACGGGCGTCTCGGGATGTGCGGTCCTGAACCTGCGCAGTACGTCGAGGCAGCGTGCGGGCGTGGCGCCGTTGGCGAGGGCCCTGTCGGCGGAGGCCTCGACGACGGGGCCGTCGGCGCACGGGTCGGAGAACGGGATCCCGAGCTCTAGCGCGTCGGCGCCCGAGGCGACGAGCGTTTCGAGAACGGCGAGCGAGGTCTCGGGATCGGGGTCGCAGAGGTTCACGAAGGGGACGAATGCGCCCTCGCGCCTTTGGGCGAGTCGGGCGAAGAGGTTTTCAAAGCGTTCGGTCATGGCGTCTCTCATTCAGCAGTGTTTCCGTTGTGTGTTCCGTAGTCTTTTTCCGCATCTCAGTCGGCGTAGGCTCCGAGTGCGTCGGAGCTGAGGCGGCCGTCCTTCAGGCAGCCGTCGGCCTCGAGCCTCGCGGCCACCTGGAAGATGTCCTTGTCGCCTCGGCCCGAGAGGTTGACGACGAGCTTCTGTTCCTTTTCAGGTTCCGCGCGGGCCATCTTGAGCGCGTAGGCGAGGGCGTGGGAGCTTTCGAGCGCGGGGATGATGCCTTCCTTGAGGGAGAGTTCGAGGAAGGCGCCGAGGGCTTCGCGGTCGGTGACGCTCACGTACTCGGCCCTGCCCGTGTGCTTGAGGTGGGCGTGTTCGGGGCCGACCGACGGGAAGTCGAGGCCGGCCGAGATCGAGTACGACTCGTTGATCTGGCCTTCGGGCGTCTGCATGTTGTAGGAGCGCGCGCCGAAGAAGATGCCGAGCTGACCCTCGCCGAGCGTGACGCCGTGCTTGCCCGAGGCGATGCCCATGCCCGCGGGCTCGACGCCGATAAGGCGGGTGTCTTCGAAGGGCCTGAAGTCCGTGAAGAGGCCGATGGCGTTGGAGCCCCCGCCCACGCAGGCGATGACGGCGTCGGGCAGGAGTCCGTTCTCGGCCTCGGCGAACTGGGCGCGGGCCTCCTCGCCGATCACCTTCTGGAACTCACGCACGATCGTCGGGAAGGGATGAGGGCCCGCGGCGGTGCCGAGCATGTAGTGCGTGTCCTCGAAGGATTCGGCCCAGTTGCGAAGGGCCGCGTTGCAGGCCTCCTTGAGCGTGCCGCTTCCCGCCGTGACGGGCACGACCTCGGCGCCCATGAGCTCCATCCTGAAGACGTTGGGCTTCTGGCGCTCAACGTCCTTGGCGCCCATGTAGATCCTGCACTTGAAGCCGAATAGGGCCGAGGCGAGCGCCGTGGCGACGCCGTGCTGGCCCGCGCCCGTCTCGGCGATCACGCGGGTCTTGGCCATGCGCTTCGTGAGGAGCGCCTGGCCGAGCACCTGGTTCGTTTTGTGGGCGCCGCCGTGCAGCAAGTCCTCGCGCTTGAGGTAGATCGTCGTCTTCGTGCCCTCCGTAAGGCGCGTGAGCCTCGTGAGCGGCGTCGGACGGCCCGCATAGGTCGTCAGCAGGCGGTCGAGCTCCGTCCTGAAGGCGGGATCGTCCTTCGCGTCGACGTAGGCGCGCTCGAGCTGGTCGAGGGCGGGAAGGAGAAGCTCGGGGACGAACTGGCCGCCGTATTGGCCGAAGTAGGGATTGAGCAGCATGATGGAGATTCCTTTTTCGAGTTCGGTTCTGTGTAGTTCAGTGTGTTCGGTTTTCGGGTCTGCGTCGGGGGCATCACCGCACGGCGCCCGCGAAGAGGGCCAGAAGGCGCGGATCCTTGAGACTCGGCGCCGACTCGACGCCCGAGTTCGCGTCGAGCCCCGCCGCACCCGCAGCCGCGGCGGTCCGTGCGTTTTCGGGCGTGAGTCCGCCCGCGAGGCCGTCCGAGGTGCCGTCGACGACGATCCTGTCGGCGAGTCCCCGCTCGAGAAGCCCCTCGAGCCTGCGGGCCGCCTCGGCGAGCGCGACGGGGTCTTCGGGGAGAGCGGCCGCGAGATGGAGGGCCTTTCCCGGAAACAGGACACGAAGTCCTTCGAGGTCTGCGTCCGTCACGTCACCGTGGATCTGTAGGGGCGTGAAGGCGTCTGTGGCGGCGGGCGAGGCGATGGCCCGGAGAACGTCCGTTTCGTCTGTGTCGACGACGGCCGTGACGGGCATCGTGAGGCCGAGGGCCTTCGTGCGTTCCTTGATCTCATTCGAGAGGACCGCGAGTCCTTCGGGTGTGACCGCTCTGGGTGAGCGCTTCGCGAGCACGACGCCTGCTGCGGAAAAGTCCTCGAGCGCGGCCCTGGTCGCATCGTCGGCCCGTGTGATGCCGCAGACCTTCATTTCGCCGAAGACGAGTCTTCTCACGGCGAGCGAGACGTCGTCGGCCTGATTGAGGACGGAGCCCACGAGGAAGACGCGGGCCGCGCGTGCGACGCGCTCGACGTCGGCGTGGGTGCGGATGCCGGACTGGGCGACGAGGCGCCCGACGGGGACGACACGCCGCGGTTGCCGTGCTTGGCGATCCTGAGACCTGCGCCCGCCGCGGCGAGCGCCGTCATCGTCGAGACGTTGATCGTGCCCGCGCCGTCGCCGCCCGTGCCGACGATCTCGCCCACCTCGAAGGCGGATTTCGGGAAGGGCCTCGCGGCGCGCAGCATCGCGGCGGCCGCTCCGCGGATTTCGTCGGGCGTCTCGCCCTTCATCTTCAGGGCGGTGAGAAGGGACGCAAGCTCAGGCTCGCTCATGCTGCCTGCAAAGACCTCGGTGAAGAGGGCGTCGGTTTCGGCAGCGCTCAGGGGCTGCATGCGGTAGAGGGTTTCAAGTCGGGCATCCATTTCGTGCTCCTTTCATTTTCGGTCGGCTTTTTCCGTTGGTTTCCAGTTGACTTTCAGTTGATCCTGTGTTTTCGCGGACGCTTCAGGGGAGGCGTCCCGCGGGGATTCCGGCCATGCCGGCGGGTGCGCGGAGAAAGCCGGGCCAGGGCCTGGCCTCGGGCTTGAGGGTCTTCAGGAGCGGTTGTCTGATGAGGGGGAGAACTGGGCTTGACATCGCAAAACCTTTGTCTGGTGCTTGCGGTTGCCGAACCGGAGGGAGAGACTGGATAAAAGAAAACCCGCTGATTCGACATCCGCGGGTTGTGGGGAAACTGTTGACTTGCGTTCTTGACGCTCGTGACTATCTCTGGCCGGTACCCGCTTGCTGGGGGTGCCACCACCAAAGAAGAGACTGAGCGTTGAAGGCGTGCGTCATGATGACTTCCGTTTCCAAATCCGATTGATCTTTTGATTGATCTTGAACTGCAGGTGCCGTTCGAGGCGCCGCTTCCGCATACTCTACGCCTCCATACCGCATTCGCGCAATAGGTCAAACAGCCTGGTTCCTCTGAAAAGCGTGCAAAGTCCCGTCGCACAGGCCTCGTAAATAATCCTTATTGTCCGGTTAGGCCTCCCTTATTGGCGCGCGGGCGGGTTTCTCTGTACTATGAGACTCACTTCACGGACGCAAGTTCTTGTGTCCGTTCACGCTTCAAACCACAAGATGTTGTGGGTGTGCCTCCAGACGCCTCTGCCGCAGACATCTGCCAGGATTCCACGAAATTCCGAAATCCCTTTTGAAAGGAACCCCATCGATGGCCGTTCAGATCGATCAGAGCCGCGACGCGCTCTTTGATGAGCTCGGGCTCATGCGCCTTCGCGAAAGCTACATGCGCGCGGACGAGAAGAGTCCGCAGGAGCGCTTCAAGTTCGTGGCCGAGACCTTCGGCTCGAACCCGGAGCACGCCGCCCGCATCTACGAATACGCAAGCCGCCACTGGCTTTCCTTTGCGACGCCCATTCTCGCCTTCGGCCGCACGGGCCGCGGGCTTCCCGTCTCGTGCTATCTCTCCTACATGGACGACAGCGCCGAAGGCCTCATCGAGACGCTCTCCGAGGTCAACCGCCTCTCCATGCTCGGCGGCGGCGTGGGCATCCACGTCGGCATCCGCTCGGCCGACGAGAAGTCCGTGGGCGTGATGCCGCACCTCAAGGTCTACGACGCCTCCTGCCTCGCCTACCGTCAGGGTTCTACCCGCCGCGGCTCCTACGCCGCCTTCCTCTCGATCGACCATCCGGACATCATTCCGTTCATCGAGATGCGCAAGCCCACGGGCGACCAGAACCTCAAGGCCCTCAATCTGCACCACGGCGTCAACATCACCGACGCCTTCATGGAGAAGATCGAGGCCTCGATGCGCGACGCCGATGCGGACGACTCCTGGGATCTTCGTCACCCGACCACGGGCGAGGTCGTCGCGACCGTCTCCGCCCGCGACCTCTGGCAGCGCCTCCTTGAGATGCGCATGCACACGGGCGAGCCCTATCTCGTCTTCACCGACACGGCCAACCGCGCGCTGCCCTCCTGGCTCAAGGACAAGGGGCTCTCCATTCACGGCTCCAACCTCTGCACCGAGATTTTCCTGCCGACCTCGAAGGACCGCACGGCCGTCTGCTGCCTCTCCTCCGTCAACCTCGAGTACTACGACGAGTGGCGCGGCAACGAGCAGTTCATCGACGACGCGATGGAGTTCCTCGACAACGTGCTCCAGTACTTCATCGAGCACGCGCCCGACGGCATCCGCCGCGCGCGCTACTCCGCCATGCGCGAGCGCAGCGTGGGCCTCGGCGCCATGGGCTTTCACGCCTATCTGCAGAAGCGCGGCATCGCCTTCGAGTCCGCCGCCGCCAAGTTCACGAACCGCGACATGTTCAGGCACATCGCCGCAGCGGTCGAAAAGGCCGACGCGCGCCTGTGCGCCGAGCGCGGACCCTGTCCCGACGCGGCCGACTCCGGCGTCATGCGCCGCTTCTCGCACCGCATGGCCGTCGCGCCCAATGCCTCCTCGTCCCTCATCATGGGCGGCACGAGTCCCTCGATCGAGCCCTATCGTGCCAACATCTACCGTCAGGATACGATCTCCGGCGCCTACATCGTGAAGAACCGCTTTCTCAAGACCGAGCTCGCAAAGCGCGGCCTTGACACGGATGACGTCTGGGCCGACATCATCGCCCATGACGGCTCCGTGCAGCACCGTGAGGACCTTCCGAAGGAAGTGCGCGACGTCTTCAAGACCGCCATCGAACTCGACCAGCGCTGGATCATTGAACTTGCCGCCGACAGGCAGGCATTCATCGACCAGGGCCAGAGCGTGAACCTCTTCTTCCCGCCCGACGTCTCGATCGCCTATCTGCACGCCTGCCACTTCTCCGCCTGGAAGAAGGGCCTCAAGAGCCTCTACTACAACCGCTCCGACAAGCTCCGCAAGGCGGACCGAGTCGGCGTCCAGGTCGAGCGCCGCCGCATCGAGGATCAGATCAGCATGCAGGCCGTCGCCGACAACACCACCTGCCTCGCCTGCGAAGGCTGACCGGAGGGAACCACATCATGACCGACAAGAACACCGCCGGCGGGCTCCTTTCGACCCGCACCTGCTTCAAGCCCTTCAAGTACCCCTGGGCCTACGAGGCCTTCATGCAGTCCGAGCAGATGCACTGGCTCTGGACCGAAGTGCCCATGCTCGAGGACGTCAAAGACTACGGCCAGAAGCTTACCGACAGCGAGCGCGACTTCCTCACGAAGATCCTGCGCTTCTTCACCCAGGGTGACATCGACGTCTCGGGCGCTTACGTCAACCACTACCTCCCGCGCTTCGGTCAGCCCGAGGTCCGAATGATGCTCTCGTCGTTCGCCGCGCGCGAGGCCGTGCACATCGCCGCCTACTCGCACCTCATCGAGACGATCGGGCTCCCCGAGTCCATCTACAACGAGTTCCTGCAGTACGAGGCCATGGCCGCCAAGCACGACTTCTTCAACGAAGTCGCCGAGGACAGCCGCGACCTCGCCGCGCAGATCGCCGCCTTCTCGGCATTCACCGAGGGCATGCAGCTCTTTTCGTCCTTCGTCATGCTGCTCAACTTCACGCGAAACGGCACGATGAAGGGCATGGGCCAGATCATCGCCTGGTCCATCGCCGACGAGACGCTCCACACCGAGTCCATGACGAAGCTCTTCCGCGAGTACATCGTCGAGAACCCCGAACTCTGGAACGACTCTCTCAAGGCCAAGATCTACGGCATCGCCGAAACCATGGTCGAACTCGAGGACCGCTTCATCGACCTCGCCTTCGGCGTCTCCGAAATGCGCCGCCTCACCCGCGAGGAGGTCCGCAGCTACATCCGCTACATCGCCGACCGCCGCCTCATCGGTCTCGGCATGAAGGGTATCTTCGGTATCAAAAAGAATCCGCTTCCGTGGGTAGATGCTATGCTGGGTGTATCGCACACCAACTTTTTCGAAAATAAAGTCGTGGATTATGCAAAGGGCGCCCTTACAGGTGACTGGGGCGACGTCTGGGGTGTTGCAAATGGTTGATGCGCAGTTGTTTTCGACTTTATTGATGTACGCTGTGGCTTGACTGTGCGACATAAAAAAAGATCCTGTTCCGGGAGCTTTATTATTATTATGAGATTGTACTCGAAAAAGAACAGTCTTTCTACAAGATATCATCGGGACGGTTCGCCCTTCGGCAGCGTTCCTCAGAGCCTGCCTGCCCTCAGTTCTCTTGCAAGCCATTCGATGCCCTCCCGGTAGCCGTCGATGCCGTGGCCGATGATCGTGTGCTTCGCAGCGAGCGACACGTAGGAGTGGTGTCTGAAGGCCTCGCGGGTGGAGACGTCGGAGATGTGCACCTCCACCGTCGGAATTGCGGTCGCCTTGAGGGCGTCGAGAATTGCGACGCTCGTGTGCGTGTAGGCGGCGGGGTTCATCACGATGCCGTCGACGCCGTCGAACCACGCCTGCTGGATGCGGTCGACGATGGCGCCCTCATGGTTGGACTGGAAAAGTTCGCATGAGGCGCCGGCATCGGCGCACCAGGTCTCGAGTATTCCGCACAGGTCCTTGTAGGTCGTGCTGCCGTAGATGGCCGGTTCGCGAATGCCCAGAAAATTGATGTTGGGGCCGTTGATGATCAGAAGTTTCACGACTTTTCTCCGATGATCTGCCGAACCGCGTCCTCAACCGTCGGCTTGTGATGATGCGGTGGGCGAGGGCGCGGAAAATCGGTTCCCGCTCGACAAAAATGGCCTCGACGCCGCGTGCGAGCGAGACGGGACGCCCGGCGGACGGCAGCTTCTCAAGGGGACGGTGTAGCCATAAGACGAGGCCGTTGCGCTGCAGGAGCCGGCGGTTGCGCTCCCGAAGCACGGAGCCTCCGCCCGTGGCGACGACGAGACAGTGTCCGGCGGAGAACCCCTCGATCACCTTCGATTCGAGGTCGCGGAAATGCGCCTCCCCGTCCCGGGCGAAGATGTCGGGAATCGATCGTCCGGCCTTTCGGACGATCAGCTCATCCACGTCGACGAAGGGACGGTGGAGGAGTTCCGCCAATCGTCTTGCGACCTTCGTCTTGCCGCTGCCGGGCATGCCGAGGAGGACCAGATTCGAAAACTGCAGCGTCATGTCCTTCAGGATGTCCTCCGCGGCCGCATCGGGTAACGCATGGCCGAGAAAGCGTTCGGCCGCGGCCTGAGCCTGCATCACGAGCATGGAGAGCCCGTTTTCAGTCGGCAGGCCGCGGCTTCGGGCGAGCAGCATGAGCTCGGTGCAGGCGGGGTTGTAGATGATGTCGAGCACGCTCTCGAGCGCAGGGAAGGCCTCCAGCGTTTCGAGCGGCGAGGCGTCGCAGGTCGGATGCATGCCCACGGGCGTCGTGTTGACGATGAGCTGTGCGTCCGCGTGCCGGTCAAGATTCCCGTAGTTGTCGGGCCCCGAGCGCGAGATTGTCGTGACCGAGGCCGCGCCGAGATCGCGCAGCACCGCGCAGCCTGTGAGGGAGGCGCCGCCCGAACCGAGCACCAGGGCATTTCGGCCCTTGGGCGAGAGCCCAGCGCGCTTGACCATCCAGGCAAAGCCCGCATAGTCGGTGTTGTCGCCGAGAAGTCCGCCGTCGGGGAGCCTCACGATCGTATTGACGGAGCCGATTGCCGCCGCTCGCGGCGTCAGTTCCGTGCAGTGCTTCATGACCGTCTTCTTGTACGGGATCGTTACGTTGAGGCCTTGAAAGTCCCCTGACGTCAGGAACGGGCCGACCTCGTCCTCCGTGAGCTCGATCAGGTCGTAAGGATATCCACCGAGTTTTGCGTGAATCTCGGGGGAGAGACTGTGGCCGAGACTGGCGCCGATCAGGCCAAATCGCTGCTTCATGTCGAGCTCCTCCTTCATCGGGGGGGCGCACGGGGGCGTCGGGTAGTCTGGCGGGGGCGTCGAGCAGGGCGTCAAGTGCGACGATTGC